>Ga0210401_10004427_pt1 | contig 14678 bp, 13 predicted proteins | sample IncBWH32MmetaG_FD_150866 | JGI IMG/M metagenome (GOLD analysis project Ga0210401, IMG submission 150866) | Forest soil microbial communities from Barre Woods Harvard Forest LTER site, Petersham, Massachusetts, United States - Inc-BW-H-32-M | ecosystem: Environmental > Terrestrial > Soil >... | reverse complement strand
TGGTTCGCGCGCGAAGCGGTCAAGGCTCGCCCGATCGGCTTCCGTTGCCCCTCCCTTCGGCACCGCGTGCGAAACGCGGTGCGCTAGCGGGACCGCATTTTGGAAAGAAGCGTCATGCGCCTGTAAGAGGATCGGGCTATAGAGGCGACCGTGCTGCGGGGACTGGGGCTGGGGGACACTATATCGGTCGCTATCCCGACCGGCACCGCCGGATGCGCGGCAAACCCTCTCGTCCCAGCGTTAGGTAACGGATCGCGAGCGGTCGATGGCGAAGGAGCTTATTCGAGGACGGTCGCGCCTGGGCCGGCGACTGCCGACGCTGGTGCAATTGCTCATCGTCGCTGTCCTGACGCTGGCGTCTGGGCTCGGCGTGCTGATCGCGTCGATGACGCAGCACAGCGAGGCCGATCTGGCGGAACGGGCGCAGACCGAGGCGTCCGCCGGGACGTTCCGGCCGACAAGCGAGCAATGGGCCGGGATCGGGGTCGAGACGGTCGCGACGCGGATATTTCTGCCCGAGCGGGTGACCGAGGGCAATATCGCGATCGACGACGATCTGACGACGCCGGTGTTTTCCCCCTATTCCGGTCGGGTGATCCGGCTGATTGCCAAGCTCGGAGACCATGTCACGCGCGGCCAGCCGTTGATAGCGGTCGCGGCGAGCGAGTTTGTCCAGGGCCAAAACGATCTGGTAACCGCCGCCGCGAGCCTGAAGACGACGCAGGCGCAACTCAAACTCGCCGAGACCGCCGAACAGCGCCAGCACGCGCTCTACCTCGCCAAAGGCGGGGCGCTCAAGGATTGGCAGCAGAGCCAGACCGACCTCGCCACCGCCCAGAACAGTCTGCGCGCGCAAGAGATCGCGCTGGCGGCGGTGCGCAACCGGCTGCGCATCCTCGGTAAGAGCGACAGGGAGATCGATGCAATCGAGAACGGCGCGCCGCTTGATATGGAGCCGGTCGCTTACATCGTCGCACCGATCAGCGGCACCGTCACCCAACGTCAGGTCGGGCTCGGCCAGAACATCCTGTCGGTTCAATCGGGGGCTTCGACCCCGGTCTATACGATCGGCGATTTGTCGACTGTGTGGCTCGTCGCCAATGTCCGCGAGGCGGATGCGCCGCTGATCCGCATCGGCCAACCGGTCGAAGTGCGGGTGCTGGCCTTTCCCGGGCGGGTTTTCAAGGCGAGGATTTCCTGGATTGCCCCGTCGATCGACGCCAACACGCATCGCCTGCCGGTGCGCGCCGATGTCGAGAACCCGGACGGGGCGTTGAAGCCGCTGATGTTCGCGCGCTTCAGCATCATCACCGGGCCGGCCGCCACGCTGCCGGCGGTGCCCGAGAGTGCGATCGTCTACGAAGGCGACACGGCTCGGGTCTGGGTCGTGCGCAACGGAACGATCGCCGCGCGCCCAATCGACATCGGCGAGGCCAGCTACGGCATGGTCGAGGTGTTGAGCGGGCTCGCCGCCGGCGAAAAAATCGTCACGACAGGCACGCTTTTTATCGATCGCGCCGCCAACGGCGATTGATCTAACAACCTGCCGGCAAGCGCCCCATGAACAACATTGTCGCTTTTGCGCTGAAGCAGCGGGTGCTGATGATCCTGCTGCTGCTGTTCTTGTTGGCCGCCGGGATAATCAGCTTTAGCCGGCTGAACATCGAAGCCTATCCCGACCCGGTTCCGCCTCTCGTAGACATCGTCACCCAAAACGCCGGCCAGTCGGCCGAAGAGATCGAGCGCTACATCACAATCCCGATCGAAATCCAGATGGCTGGAATCCCGCACGTCACCGCGGTGCGGACGATCTCGCTGTTCGGCTTGTCCGACGTCAAGGTGCAGTTCACCTACGACTTTACCTATGACGAGGCCGAGCAATGGGTGATCAACCGGCTGTCGCAGCTTTCGCCGTTGCCGAACGGCACATTGCCGCAGATTTCACCGGATAGTCCGATTGGCGAGATTTATCGCTATCGCGTCGTCGGTCCGCCGGGTTTCAGCGTCGCCGACCTGAAGACCATTCAAGACTGGATTCTGGAACGGCGTTTCAAAGCCGTGCCGGGCGTCATCGACGTGACCGGGTGGGGCGGCAAAACCAAGACCTACGAAGTTACCGTCGACCTCGACCGCCTGCTCGAATACGGCGTCAGCCTGCAGCAACTGTTGCAGGTCCTCAACAACAGCAACATCAATGTCGGCGGCCAGACCGTCAATTTCGGGCCGCAGGCGGCGATTGTGCGCGGTGTTGGGCTGATCCACTCCGTCCAACAGATCCGCGACACGATGGTCAGCGCCAACAACGGCTCGCCGGTGCGTATTGGCGATGTCGCGACGGTCACGATCGGCCATCTGCCGCGATTGGGCATCGCCGGGCAGGACAACGACGACGACATCGTCCAGGGAATCGTTTTGATGCGGCGCGGCGAGCAGAGCCTGCCGACAATCCGCCGGGTCGAAGCCGAGGTCGCGAAGATCAATCAATCCAACATCCTCCCGCCCGGTGTCCGCATCGAGAAGATCTACGACCGGACCGAATTGATCGAGGTCACGACGCGCACTGTGCTGCACAACATGATTCTCGGCATCGTGCTGATCTTTTTTGTGCAGTGGCTGTTTCTCGGCGATTTACGCAGCGCGATTATCGTCGCCACGACGATTCCGTTTGCACTCTTCTTTGCCGTGACCATTTTGGTGTTGCGTGGTGAGTCGGCCAATCTGTTGTCGGTTGGGGCGATCGATTTCGGCCTCGTGGTCGATGCCACCGTGATCATGGTCGAGAACATCTTTCGGCACCTGCGAGCGGGACCGGCCGATGAGGCTTTGGCCCCCGAGGGCATTGCCCGCGCGGCTGGCCTCACGGGCAAGCTCCGGACGATTTTCCGGGCCGCGGCCGAGGTCAACCGGGCGATCTTTTTCTCGGCCGCGATCATCATCGCCGGCTTTGTCCCGCTGTTCACCTTGTCAGGGGTCGAAGGGCACATTTTTGGCCCGATGGCGCGGACCTATGCCTATGCGATCGCCGGCGGCTTGATTGCGACCTTCACGATCTCGCCGGCGCTGAGCGCGGTATTGCTGCCGGTAGGGATCGAGGAGGTGGAGACCTTCGTCGTCCGCGGGATGCGACGCATCTACCAGCCGATTCTCGAATTCGCGCTGGCGAACCGCATCCTGACGTTGGGCAGCGCGGCGATCGTGTTTGGTTTAGCGTTGGCGGCGGTGCACGGGCTCGGACTCGAATTCCTGCCACACCTCGAGGAGGGCAATTTGTGGGTCCGAGCGACGATGCCGCCCTCGATTTCGCTCGAAGAGGGCAACGGCTATGTCAACCGCATGCGGCGTCTGATCCACAGTTTTCCCGAAGTCGTAACCGTCGTCTCGCAGCATGGCCGGCCGGATGACGGCACCGACGCCACCGGGTTTTTCAACGCCGAGTTCTTTGTGCCGCTCAGGCCGTTCGACAAATGGCCCGCCGGGGTCGACAAGGCAGCGCTGACGGGCGACATGAACCGCGCTCTCGCAGCACGCTTCCCCGGAGTTGAATTCAATTTCTCGCAGTATATCGAAGACAATGTCGAGGAAGCCGCCTCGGGCGTCAAAGGTGAGAACTCGGTCAAGCTGTTCGGCAACGATCTTGCCACCCTGGAGCGAACCGCGAACAAGATCGAGGAGGCGATGCAGCAAGTGCCCGGGATTACCGATCTCGCCGTCTTCAACTCCCTGGGCCAGCCGACGGTTCGGATCGACATCGACCGGGTGCGCGCCGCGCGCTATGGGCTGAGCCCTGGCGATGTCAACGCGACCGTGTCGGCGGCGATCGGGGGCCAGGCCGCGGGCAATCTTTACGAAGAGGGCAGCGACCGCAACTTTCCGATCATAGTGCGGCTGGCCCCGCAATTCCGCGAGAGTCTGTCGGCGATTCGTCGCATCGCGATCGCCGCGCCGAGCCCCAACGGCAACGGCATTGTGCCGATCCCGCTGACCGACGTGGCCGACGTCAAGCTCGTCTCGGGCGCCTCGTTTATCTACCGCGAGCAGCAGGAGCGCTATATCCCGGTCAAGTTCAGCGTGCGCGGCCGCGATCTCGGCGGCGCGGTGCGGGAAGCGCAGCAACGGATCGCCAAAGACGTGCGGCTGCCGCCCGGCTATCGTCTCGAATGGGTCGGCGAGTTTGGCGAATTGCAGGACGCGATCGCGCGTCTGTCGGTTGTCGTGCCGTTGAGCCTCGGGTTGATGGGGGTGCTGCTGTTCGTCAATTTCGCCTCGCTGACCGACACCGTGTTGGCGGCGAGCGTGATGCCGATGGCGCTGATCGGCGGGATCTTTGCATTGTACATGACCGGCACGCCGTTCAGCGTGTCGGCGGCGATCGGCTTTGTCGCGCTGTTCGGCATCGCGGCGATGGACGGCATCATCGTCATTTCCTACTTCAACAAACTTATTGTCGATGGCGTCGCGCGCGCCGAGGCGATCCGCCACACGTGTGAGGTGCAGATGCGGCCGGTGGTGATGACCTGCGCCGCGGCCGGTGTCGGCCTGTTGCCGGCGGCGATGTCGACCGCGATCGGCAGTCAGGTGCAAAAGCCGCTGGCGTTGGTGGTGGTCGGCGGCGTGCTGCTGGCGCCGGTGCTGATCATGTTGCTGTTGCCGGTGCTGATCGACATGTTCTCGCGGCGGCAAAAGCCGGCTGAGGCGGCCGTACCGCAACCCGCACCCGCCGAATAGGCGTCCGTACCGTCGTGCTAAGGTGTTTGCGCCGAACCGCGTGCCTCGGCGCAGGGCTGCTGCTCGTCGGCTGCGAGATCGGCCCGGATTTCGAGCGGCCCGCGCCCCCAGACATCACCGGCTACACGGCGCAGCCGCTGGCCCGGCAAACCGCATCCGCGGATGTCGAGGGCGGTGCCGCGCAGCGCTTTGTGCAGGGTCTCGACATCCCCGGGCAATGGTGGACCCTGTTCCATTCGCCGGCCTTGAACGCGCTGGTCGATCAGGCGATCGCCGCCAACCCGACCCTGCCGGCGGCGCAGGCGGCGCTGCGCCAAGCCTGGGAAGACGTCTACGCCGCACAGGGGTCGCTGTTCCCGACCGTTACCGCCGGCTTTTCACCGAGCCGCAACAAGACCGCGACCGGCGCGGTGACGCCGGTTGCCGCCTCGGGCAACCCCTATTACAGCCTCTATACCGCGCAGCTGACGGTCTCTTACATGCCGGACGTGTTCGGCGGCACGCGGCGCCAGATCGAATCCTTGGTGGCGAGCGCCGAAGCGCAGCGATTTGAGCTCGAAGCCACCTATCTGACCTTGACGTCCAACGTCGTCGCCGCGGCGGTGCAGGAGGCATCGTTGCGCGGGCAGATCGCGGCGACCGAGGAAATCGTCAAAATCGCGGCTCAATCACTGGACATCCTGCGCAAGCAGCTGGCGCTCGGCGCGGTCGCCGGCGCCGATGTGGCGGCGGTGGAAGCGAGCCTGGCGCAGGCCCAGGCGACATTGCCGCCGCTGCAAAAGCAGCTGGCGGTAGAGCGCGACTTGTTGACCGCGCTGATCGGACGGTTTCCGAGCCAGGAACCGGCCGAAAAATTCGACCTCGCGGCACTGCAATTGCCGCGCGACCTGCCGGTGAGCCTGCCGTCGAAGCTCGTCGAGCAGCGCCCCGATGTGCGCTCCGCCGGGGCCGAGGTGCATGCCGCCAGTGCCTTGATCGGCGTCGCCATCGCCAACCGGCTGCCGCAATTCACCCTGACCGCCAACCCCGGCGCCTCGTCGATCCAGATCGGCCAATTGTTTATGACCCCCGGCACCGCGTTTTGGACATTGGCCGGCAATGTGACGCAGACGGTGTTCGACGCCGGCACCCTGTTGCACAGGCAGCGTGCCGCCGAGGCCGCTTTCGACGAGGCGGCGGCCGAGTACCGCAGCACCGTCATCGCCGCACTGCAGAATGTCGCCGACACCCTGCACGCGCTGCAATCGGACGCCGACACGCTGACCGCGACCTCCGCCGCCGAGCGCGCCGCATTCGCCAGCCTTGAAATCGCGCGCCGCCAATTAGAACTTGGCGCGCTCGGCTATCTCGGGCTGCTGACCGCCCAGAATGCGTACGAGACGGCGCTGATCGCCCTCGTCCAGGCGCAGGCGAGCCGCTATGCCGACACCGCCGCCCTGTTCCAGGCGTTGGGCGGCGGCTGGTGGAACCGCAGCGATGAGAGCCCACCCGCGAGGGCGGCCGTCGATCTCGTTCCGTGAGCGCGTGCGAATTGATCCCAGCGGCGGTGTCTGGTGCGCGGCACCCAGGGGTGACGGCGAGCAGGCGGCAGGCGGACATTCGGGCGGGTTGCGGTGACGGCGTTGCGCTATAGTCGGGCCTCTGACGGAAACTGACCGCGGAAAGGAAAGCGCGATGACACTGACCCTCGACGACGCCAACCGCATCCTGCGCGGCGCTTTGAAAAAGGCGCAGGAGCTGAACATCAAGGTGAGTGCCGCGGTGTGCGACGCGGGCGGCCGCCCGATCGCGTTGCAGCGGATGGATGGTGCGATCTGGGCTAGCGCCTATGGCAGCCAGGGCAAGGCGGTGGCCTCGGCCGCGTTTGGCCGGCCGAGCGGCGAGATGGCGGCGCGGGCCGACCAGCCGACCCCGCGCGGCATCGCCGCGGCCGAGGGCGGCCACATGATCATGGGCCAGGGGGCGGTGCCGATCATCAGGAACGGTGTGGTCGAAGGCGCCTGCGGCGTCGGCGGCGGGACCTCGCAGCAGGACGAAGACTGCGCCCGCGCCGGGGTCGAGCAATTGTAGCGGCCAGCCCGCGGGACCGCTGCGGCGATGACCCCGGCATCGGGTGAGAACCTGCGGATCGGGCAAATCTCGCGACAAAGCTGGTCGGCCGGGCGCTATGCTGAGACCGCGCATTTTGTCCCGGCATTGGGGGTGGCGGTGCTGGAATTGCTGGCGCCGGCGGCGGGGGAGCACATCCTTGATCTGGGCTGCGGCGACGGGGTGCTGACCGAAAAGATTACCGCCGCCGGTGCGACCGTCGTCGCCGTCGACGCCGCGCCGGACATGGTCGCTGCGGCCCGGGCGCGCGGGCTCGAGGCGCGGGTCGTCGCCGGTCAGGATTTGGATTTCGACCGCACCTTCGACGCGGTGTTCTCGAATGCGGCATTGCATTGGATGCGACCGGCGGAAAAAATTCTCGCCGGCGTTTACCGCGCGCTGAAGCCGGGCGGCCGTTTTGTCGCCGAGATGGGTGGCCACAACAACACCGCGGCGATCATCGTCGCCCTCGGCGCCGTGCTCGGGCGCCGCGGCCTCGACGCGCAGCGGCTGAGCCCGTGGTATTTTCCGTCGGCCGAGGCCTACGGCGAAAAGCTCGCAGCCGCCGGGTTTTCGCTCGACGACATCCGCATCGTCCCGCGGCCGACCCCGCTCCCGGCCGGGCTCGAAGCCTGGCTCGAGACGTTTGCCGATGACTTTTTCGGCGCCCTGCCGCCGTCGGACCAGGCCGCCGCCCGCAGCGAGGTTGTCGAGCTGTTGCGCCCGGTGCTGGCCGACGAACGCGGCACCTGGATCGCCGATTACGTCCGCCTGCGATTTCGCGCCGTGCGTCCCCGCTGAGTGCCGCACGACGTTTCGCTAATCTCGACGATCGCGGTCGGGCTGGCGCTGGCCTTCGCCGGGGGTTTTGCCGCGGTCCGGCTGGGCGTGCCGCCGATCGTCGGCTATCTGCTCGCCGGCGTCGCGATCGGCCCGTTCACCCCGGGTTATGTCGGGGACATGCGCCTTGCCCCGCAGCTTGCCGAAATCGGCGTCATGCTGTTGATGTTTGGGGTTGGGATGCATTTTTCGATCCGCGACCTGGTCGCCGTCTATCGGATCGCGGTGCCGGGTGCGATAGGACAGATCGCGGTCGCGACGGCGCTCGGCATCGCGGTATCGCGATTGTGGGGCTGGACGATCGGCGCCGGCCTGGTTTTCGGGCTGGCGCTGTCCGTCGCGAGCACCGTCGTCATGCTGCGCGCGCTCGAAGAGCGCGGGATGTTGGACCTGCCCGACGGCCGCATCGCGGTCGGCTGGCTAATCGTCGAAGACCTGCTCACGGTCGCGGCACTCGTCATTCTCCCGATCATGGCGGCGGCGCTCGCCGGCGGCCCGATATCGGTGGGAGGGCTTGCCCTGCTGCTCGCCCTGACCTTTGGCAAGGTCGCCTGTTTCATCGCCTTGATGCTGGTGGCCGGGGCGCGCGCCTTGCCGTGGCTGCTCGAACAGGTCGTGCGCAGCGGGTCGCGCGAGTTGTTCACCTTGGCGGTCGTCGCCGCGGCACTCGGCATCGCCTTTGCAGCCTCGGAGCTGTTTGGGGTGTCGTTTGCGCTTGGCGCGTTTTTCGCCGGCATCGTCGTCAACGAAAGCGACCACGGCCACCGGGCGGCCGAGCAGGCAAAACCGCTCGAAGACGCCTTTGCCGTGCTGTTTTTTCTGTCGGTCGGAATGCTGTTCGATCCCGGGATTTTGCTCAGACACCCGGTTCAAGTGCTGGCTGTGCTCGCGGTCATTCTGCTCGGCAAATCGGCGGTCGCGTTTGCAATTGTGCGCATCGGCGGGTATCCGGCGACGACCGCGCTGACCGTCTCGGCGAGCCTCGCGCAGATCGGCGAATTTTCGTTTATGCTCGCCGCTCTCGGCACTTCGCTCGGCCTGCTCAGCGTCGAGGGTCAGAATCTGCTCCTCGCCGGCGCGCTGATTTCGATCACCTTGAACCCGGCCGCCTTCCGCGTCGCGGCGGCATTGCGCCGGCGGCTCGACCGCGGTCAGCCGGCCTGAGCCTGCATCCCCCGGTCGGGCGATAGCGTCTCTCCGCGTGCGGTCGCGGAGAGTAGTGCAGTTCCCATTCGGCTTTCGACATCGGCGATCGCGTCGGCGAGCGTCGCCACCGCCGCATCGGCCGAGCTGGCGGCCTGCGCATCCGCTGGCAAGGCATCCTCGGCGCCGAGCCCCCAGAAGCCCACAACGATCCGGGCCCGGGGCGCGCGCCGCCGCACTCGGCGAACGATGTGCCGCGCGCGGGCCGCGGAGCTGGTGCTGATCAACGACAGACAGACGATCGCGGCGTCTCGCAGCGGGACCCGATGCCCGCCCAGCGCGGCCGGCGAATCGGCGGGAAAGACGTAGGCGGAATGGCCTCGCGCCCGCAGCAGGCACGCGAGCAGCATCGCCGCTGCTTCGTCGAGCTCGTTGCGCCCGGCCATGCAGACGACGAACCCTGTTTCGCGCCATTTGACGCCGCCTTCGGCTGCCGGGTCCTCCTCGACAACCGCGTCGTCGAACAGGTTTTCGAGGATCTTGGCAAAGCCCACCTTGACCGTCGCCCGCCGCTCGGCGGGCAGGATCCCGCTGTCGCTGTCGGCCTGCGCCAGCGCCAGCACCGGGATCGCGACCTCCTCGGCAAACTCGTCGAGCGATTTTTCCTTGGCGAACTCCTCGGCCTGCTCCGTCGCCTCCTCGGGATCATCGGCGAGCAGCCGCTGGTAAAAGGTTTCGTCGGGCGTCAGCACCGGCTCGCTGCCGAGCATAACTTCTAGAAAGCGCAGCTGCCGCACATGCCGGCCGAGAACGAGCAGGCAGGCGGTCAGCGGGGTCGATAGCAGCAACCCAATCGGCCCCCACAGCCAGGTCCAGAACACCGCCGCGATGATCACCGCGATCGAGGACAGGCCGGTGCTGCCGGCGTAAAGCCAGGGCTCGACCACGTTGGCGACGACGAGCTCGGTCGCCACGAACAGCAGCGCCGTCCACGCCAGCAGCCACCAGCCGGGGTCGACGGCGATGGCGAGCGCCAGCGGAAAGGCGGCGGCGACGACGATGCCGAGATAGGGGATAAAGCGCAGCAATATCACGAGGATGCCCCACAGCGCGGCATTGGGGATGCCGATGACCGCCAGGCCGACCCCGATCAAGGTACCCTCGACGGCATTGACCGAGAGTTGCGACAGCAGATAGCGGCTGACCCGCCCGGCCGCCTCGTTCATCGCCTCGGTGGTGCGGTGCAGGTCGCCGCTGCCGACGAGCCTGAGCACGCGGTCGCGCAGCTCCTCACGCTCCAACAGGATGAAGATGACCAGGACGACGACCAGCCCAGCCGTTGCCAGCGGTTGCAGCAAAGGCCCGATCACGGTCTTGGCGATCTCCGCCGGCGTCAGCTCGGGCTGCACGACCTCGACCGGGAGCGGTGGCGCCGGTTCGGCCGCGGCCTTGCCGGCATTCGCCGACGGCGCCTGCGGCTTCGCGGCGGGCGCTTCGGATCGCCGTAAATCGGCGGTCGCCTGGTGAAGTGCCGCGGCGACGCGCTGCAGCGGTATCGCCCTGGGGAGCGTGCGCAGCTTCGACTCGATGTTGTACCGGTATTCCGGCAGCGCCGGGCCGAGTTGCGACATTTCCTCGGCGATGACGGCACCGAATGCAAAGATGGCGAGGAACGCGACGAGCACGGTGACCGCGACCGCGGCAACCCGGCCCGCCCGCATGTGCCGCAGCCAATGAACCGCGGGCGCCAGCATAAAGCTCAGCAGCACCGCGAGCGCAAAGGGCACGAGCACTTCGCGGCCGAAATAGAGCGCCGCGACCACCAGGGTCAAAGTCAGAAAAGTCAGCATGCCCGTGACCCCGCGCGATTGGTCATCGCTGCGGCCACGCTCGGCGCCGGGCGGCACATCGGCCATTTCAGATTTATCTCCCCGCAGCCAGTGCGATTAGGCCAAGGATGCTTGTCGAACGCCGGCGCCGCGTTCGGTGCCGCTCCCGCGACGCCTGCCGACCGCACCCCCGGGGATAGCCGCCGACGGGCCCGAAGCGGTAATCTGATACTTTAACATTCACCCGGGGAATTGGCTCCCCGCCGTTTGGCACGCGAGCGTGACATCGGCGCGGCCTGTCGGACTGTCGCCGAGGTTTTTCGGAACTCCGGGTCGCCGCAGCTTGTTTTTCGACCGACGAGTTAACAGAGGAAACCGAGAAATGGACAAGGACCGCATTGCCGGAAGCGCCAAAAAGGTGACCGGCGCGATTAAAGAAGGCGTTGGCCGGGCAACAGGTGACCGGCGCACCGAAGCCGAGGGCCAAGACGAAAAGGCCGAAGGGCGGGTACAGAATGCGGTTGGCAAGGCGAAGGACGCCGCGCGCGAGATCATAAACAAAAAATAGCGCGCCTGGCCGGCTCTACGAGTCTGGTATTTTCGCGAGGAATGACGAAATGGGTAGAGGCATTTTGCTTTGGCTGCTTGGAATTCCGATTCCGATCATTATACTTCTTTTTCTTTTTCATGTCGTTTAGGCGAATCTGTCGGAACCTCGGGCAATCAGCCATCGTTACTGCAAACGTCTGAGTTCAAATGAGGAGGAATTTGTGACGAAATCGAACCTAACGGCTGCCGTTGCCGCGATCCTGATGGCGACGTCACCGCTCGCCTATGCACAGGTCAGCACCACGACGCACGAGAGTGCCGCCACAGCGACAAACCCGACCGGGATGACGATTCGATCGGATCAGTTTCGGGCAAGCAAGATGATCGGCAGCACCGTCTACGACATCCAGAACCGCGACATCGGTTCGGTCAAGGATCTGGTCATCGACAAGGACGGCCGGGTCACGGATGCAATCGTCGATGTCGGGACGTTTCTCGGTATGGGCGGGAAGTATGTCGCGGTGCCGCTGAGCGTGATCAAAACCGACAACAACCGGCTCACTTTGGACATGACCAAAGAGCAGCTCCAGCAGGCGCAGGCCTACAATCTGGAAAATGCGGACACCGGCTCGGGCAGTTCGACGTCGCCGGTCACCGGCGGGCATCTCGGCTCGGGCAGCGGAACCAACCGCTAACGCAAAAGAGAACGACGGCGAAGCGCGGTAAACGCCCGCCGCACCATTGTGCATATGCGAGACTCGCCGCCGCCGGTTGCCCCGGCGGCGGGCTTGCGGTATAAGCCCGCCCCGCTGTGGAGGGCGGCAGGATGAAGCAGGGAATTCACCCCGATTATCACGAAATCACCATCGTGATGACCGACGGGACCACCTACCAGACACGATCGACCTATGGCAAGGCGGGCGACACGCTGCGCCTCGAAATCGATTCGAAATCGCATCCCGCCTGGACCGGCGGGCAGCAACGCCTGCTCGACACCGGCGGGCAGCTCGCCCGCTTCAACAAGCGGTTCCAGGGCTTCGGCATCAAACCCTGAGCGAATGGGCGAAGTCCTGCCTCGGCCCGGTTCTTTGCCCCCTTGACCCCACTTTTCCCGGTACTATGTATTTCGTGTGCAGCCGCCGCTTGCGGGACTGTACGCTAACCCAACCGGCATCTGGCGTTACTTGCGGATGCCGACCCCATGTTGCTCGATGGAGAATGTGGTCATGGACCGTTTCGATTTTTCCCCGCTGTTCCGTTCGACGATTGGCTTTGACCGGCTGACCCGCCTGGTCGACGCCGCGAGCCGCGTCGATAGCGCCGCCCTCGCCTACCCGCCCTACAACATCGAAAAGACCGGCGAAGAGACTTATCGCGTGACGATGGCGGTGGCTGGGTTTTCGCGCGACGAGATCGACGTCACCGTGCACGAGAATTCTCTGCTGGTGACCGGCAAGGCGAAAACCGACGAGGACGAGGGCCGTTATCTGCATCGCGGCATCGCCCGCCGCGCATTCGAACGGCGCTTCAGCCTCGCCGACCACATCAAGATCGTCGGCGCCAGCCTCGACAATGGCATGCTGCATGTCGACCTCGTTCACGAGGTGCCCGAGGAAGCGAAGCCGCGCAAGATCCAGATCGGCAGCGGCCAGCCGCAGGTGCTCGAGCAAAAGCAGGCCGCTTAGCCTTAAAGGCGGCCGCCCTCGCGGGCTCCAGCAACGACGACGCCCCCGCTTTCCGGGGGCGTTTTTATATCGGGCGCCGGCCAGCGGCTCAGATCCAGCCGCGCCATTTGAACCAGACCAGCGGCAATATCGCGCTCAGCGCGATCATGGCGAGCCCGTAGGGATAGCCCCAGGACCAATCCAATTCTGGCATCCCCTTGAAATTCATCCCATACATGCTGGCGATCAAGGTCGGCGGGATACCGACCACTGAGACGATCGTCAACACCTTGATGATATTGTTCTGTTCGACATTGATCAGGCCGAGGGTGGCGTCGAGCAACAGCTGAACCTTGTTGACGATGTGCGCGTCGTAATCGCCGAGCGACAGCACGTCCTGGCGCACCGTGTCGAGCCGCGGCTTGACCTCCGGCGGAAGCCAGTCGGCGGCGAGGGTCGAAACATAAGGAACGACGCGGCCGATCCCGTGCAAACTGTCGCGGATCTTTGAGGCGAGATCGCCGCTGTGGCCGATGCGGCGCAGGATGATCCTGAGATCGGCGCTCTCACGCGCCGGCGGGCGCCGCCCGGCGGGCTCGGTCACCGGGCTGCGGAACAGCCGGTGCGACAGCACGTCGAGCTCGCCGGCAATGGTTTCGAGGATATCCGCGAGGCGGTCGGTGATCGCGTCCATCAGCCCGGCAAACACCGCGGCGCTGGTCAGGGGGTCGGCCTCGGCCGCCAGGTCGCGGTTGATGAACGTGCTGAACGGGGTCAACTCTTCGAACCGCACCGTGATCAGCCGCTCACGCGTCAGCACAAAACCGACCGGCGTCGTCAGCGGCTGGTCCGCGTCGGCGCGATAGACCAAGGGCGCACTCAGATAGATCGCGCCGTTCTGATTGCGCAGGCGGCTCGAACTTTCGATCTCGCTCAGATCCTCGATGCTCGGCACGTGGAGGCCGGTGGTGCGGGTGACAAACGCAGCCTCGTCGGGATCGGGGTTGAGCAGATCGAGCCATGCGACATTCGCCGCGAGGTTCGCGCTGGCGAGGTCGGCCGGCCGTTCCCCGCGCCCGGCGCGGCTGTGGTAGAGCGTCAGCATCGCTTGAAGTTACAGGTTTCGCGCCATTCGCGCAGGCGTCTTTGCGGCTGGACCTGGCGGCGGACCAAAAGCGAGGTCCACCCTTCCCGCGGGCGCATGCCGGAATTGCTTGAAAAGCTCAGGTATTGTTGCGCGCCCGGCGCTATATCCTGGACTGCATCGGCGTCGCCCGGCCGTGATCGCTTTGGGGCTGCTGTGCGAAGCTCGATGGTTGGGCACCCGGTCTTGAACTGCGGCGAAAAAGGCGGTGAGCGTGCGACGGCTTTCTTCTCGAGAAGATAATTACTTGGGCCAGACGATCGAGCGGCTCGACCGGGTTTCGCGGGCGATGAACCCGCTGCTGTTGTTTGTCGCGGTATCTCTCGTCGTGTTAAATTTGGCTTGCGTCCTCAATCTGATCGATTGGCGCAATCTGCCGCCTCCGCCGGTCGCGGTGGCCGCGTCGCCCGATGACACCGTCGCCAAACCGGCGCCCGTTAAACCCTCGCCCCCAGCCTCCGAGCCGCGCGCCGCCACCTCGCCGGATTAGCCCCGATCCCGTGATCGATCCGCCGCCTGGTCGGAAATCGTCAAAGGCTTAAATCCTCGCGCAAACCGTGCGCGAAATCGACCGGGGTGCGGCGCGTCGAAGTAACGACGTTCGAGAGAAATTGGTCGATGCAGGCGCGCCACGTAAAGCGCAGAGCTTGCGCGCGGCACAATTCGCGCGGGATCGCGAGCGCGGCAAGCGCCACC
>Ga0210401_10004425_pt1 | contig 14680 bp, 17 predicted proteins | sample IncBWH32MmetaG_FD_150866 | JGI IMG/M metagenome (GOLD analysis project Ga0210401, IMG submission 150866) | Forest soil microbial communities from Barre Woods Harvard Forest LTER site, Petersham, Massachusetts, United States - Inc-BW-H-32-M | ecosystem: Environmental > Terrestrial > Soil >... | reverse complement strand
ACCGTCCTAAGCGTATGAAAACAAACGCAGTGCAAATATTGCACGCCTCCTCCGATGCCGGGCTATTTACTACTAGATAAATACATAAGTTACTGCTACTACAGCGATATCCGTATATTTTCTCAAGTTGTACAGCAAGTTACGTAAGATATCCATAACTATCTCGTAACATTGGTACAGGAGATTTCGGATTGACAGGGCTAACGCTGGGCCTATAGCATCGTCAGATCACATCACGGACTGGGTCGTTGGAGGACGACTTTCGGATGAAAAGACTTTAGAGAAGAGGTGACACTGAATGCGAAACCGAATAGCTCATGGACTGGCGAGCGTTTTATTGGTCGTCAGCCTGGGGGCGGCTCAGGGGCCAACCAGTTCAGAGTCGAAAGACACCCAAAGTACGACACCCAGAAGCGCGGCCACGGGATCCCAATTCGGCTCCCGGGCTAAAGCAAATCATCATCTGCCGTATCAGGTAGGAACAGCATCGTGGTACGGAGAATACTTCGAAGGCCGAACCACCGCTAGCGGCGAACCCTATAACATGCACGATCTGACCGCGGCTCACCCGACTCTGCCTCTGGGCAGCTGGGTACGCGTGACCAACCTCCGCAACGGGCGAGTGGTTTATGTTCGGATCAATGATCGAGGACCCATTGTCCCCGGCCGGATTATCGACCTCTCCTACGGCGCCGCCGAAGTGCTCCATTTCGAGAATAAGGGCCTTCAGCGCGTACGCCTCGACCTAGCCTCGCCGCGGGAAGCCGCGCCCGAGCACAGCTAGCGATTGCTAGCGATGCTGCAGTCACTAGCGTATTAGCCAGGTTCGCTTTAAACTCCGAGAGGGATGTACAATCCGCGCCAGCGTCTGATTGTCGCATTGGATGTATCGTCCGCGGCTGCCGCCCAGAAAATCGTGGCAGCCGTTGGCGACTCCGCCTCTTGCTATAAGGTGGGGATGCAGCTCTACACGGCGGAAGGCCCGCAAATAGTTCGTGATTTGGTCGCCTCCGGACGTCGGGTGTTTCTCGACCTCAAATACCACGACATTCCCAACACCGTCACTGCTGCCGTTCGTGAGGCCGCCGGCCTCGGCGTGAGCATGCTGACCGTGCACGCCTCCGGTGGAGGCAAAATGATGCGAGCGGCGACGGAGGTCGCGCGCGACCGAAATGCCGCCCTTATGGTTTTGGCAGTTACAGTCCTGACTAGCCTGGATGACAACGATCTGGACAAGTTAGGCGTACACGGCCGGGTCCAAGATCAGGTGCTGCGTCTGTCGGCACTGGCTCTCGCTAGTGGTTGCCAAGGCGTGGTTGCTTCAGCGCGAGAAGCCTCCGCATTGCGCAGTGAGCTGGAGGGCGACTTTGTCATCGTCACACCCGGCGTGCGCCCGCTGGGCACGAATCCAGACGATCAAGCGAGGGTGGTCACACCCGCCGAGGCCATTGCCGCAGGCGCGACTCACATCGTGGTGGGGCGACCGATTACGGGCGCCGTCGACCCCGCAAGCGAGGCCCGAGCCATCCTGGGGCAGATCAACTTTTAGAACGATCGCGGTAGCAACAGTCTGCGTGCACTTTGGAAATGGTGCTAGAATCTGGCTGCCACCTGAGAGTCGTTATGCGTGCGATCTCACGCCTCCCGTTTATTCTTCTGTTTTTTGCGCCCCTTATTTCTCCGGCGCAGGACGTTCGAATTCGCGAGAAAGCGATCACTCTCTTGGAACGAGCCAACTCCATAAGCACTCCGCATGAGTTCGCCAGTTACGAGCAGGTCATCACATTCCAATCTTTTACTCCCGCCGGGACGCAGAGCGGTCGGTTTACCAGCGTCGTGCATGGTCCGCGTTCCTATCGTGACGAGTATGAGTTCGGAGACTTCGACCTTCTTGTCGTGGTCAATGGCAGCTTGATTGCCGACGTTGGGGATAGGGCGAAGGCTCCCCTCGAAGTCCGTCGCATGACCCGCCTCAATCAGCCCTACACCGCGCGCTTCGATCAATCCGACATTATCCGCTCTATTCAGGACCGTCAGATAAATGGCCGGGCTGCGCGTTGCATTGAGTTCGACACGGTCGTCGGAGAGAAAAGCGATGCCAATGAAATCTGCATCGATGCGCAGCTAGGGGTTGTGCTGCGGGCCCAGGCTAACCACGAAACCATTACCAATTCCGATTTCTTTGCCTATCGCGACACGTACCTGCCAACCCACACCACTTATGAGCAAAGCGACTTGCGCATGGAGCTCGAGCAGGCAAAGAAGGAGATCGAAGGTCCTTTCGATCCTGACTTTCTCACCCCTCCTCCAAATGCCATTGTGGGGAATGTTTGTACTACCTTTCGCCGACCCTTCGGGCAGGTGATGACGCAGCCAAAGCCAGGGAGCGGGAGCGAGAAGGTAGATGTGATGCTGCACGGTACGGTCCGTACTGATGGTCGAATCCGCTCCGTAAGCGTCGATCGTTCCGACCGTCCGGACTTGAATCAGGAAGCTGTCAAGCTGTTCAGTACCTGGCGATTCAGCCCGGCAATCTGCGATGGTACAGCGATCGAAGTGCCCGCCGATGTGACCCTTCATTTCGAAGGTCGTTAGATATTTCGGTTTGGTTGGATGAGACAACCAGGCCGCAAAAGCGATTGCTGTCTCACCTCCGGCGGCCATCCCTGAAAGCCCCAAGCATAGCAGCGGCTCTCCTACAGCTTTTCGAAAAACTCACACGCCGAGCACGAAATGAAAACCCCTCCCGGCACTCCGCGCTCGCGGTCCTTGACCCGCTTCACGATCCGCGTCGGCTTGCCACACTTCGGGCAGTCCGTGCTCTTGGAAGTGTCCATTACCTTCTTACGATCTGCTGTCTTCGCAATCTTGGCCATCATTTATCTCCTGGCAAAATTCTCCCGCACCGCAGGCCACCGGCCTGGACGAATGAGAATCCTAGGTGAGAATTCGGGAGTCGCGTCTAAGGCTGGAACTCTATACTCGCCGCAATCGATTTTACATGAATAACGCGGCGACTGTCTTGGCCTGCGCGTGTGGAGCGTGGGGAGCTCTGTGGAGCGGGCGCCCTCGCCCACACTTAGGTTCACCCAGAATTTCAACGCCGCTTCGACGATCCACCTACTTCGACACGGCGGCAAACAGATCCGAGTGCATCAACCCCTGGAATTGTTTGTCATCGGCTTTGAAGTGCATCTGCAGATTGGAGCTGTCCGAGTTGATCGAAACATTTTCCAGCGCGACCTTCTCAATCGGAGTCGCCGTCATCTTTCGATAGAGAACACCCGCCTTCACCAACGAGGAAAGCGTGGCCGCCGTCACCGAGTCCGATGTCACAACATCCATGTCAAAGTTCACTCCGTTGGTAAAGTTCATGGCGTAACGCGAGCCCAGCACATGCTTCTTGATGGTGTCGAAATCAGCCAGCTTGCCAGCGTCGCCCAGTGCCGAGAGCAGCATGTTTTGCGTTCCCTGCTGATCGAGCACGCTCCACACCGTGCCGGATTCGACTGAGCCGATCATATCCGTAACCTGACTGTTGGAATCGAGCGCCGACGTGTAACCGTCGCGGGCGTCCAGCGCACCCTTTACCGCACTTCCATCTCCGAACAGCATGGAGTTGTCGTCCAGAAAAGTCATCTGCATGCCGGCTGACATAGGATAAATATCGGTGTCGCGATACTTGATCGGTTTCACCTTGTTCAACTTCGCTTTCTTGAGAAACGCCTTGCTCGAAAACGAACCTTGTGCGACTCCGATCACCTTCACTCCCTCCTTACCGTGACGGTAAGAAGCGAAAGTGAGTTGGTCGACGTCCTTCTCGGGATCGATTCCGACACCCTTCAGCGAGGATTCGAATTCCTTGAGACTCGGCGGGAGCACTTGGTCTTTCAGCGCCATTGCGGTGCTCGAGTTCTTCAGCGTCCGGTAGTCCACGGTGATGACCTGCTGCACTTCTCCAGGAATCACACCTCTCGCGGAGCTGCTCATTGCGGCCGCCCATGCGGCCGCGGTCGAAAATAGCAGAACCCACAAAACCCCTTGCAATCGTCTCATAAGTAACGCGCCTCTTAGATATGCCAGTCTGGATATGGTACTTAGATGCAGAACGAACCGCATCCACAAACTTGCACTAAGAACCTATTGTATGTCAATGGGACCAATAAGATACGAAACGAAAGTACGACCTGAACCTGGTAAGTCAGCCAACTGAGAATCGGAACTACTCGTGTAGCGCCGGTATCTTGCCGGCTGTCCCGAGCGCATCCTGCCCTCGGAGGTGGAGGCGAGACGCCTTTGTGACAGCCGCCGGGACGGCGGCGTGCATTTTTCTTTCAACGAGAAATAAACCCTAGCCGGCTGACAGCGCCGCGGCCTTCTCTCGAACTTTCGCCGCAAACGTCGCGTCCTTCAGCGATTCCAGATTAATCTCCACATTTGCCAACGCGCCCTCAATTGCGGCTGTTGCCAACGCAATTGCCGTTGTCAAATCGGATTTCATATTCGGATTGGTGATGGGTTTGAGCTTCTCCGCGATCTCCACTACTTCCCTCGCCCTTTCCGCTACGCTCAAGGGCACGCTGGTGGCTTGCTTTAAGGCGGTATCAATAATGCCATCCGCATTTGCCGATTCCTTCGCCTGCTTGTAAGCCTTCATTACCGCATTGTAAGACTCCGCGTCCGCGTCGATCGCCGCCTTCAACTCTTCGCGTAATGGGGAAAGCCGCGCGATCGCCTCGCTCAATTCACGTTCATATTGCAGGTAGGCTTTTTTTCCGCGCGACATGGAAGCTACCATCGAGGCCAGTCCCGCCGCCATGGCTGCGCTGGCCGCCGCGGCGCTGCCCCCTCCGGGAGTAGCCGTGGGCGCGGCCAACTGTTCAACGAAGGGCTCAACCCCGGCCCTCAATCCACCGACCGCCGCCTTGCCTCCCATCACCGCGCTCAGGCGATTTTCCAGAATCAAAGACGAATCGAAATTCTCCACTTGCAAGAACCACTCCGCCGCCGACTCCAAAGCCTTTTTCGGAATCAAACCGACGATCTCGCTGCTTAGAGGCGCAACCCCATAACGCTCAGCCTCACGCTTCACCAATTCAAACGCGCGATGGATCGGCGTCTGCTCAAAATCCGTCAGGTTCATCGACACCTGCGCCAGCCCTCGCACCAGGAATCCGGCGCCTTTCACAAAGCGCAGCCCGCCACTCGAAAAGCGCACTGCCTTGGCAATCTTCTTCGCAATTTCGACATCCGTCGTGTTCAGAAAAACGTTGTAAGCGATTAAGAACTTCCGCGCTCCCACAACCGTCGCCCCGGCTGTAGGATGGACCCGGGCCTCGCCGAAATCCGGCTTGCGCGCCGGATTGGTCGCGATGTCCGCCCGTATACCCTCGAATTGTCCGCGCCGAATGTTCTCCAGATTCTGCCGCTCGGGCGTGGTCGCAGCCGCCTCGTACAGGTAAACCGGAATCTGGTATCGCTTCCAGATTTCCGCCCCAACCTGCCGAGCCAGGGCGACGCAATCCTCGATAGTCACGCCATCAATGGGGATGAACGGCACAACATCCGCCGCACCCATGCGCGGATGCGCTCCCTGATGCTGATTCAGATCGATCAATTCGGCAGCCTTGCCAACGCCGCGAATCGCCGCTTCCTGAATCGCCTCGCGCTCCCCAACCAACGTGATCACGCAACGATTGTGGTCGGCATCCATTTCGCGGTCGAGCAGGTACACGCCATCCATCTTCATGGCCGCAACCATGGCATCGACCTTCGCCTTATCCCGCCCCTCGGAAAAGTTAGGAACACACTCCACTAGAGTTGACATAAGCGAGAAGAATATCTGGCGGGGCCACAGACCTGCAACCTTTCGATCGAGGAGGTCGATGGCTGCTTCGAAAATTAGGTTGAAGGTTTAACGTTGGAGATTGAGTAGCTTAAATTCAACTGCCACTGCCCGCGCCGATTTCCCTTTGTGGACCCTCGTGCCCTTTGTGGTTAAAGCCTTTGTCTGTCTAGTGCCCGAAGAACTTCCCAATCCCCAACCGCACCTGCACAGTATTAATCCCAGGGTTGGGTGAACTCAATCCTGCATTCGAAATGTGCATATATCGAACTTCCACACTAAAGGCATGCTTGTCACCCAGGATATGCATGCCAAGCGCAGCCGCATCAGTAAAATTCACAGCGGAGGTTCCCGTAGGCACCTGGTGGTTGGTAAATAGAGTCCCGCCATTCAGCTCAAGATAAGGCTCAATCCGCCCACGAGCCGCGAAGTCCCACTTCAATCCGAGCGGACTGAAGCCCCCCCCGTAAGCCGTGTTGTAGCGCTGGAAGACCAAAAAAACGGGCACGGCGTCCAGTACATATTCGAATCTTCCGTTGAGGAAACCCGGACCATGAGGCCGGGTCAGGATCCAGCCATAACGCACGCCCACATTCCAGACGCCGGTATCCGATGTGCCTCCGGGAACCGAATAGCCGCCGCCCGTCCACACCTGGAACTCACGACCACCATCTTCTGGACGCGTCTGCGCCCACGCTACGGAACTCAAGAACAGCAGCGCGGCTGCGATGAGACGCTTCTCCATAGAAATCAAGACCGAAGTTTGCAACATATAGGAAAGTTCGGTGCGCGACAAACCACCGACGCTTGATTAAAGCACACAGATCGGGCAAACTGATGCGGCCATCGAAACTTTCTTACTCCACAAGCAGGAGATGTCATGCCAAAATACGTAATCGAACGTGAACTGCCGGGCGCCGGACAACTGAGCCCGCAGCAACTTCAAGCCGTCTCGCAAACATCCTGCGGTGTCCTCCGCAAACTCGGCCCCGAGATTCAGTGGATTCACAGCTACGTGACCCAGGAGAAAATCTACTGCATTTACATCGCTCCCAACGAGGCCCTGATCCGGGAGCATGCCAGCCAGGGCGGCTTCCCCACGAATCGAATCTCTGAGATCACGTCGATGATCGATCCAACGACAGCCGAACCGTAATCCCGTGGCCGCGGACACCTCGTCCGGGAACGATCCACTTACAAGCCCAACCCGCCATCCACAGCCATGATTTGTCCCGTAATAAAATGAGGCGCGGTAGCAAAGAATAACACCGCCGCCGCAATTTCCTCCCCGGTCCCATTCCGCCGCATCGGAGTATGTTTCGCCATCCGCTTCATAAACGCAGCCGCCGACTTTTCCCCCAGATCGATCATTCCCGGAGCCACGCAATTCACCGTAATTGCCGGAGCCAGCGCTTTCGCCATCACCTTGGTCAGCATATGCACCGCAGCCTTCGACGAGCAATAATGAGCATGATCAGCCCAGGGCCGCAATCCACCCAGCGAACCCATATTGATGATCTTCCCCCGCCGTTCGCGAAGCATCTTCAAGGCCTCGCGCGACACCAGAAACGGTCCCCGCGTATTCGAAGCAAAAATCGCGTCCCACTGCTTCACGCTCAGTTTTTCGAATTCGACCGTTTCGTAATTCGCGGCGTTGTTGACTAGAATGTCCAGCCCGCCCAGTTCCCTGCCGGTTTCCTTGACCGCACCCCGGACGCTCTTCTCATCGGTGATATCGCAGCGCAGCGCCACCGCCCGCACTCTAAAACTGCACAGATCAATCACTGTATGCTGCGCCTCGCGCCCCGAATGCAAAAACGTAATGGCCACATCCGCGCCGGCCTCCGCCATGGCCAGGGCGGATGCACGGCCCAGCCGGCGAGCGCCCCCAGTAATCAAAACGACCTTCCCCTTCAAAGGCTTATCCGATGTCGTAGGCATAAACGGATTGTACCTGCGGGAGTCAGGTGGGGACAGCCGCCCCCGGCTGTCCGGCCGAGCCAAGCTCGGCAGTTTCGCCAACCGTGCTGGAAGAAAGCCTCGCATACTTGCTAAACTCACCCCAATGTCCGAACTCCGCCAAGTCGTGGTCTACTCCCGCAAAGGCTGCCATCTCTGCGAGATCGTCAAAGAGACCCTCACCAAACTCCATCGCCGCGGCGGCTTCACTTGGCAAGACATCGATGTGGACACCGACGAACAACTGCGCCGGCAGTTCACCGACGAGGTCCCCGTAGTCTTCATCGACGGCCGCAAAGCCTTTAAGTACCGCATGGAGGAGTCCGACTTCCTCCGCAAACTCGACAGCTGATCTGGAGCATCCGTTACACCTCGTCGTGGTTGCACCGGTTACCCGCGAGTGACGATCGAATTTCCAACTAATCAATTTTTCTCGACAACTTGCAACCTCGCCGCTATTGTCACCATGGCCTTACAAGTTTCGCCTCATTCCCCGGGGCAAGTGGTTTTGGCTTTAGTGAAGATCCTTAAGTGAGATCCACTATGTCTATTCGGGGTTCCTTTGCAATTTCTGCATTTTCGTTGATTGTGGCGCTGGGTGCGGTTGCGTTCCGTCCCGCCACAGCCCACGCTCAGAGCTTCCAGCCAGCCTTTCCGCAAGAACTGAAAATGACCAGCGAACCGTTGGCGCCCGGCGCGCCCGCGGTCATCCTGTACCGCCAGGTCGAACGCGACGACAACGGTCGCACATCCTATGGGAATTGAAGAAGACAAGAATGGTTCCGTAGTGACGTGTCCCTTGCCAGCTTTCGTATCACAAGGGCCAGCATCGTGAACCTCCAACTGATGGACCAGCCCTTCGGTTTCAATTATTCCTTCGAGTCTGAAAACTACGCCAAGAACGCCGGCAACTTGCTCCTGGTAGGCCCGCGCGTTCTTGGAGTTAAATCTGAGGCACTACTGGAGACGAAGGAACCCAGAAAGTTTCCCGTCGAATTCGAGGCTCCGCTGCGGGACACAGCTACGTTTGAAATAACACTGTCAGCAGGCTACGAAGTGGACGATCTGCCAGATCCAGTCGATGCGGACTACAGCTTCGCCAGTTATCACTCCAAAACAGAGGCCACCGGAGGCGCCATTCGTTACACGCGCACGTTTGAGATAATAGAGTTGAGTGTGCCCGTCAGCAGGGCAGACGATCTTAAGACATTCTACCGAACCATCGCTAGCGACGAGCGGAACACCGCTGTACTGAAAATCTCTTCAAAGTAGCCGCCCAAACGTTCCGCGTAGAACACCTTGAAAGTTCGCGCTAGAATCACATGCGCATGCTCCGCACCCGTCTCTACGCCGACCCCGAGGGCCGCTTCGTTCACAACGTCATTCTCGAATCATGCCTTCGCTTCCCGCGTAAGATCGCGATCATTGATTCGTCCTGTGACGATTCGTCCTGTGAAGAAAGCTCATGCAATCGGCGCATCAGTTACGCCGAGTACGCAGAACTCATTCAGAAGCTGGCCCGCGGACTCATCGCAGCCGGCCTGATTCCCGGCGAAGTCATCGCCATTTACCTGCCCAACTGTTGGGAGTTCTGCGCCGTCTACCACGCCGCAACGCTCGCGGGGGCCGTACCCACTTTGTTGAACCCGAGCTATCGCGAGCGCGAAGTGCGCTACCAGTTAGAAAACTCCGGCGCGGCGCTTCTCATCACCGATGGCCCTTTGCTCCAGGAAATCAATCTCGCTGGCCTGCCCAACCTCCGCCGCGTCTATACCACGCGCCACGCCGCAGTCGGAGGAGCAGAACCATTTGCCAACCTGCTAAAGCACATCACATCCGTCCTCCCTACGCCCGCTGGCCCCTCCGATCAAACTCTCGCCGCACTGCCCTACTCGAGCGGCACCACCGGGCTCCCGAAGGGCGTGATGCTTTCGCACTTCAACCTGGTCGCAAACATTTTTCAATTCATCGGACCACGCGCCAGCGAGATGGCGACCAACGATGTGGCTCTCTGCTTCCTCCCGCTCTATCACATCTACGGCCTGAACGTAGTCTTGAACCCGCTGCTAACGCTGGGAGCAACGCTCGTACTAATGCCTCGCTTCAACCCAGCCCAATTACTCTCCCTGATGGTGGACGAGGGTGTGACGATGATGCCTGCGGTGCCGCCGGCGTTGATCGCGCTTTGCCAGGCAGCCGAGGCCGGACAGTTCCCAAGGAATCATCGTCTGCGCTGGGTGAAGTCCGGCGCTGCGCCGCTCGCTCCTGAGCTCGGCCGCCGCTTCACCGAACTCACCGGGGTTCTGGTCTGCCAGGGCTATGGCATGACCGAGGCCTCGCCGGTTACGCATGTCGGCTACCTCGAGCCCGAACTGTACAAGCCTGAATCAATCGGACAACCGCTGGCACAAACCGAATGCCGCGTGGTGAGCGCCGCGGACATCGACGGAAACGAAAACGAAGTCGCTCCCTGCCAGCCCGGCGAACTGGTCATGCGTGGTCCGCAATTCATGATGGGCTACTGGAGAGATCCGCAAGCCACGGCCGCAGTGCTTCACGATGGATGGTTCTGGTCCGGCGACATCGTCACCCGTGATGCCGACGATTTTTATTACGTCGTTGATCGCCGCAAGGAGATGATCAAGTACAAAGGCTTCCCCGTCGCTCCTGCCGAGGTCGAAGCTCTGCTGCTCGAACACCCAGCGGTTCGCGATTGTGGCGTAATCGGACGCGCGGACCAGGCCGCAGGCGAGATTCCAGTCGCCTTTGTCGTGCTTCGCGAAGGTTCGGTTGCATCCAAGAAGCTGGAAGAAGACCTCTGCGGATTTGTAGCCGAGCGCCTCACCACTTACAAGCAGCCGCGGGAAGTCCACTTTGTCGACGCGCTGCCGAGGACCCCCTCCGGTAAGATCCTGCGCCGAGAGCTGCGCAAGATTCTTTCCGCTTAACGCACCTTCACGCCGGTGGAGGACGGGCGCACCCACCCGTCCGGCCAGGACAATGGCCCCCGTTCCGTTGATCTCCCAAGCTGCGAGGAACTTTTCCCACTTTCCTACCGTATCTCAGATTGACGGCAGCTTCCTAAGCCGCAACAAGGAGCACACCATGGACGGAAATTTGGTAGGTCTGGTAGCTGTGATTATGATCTTCGGGATTCCGATGGCCGCGATGTACACCTTCTATCACGTGCGCAAACTGCGAACGGACGAACGCATGGCAGCGTTGGCCCGCGGAGTGAACGTGCCCATGCAGCCCGAGCTTACCGAGGGCGCTCGTTCGCGACGCTCCGGCATCCTGCTGGTCACGGGAGGACTCGGCTACATGCTCACATTCGCGCTGATCGCTCGGATCGAGTCGGATGCCTGGGTTGCCGCCGCGTTCGGGATCATCCCACTCAGCATCGGCCTCGGCTTCTTCGTAGACTCCGCCCTAATCCGCCGCGATCTGCGCGCCTGATGATTTTTGAAAAGGATGTACACGGCTTGTGAGGCCGGGTCTCTGACCCGGCAGAGCCTGCCAAGAAATCCTCCGTCATTCCGAGGGGCAAAGGCGACGAGGAATCGCCGGTTTTTCGGATACCAGGGGCCGCAAGATGCCATGCTTCGTATCAGGATATGGCTTCAGCCATATCGCAGGTGCGCGCGAACCAACCCGGCTTCAGGCGCTGGCCTTTTCGCGACCACCGAAACCACCAGCAACAGAGTCTTTCGACCCTCACTCGCCAGTCAGAAATTTGTATTGCCCTTTGCTCAACGGCACCACGCTCAGCCTTCCCTGCCGCACCAGCGGTGAATCAGCGAACAGCTTGTGAGCCTTGACTTCGGCGAGGGTCACCGGCTTGGCCAGCCTCTTGCCTGCCTTGATCTTCACCAGCGGAGTTTTGGGATCACTCGTGTCGACCGACACCACGGTCGCAGTCCCCACCGCACTCTTATGATCGCCGGTCTCGTAGATGACCAGACGATCTCCAGGTTTCATCTCGCGCAGATGTTTCACCGCCACGGGATTGGTCACGCCATCCCAAACAGTATTCTGTTCACGTTCAAGATCGGCAAAGGAATAAACAGTCGGCTCACTCTTCAATAAGTAGTCCATGGGTTATCCTATACATGCGCAGGAATATTCTTCGTACGTCATTCCGAGCCAACCGAGGAATCCCTACTCCCAACCCGACTTCCGGCGGCGATTTGGCTTGCGAACGAGCCAACCATTCCTACGGTTGCGGCTTGGCATTCGGATCCGGCGGAGTCGCGGGTTTCTTGTCGTTCTGCTGATTCTCGTAGATCGAGTACTGCCCCCCGGGACGCTTCAGCTTGATCGTAATCTCCATCGTCGGCTGGCTCACTTCGTAGTCTTCGCCGTAGGTTTGGAATCCCGGGGCCAAAACCTGCACTCGCAACTTCCCGTAAGGGACGCCTTCAAAGCTGGCCTTGCCTTCCGCGTCGGTTTTGAGTTCAAGGCCGCCGCGATCCTGCTTACCATTCTTTCCCACCGAATGCATCACAACACCTGCGTTGCGCACTGGTTTTCCGTTGTCATCCTTCAGCACCACAAAGCTCAGCGCGGAAACCGGAACGTCGTACTGCGACCTCTTGTCGCTCGCGCCGACCTCGACGGTAAATGCTCCCATAAACCACATCGTCAACGTGACTGCTACGACTAAGGAAAGGCTCTTCATGGCCAGCACCTCCATTCCACGAACCAGCGTACTTCCCACATACGCCGTAAATAACTGTAATATAACCTAGATACATCCGTCGAGGAAGCAGTCCCTTGACAAGCCAGGTCCACTCTCCTATACTTAGCACTCGCTAATCATGAGTGCTAGCAAACATCCGAAAACATTGGCGACTGGTACCTTTTGAGCACTTCAACCCTAAATCCTAACTGAATACGAACGAAAGGAGCTATAAGCATGGCTACAAAATTCACTCCACTGCATGACCGTGTCTTGGTCCGCCGCATAGAAGAAGTAGGCACCACCCGAGGCGGCATAATTATTCCGGACAGCGCTAAGGATAAGCCTTCGGAGGGCGAGGTTATCTCCGTGGGACGCGGCAAGAGCAACGATGAGGGGAAGGTGTTTCCTCTGGCAGTCAAAGAAGGCGACCACATTTTGTTTGGCAAGTACTCCGGCACGGAGATCAAGCTGGACGGTGAAGATTTTATCATCATGCGCGAGGAAGAGGTTCTCGGCGTTGTGACCGGCGCGGCTAAGAAGGAATTGGCTGGTTCGCGCAAGTAACAGCGATAAGGATGTTCGTCTCGCGCTTTATTGCAATCGGTAGACGCGATTGCCGCGGTGACGAACCTGGATCCTTCGCGGCCAAAGTGCGGCCGCTCAGGATGACAATAAATTCTAAACTTTCAGGAGAAAAGAAATTATGGCAAAGCAAATCGTACATGGAGAAGATTCGCGACAGGCGATTCTTCGCGGCGTGAATATTCTCGCCGATGCAGTGAAGGTAACTCTCGGTCCCAAGGGCCGCAACGTTGTGATTGAAAAGAAATTCGGTTCGCCGACCATTACCAAGGACGGCGTCACCGTGGCCAAGGAAATCGAACTGAAGGACGCGCAGGAAAACATGGGCGCGCAGATGGTGCGTGAAGTGGCGTCGAAGACCTCGGACATCGCGGGCGACGGTACCACCACAGCGACCGTGCTGGCCCAGGCCATCTATCGCGAAGGCGTGAAGACGGTCGCGGCTGGAGCGAACCCGATGGCGATGAAACGCGGTATCGAGAAAGCCGTTACCGCTATTTGCGGCAGCCTCGACAAGGAAGGCAACCGCGTCAAGGGCGAGCTCGACAAGTTCTCTAAGCCCGTGACCGGCGACATGATTGGACAGGTCGGCACGATCAGCGCCAACAATGACGAGACCATCGGCAAGATCATTGCCGAGGCCATGAAGAAGGTCGGCAAGGATGGCGTGATCACCGTGGAAGAAGCCAAGACCCTTGAGACGCAACTCGAAGTGGTCGAAGGTATGCAGTTCGACCGCGGCTATCTCTCTCCTTATTTCGTCACCGATCCCGAGCGCATGGAAGCCGCGCTTGAGAATGCTTACATCCTGATTCACGAAAAGAAGATCAGCTCGATGAAAGATCTTCTTCCCTTGCTCGAGCAGATTGCGAAGAGCAGCCGTCCGTTGCTGATCATCGCCGAGGATGTCGAAGGCGAAGCACTCGCCACTCTCGTCGTGAACAAGCTGCGTGGCACGTTGCAAGTCGCCGCCGTTAAGGCGCCCGGCTTCGGCGATCGCCGCAAGGCTATGCTCGATGACATCGCGAAACTCACTGGTGGCAAGGCCATCACTGAGGATCTCGGCATTAAGCTCGAGAACGTGCAGATCAGCGATCTCGGCCAGGCCAAGAAGATCACCATCGACAAGGACAACACCACCATCGTCGAAGGCAAAGGCAAGCCCGGAGACATTCAGGGACGGGTGAAGGAAATTCGTGGCCAGATCGAAAAGACCACCAGCGACTACGACCGCGAGAAGCTGCAGGAGCGGTTGGCGAAGCTGGTCGGTGGCGTGGCTGTGATCAAGGTTGGCGCTGCGACCGAGACCGAAATGAAAGAGAAGAAGGCTCGCGTCGAAGATGCCATGCACGCAACCCGTGCCGCAGTCGAGGAAGGTATTGTCCCCGGCGGTGGTGTGGCTCTGGCCCGCTGCGTCCCCGCACTCGACAAGCTGAAACTCGAGGGCGATGAGCAGATTGGCGTGAACATCGTAAGACGCGCTATTCAGGAACCGCTACGCCAGATCGCCGAGAACGCCGGCGAAGAAGGCGCCATCGTCCTGGGCAAAGTCAACGACTCGAAGGACAACAACTACGGCTACAACGCCCTGACCGGCGAGTACGAAGATCTGG
>Ga0210401_10004423_pt1 | contig 14682 bp, 16 predicted proteins | sample IncBWH32MmetaG_FD_150866 | JGI IMG/M metagenome (GOLD analysis project Ga0210401, IMG submission 150866) | Forest soil microbial communities from Barre Woods Harvard Forest LTER site, Petersham, Massachusetts, United States - Inc-BW-H-32-M | ecosystem: Environmental > Terrestrial > Soil >... | reverse complement strand
CCGGTTTCGTCCGGCCCATTTGGCGCTGGCGTGGCAGGCGGCGGAGCGCGGAGAGCTGGTGCTCGGTGGCGCCGTCGGCGATCCGGTCGAAGGATCGATCCTGTTGTTCTCGGCCGACTCGGCCGAGGTCCCGGCGGCCTTTGCAAAATCCGATCCTTATGTCGTGAACGGCCTCGTGACCCGATGGCGTGTCGCGCCCTGGCTTACGGTGGCCGGTCACCAGGCGTCGAATCCGATCCGTGCCTGAGCGTCCGGGTCCAGGGTTCGTGCTGCCGGTCGCGTGCACCGACTAGGCGGAGGAACGACTTGGCAGACCTGGAACCGTCGCTGCGGATCCGACCCGCCGCCGAGGGCGACGCCGAGGCGATCGCTCGGATCTACCAGCACTACGTTTTGCATACCTCGATCTCGTTCGAGGAGCAAGCTGCATCGGCGGCGCAGATGTGGGAGCGGGTGCGCGAGGCGATGGCCAGCGCGCTGCCCTGGCTGGTCGCCGAGCACGGGCAGCAGGTCATCGGCTATGCCTTCGCCGTTAAGTGGAAAGTGCGCTCCGCCTATCGACACTCGGTCGAAAGCAGCGTGTACCTCGATCCGGCCTTCATCGGTCGGGGCGTCGGCACCCAGCTTTATGGCGCCTTGCTGGCGGCGTTGCGCGAGCGATCGATTCACGCGGTGATCGGCGGCATCGCATTGCCGAACGCGGCCAGCATCGCACTGCACGAGCGGCTCGGCTTCAGCAAGGTGGCGCAGTTCAGGGAAGTAGGATATAAATTTGGTCAGTGGGTTGATGTCGGCTACTGGCAAAGAATTCTTTGAGTCGCGTCCGTTGACGGCGACCGCGTCGCACGATGGTCCACCGTCGACCCGAGTTCTACGCCACGCCTGCGTGTTCCGAACATGTACGTTCCATCCCATTTCGACGAAACGCGGCTTGAAGTTCTGCATGGACTGATTCAAGCGCAGCCGTTCGCTACCGTCGTGACGCTCTCGTCCGACGGCATCAACGCGAACCACATCCCCCTGCATCTGTCCGTGGAGCAGAGCCCGTTCGGAGCGCTGCGTGGTCACGTCGCGCGCGCCAACCCGATCTGGAGCGACCTCGTGCCAGACACCGATGCGCTCGCGATATTTCACGGGCCCCACACCTATATCTCGCCGTCCTTTTACCCGACCAAGCACGAGCACGGCAAAGTCGTCCCGACCTGGAACTACGCGGTGGTCCACGCGCGCGGGCGGCTGCGCGTGATCGACGACCGCGCCTGGTTGCGCAACCAGCTCGAAGCGCTCGTCAGCCGTCACGAGGCTTCCTCGCAGTCACCCTGGGCGATCGCGGATGCTCCACCGGATTTCATCGACCGGATGATGGAAGCGATCGTCGGCTTCGAAATCGTCATCACCAGGCTCACCGGCAAATGGAAGGTCAGCCAGAATCAGCCGGCGGCGAACCGGGCCGGCGTGGTCGAGGGTCTGCGGCGGCGCGCAGGCACGAGCGACATGGAAATAGCACGGTTGGTCGAGGAGGCATCCCGCAATGCTCGATAGCCCCGTGGATACAAAACCGCTGGAAGGCGGCTGCACCTGCGGCGCGGTCCGCTACCGAATGACGGGCAAGCCTCTGTTCGTCCACTGCTGCCACTGCCGCTGGTGCCAGCGTGAAACGGGGGCATCGTTTGCGCTGAACGCGATGATCGAGGCCAGTCGGGTGGTATTGCTGCAAGGTCAACCCGAAGTCGTCCACACTCCCTCGCTGAGCGGCATCGGCCAGAAGATCACGCGCTGCCCGACTTGCCGCATCGCGCTGTGGAGCAACTACGGTGGTGCCGGCGATCTGGTCCGCTTCGTCCGCGTCGGCACGCTCGACGAGCCCGATCGATTCCCACCCGACATCCATATCTTCACGCAGAGCAAGCAGCCATGGGTCGCACTGGGCCCGAACGTTGCGGTCATGCCGGAGTACTACGACCGGAATGTGTACTGGCCGAAGGAAAGCCTGGAGCGTCGCGAGGCGTTGCTGGCCGCCGCCAAACGAGCGACACCATGACGATGCGGCACGCTGGTGCGGTCACTCTCCGGCGTGCGGGGGAGGCTCTCGCGAGCTTGCAAGCGCCGGCACGGCGCTAAGCGGGCGGGGGTTCTCCGACCGCGCTCGGCGGCCACAACTGGTCGGGAATGATCTTTACCCGCACCGCCTCGGGCTTGACGTCCGACACGATCTCGTAATCGCGGTTGCTGGCGGTCAACCGCTTCTTCGGGGATTCGTAGGGCGCGGTCGTGTCCTGGTGCAGCGCATACACGACCGGATGCTTGGGATCGAGCAAGCGGCGCACGACGATCGCCGTTTCGCCGTTCGCGAGCCTGACGTACGCCCCAGGTGGAAAAAGGCCCACCGTGGCGATCAGCGCGCCGATCAGGCCGGGCTCGATCGCGCTGCCGGCCCGCTCGTGTAACTCCTTGATCGCCCGCCGTGGCGACAGGGCCGGTCGATAGGTGCGCTGGCTGACCAGCGAACAATAGCGATCAGCAACCGACACGATCTGTGCCTCCCGGCTGATCGCCGGCTCCTTCAGCCCGCCGGGATAGCCCGTGCCGTCGCGCGCTTCGTGGTGCTGCTCGACCGCGTCCAGCCAGATCGCATCCTGGATTCCGTAGCTGCGCAGCACCTTGGTGCTCTCGGCCGCGTGCAGCCGCAAGGACGAGCGCTGCTCGGGGGTCAAGGGCTCCTGCTGGCGCACCAGCGTGTCCTGCAGATCGAGGATGCTCAAGTTCATCGTCAAGGCGGCCGCGATCGTCGATTCCGCTTTGGCCGGATCGTGGTTCGAGCGGCTCAGCAGCAGCGAAGTCAATATCGCAACGTTGGTCGTATGGCGCAGCGAGTACCGGTGTACCGCGGCGATCATGATGTGCGCCAGCGCAGCATCGCTGTCCAGCGCGCAGCATTCGCGGATGCTGGCTGCGGTCGGGCGGATCGTGGATTCGAATTCGGGCGTCGGTGCCGCCAGCGACACCGCATCCTCCAGCGCATGCGCCACATCGGTCAGCCGATCGAAGATCGAAACGCGGTTGCGCGCGAGCTGGGACGGCAAGCGGCTGAATTCCTGCACGACACGACCCGACGGCGCGTGACTGCGCGAGCTCGCCGCCTCGACACCGTCCGCGTCGTAACGGCCGCCCTCAAGCAGTCGGCCGAGCTGGTATTCGTTTTCGAGCACATGGCCGCGACGCAACAACAAGCGGCCCGTCGAGTTGTATACATCGAACGGAATTGGTGCGCCGACCTGCAGAAGATCGGCTCTGATCGGCGCCAGCTTCAAGCTGACGTCGCTCCTTGGCGCGTTTTGGACCTCGGCTACTTAACCCGGCTGCGAGTATAGGCTTGTGCGAGGGGCCCTTACAATGGATTCGAGATCACTCGAATTCGAAAGCAAGACTCGGAGTGCCGCGGGTTCGCTCGATGACTAGATTTGCGTCATCCAAGGCCGCACATAAAGGGCGAACCATGAAAGCCAGCATCAGCAACGAGCAACAGGCTGCCAAAGTCCTCGCGGATCCGCGCTGGGCGGCGGTGATCGACCGCGATCAGGACGCGGACGGGCGCTTCTTCTATTCGGTCCGGACGACCGGCGTGTACTGCCGCCCAAGCTGCCCGTCGCGGCACGCGAAGCCGCAGAACGTGTCATTCCATGCGACCGCGGCCGATGCCGAAAAAGCGGGCTTTCGCGCTTGCCGCAGGTGCCGGCCCGACCGGGGCACCCTGGTGGCCGCGAATGCGGCGATGGTGGCCGAACTGTGCCGCTACATCGAGACCGTTGAGCAGCCGCCGACCCTCGACAAGCTCGCCAAACGGGCCGGAATGAGCGTCTTTCACCTGCACCGGGTGTTCAAGTCGGTCACGGGTCTGACCCCGAAAGCGTACGCAGGCGCGCACCGCGCGCGGCGCGTGCAAAGGGAGTTGAAGCGAAGCGATACCATAACCGGCGCGATCTACGACGCGGGCTACAACTCATCCGGCCGCTTCTACGAGCAGGCCGATCAGCTGCTCGGGATGACGCCGTCGCGCTACCGGACCGGCGGGGCCGACATGGAGATTCGCTTTGCCGTGGGCCAGTGCTCGCTGGGCGCGATTCTGGTCGCATGCAGCGACCGCGGCATCTGCTCGATCATGATCGACGACGATCCCCAAGCGCTGATGCGTGAGCTGCAGGATCGCTTTCCAAAGGCTCAGCTGATGGGCGGTGACGCCGAGTTCGAGCGGTGGGTCGCTCAGGTGATCGGTTTCGTCGAGCAACCCAAGCTGGGGCTGGATCTGCCCCTGGATCTGCGTGGCACGGCGTTCCAACGTCGAGTCTGGCAGGCCCTGCGCAAGATTCCGGTCGGGCGCACCGTCAGCTATTCGGACATCGCCCGGCGCGTCGGCGCGCCCACGTCCGTGCGCGCGGTGGCGCAGGCGATCGCTGCCAACAAGATCGCGGTCGCAATTCCCTGCCACCGGGTGATCCGCAGTGATGGCGCGCTGTCGGGTTATCGCTGGGGCGTCGAGCGCAAACGTGCGCTGCTCGACCGCGAGGCTCAGGCATGAATGCACCGCGAGGGCCGACGCCCTTCGCAGTGTCCCGCTCGGCGCTGGCCGAGCGGGTTGCTGCGATCAACTGGCAGCAGGTCCAAACCGACGTGGATGCCGAGGGCTGCGCACGGATCGAGGGGCTGCTTGAGCCATCCGAATGCGCAGCCCTGGCTTCGCTGTACGAGCAGGACCCGGATTCGGCCGTGATCTTCAGGAGCCGGGTCGTGATGGCACGGCATGGCTTTGGCCGTGGCGAATACCGCTACTTCGACTATCCGCTGCCGGGCCTGATCGCGGGCCTGCGCGAGGCAATCTATCCGCACCTGGTACCGATCGCGAACCGCTGGAACGAGTGCCTGGGAAGTGCGACCCGCTTTCCAGACCACCACCGCGCATTCACGGCGCGTTGCCACGCGGCCGGACAGCGTCGAGCGACACCGTTGTTGTTGCGCTATCGGGCCGGCGACTACAACTGCCTGCATCAGGATCTGTACGGCGAACAGGTCTTTCCGCTGCAGGTCATCTTGCTGCTGTCGGCGCCGGGCCGCGATTTCGAAGGCGGCGAGCTGGTGATGACGGAGCAGCGCCCGCGAATGCAATCGCGGGCGATCGTGCTACCGCTGCAGCAGAGCGATGCCGCGGTGATCGCGGTGCATCAGCGCCCGGTACGAGGTGCTCGTGGCGTCTACCGGGTGAACCTGCGCCACGGAGTCAGTCGCGTTCGTTCCGGCGAGCGCTACACCGCGGGCATCATCTTTCACGATGCGACCTGAGACGGTCAGAGACGGGGACGAACCCGGGCGCTGGGACCTGTTTGCGCCTACCGAGCCTGGCGGGTGGGAACGAGTCGCGCTCGCTCCGGGAGCAGCCTTGTTGCGAGGCCTCGCGATCGGGCACGCGGAGCCATTGCTGGGAGAATTGCAACATATTCTGGAGCGAGCCCCGGTCCGTCAGATGACTACCCCGGGTGGCTTCCGGATGTCGGTTGCGATGAGCAATTGCGGCGCGGTGGGTTGGGTCAGCGACGCGAGCGGCTATCGCTATGCCGCAGTCGACCCGGACAGCGGGCGCCCCTGGCCGGCGATGCCGCCCTCGTTTGTGGAACTGGCCAGGCACGCTGCGCAGGAGGCCGGCTATCGCGGATTCACTCCAGACGCCTGCCTGATCAGCCGATACGAACCCGGAGCGCGGCTGACGCTGCATCAGGATCGCGACGAGGGCAGCTTCGGCCACCCGATCGTGTCGCTTTCACTGGGGCTGCCAGCGACGTTTCTTCTGGGGGGCTTGAAGCGCTCGGACAAGGTGATGCGCGTGCCGGTCAGCCACGGTGATGTGGTCGTCTGGGGCGGGCCGGCGCGGCTGCGCTACCACGGCGTGGCCGTCCTGGCCGATGGACAGCATCGCCTGGCCGGCCGCTGTCGCTTGAATCTCTCGTTTCGCTGCGCCGGATGAACCCACCGCGATTCAGGGGTTTGCGTCGCACCGCTGCCGCCTTCGCACTGGCGACGGTCGGTTGGTCCACAGCTGCGCTCGCGCAGGAGTCGTCGCGCCGCTACGAGATCGTCACCGAAACCGATATGCCGCACCTGGAGGAAAACCTGCGCTATGCCGTGCGGCACGAGCGGGGCTGCCTGGACCAGCACGATCTTTCGACAGCCTTCTGGATGCTCGGCCACGTATCGCTGCAGGACTGCAAGCTGGTCAAAGCGGCCGAGGATGCTGCCTCAGCGACCTACCGCCTCGAGTGCTCCGGAGGACACGGCACCACCGGCGATGCCCACTGGCAATTCGAATCCGGTCGTCTGAACGGCACGTTGCGCGTACGGCTGGGTGGGAAGAACATGACGTTTTATCAGCGCATTACCGCCACGCCGGTCGGTGGCGCCGCTGCGTGCACTTCATTCTGAGTCGAATCGAGCAGAAATAAGTTCTACCCGTGTCGAAATGGCACCCCGCCGATCGACAATGCAACAAGACCGTCGATTCCGGTTCCGCTTACACCCTGGGCCGCGAGGGTCTTGCAACCGATCCACTGACCGTTGAACATTGACCGTTGAACAAAGAGAGGACTCGATGAACCCCGTCGTGCATTTCGAACTGCCCTATGAAGACCGCAACCGGATGGCTGGCTTCTACAGCAAGGCCTTCGGCTGGAAACCGCAGATGCTGGGACCGGAAATGGGAGAGTATGTGGTCGTCACCACGGCCGAAGCCGATGAAAAGGGACGGCCGAAGAAGCCAGGAGCGATCAACGGCGGTCTGTACAAGAAGCCGGCCGATCCGCTTGGCCAGCATCCGTCGGTCGTGATCGCGGTGACGGATATTCAAGCCGCGCTGAAGAAAGTGAAGGAAAGTGGCGGCAAGGTGCTGGGTGAGCCGATGGACATTCCCGGGGTAGGCTTGTACGCCGGCTTTCTGGATACCGAGGGCAACCGGCTAAGCGTTCTGCAGCCGTCCGCCGACATGTAAGTCGGGCCAAGGCTGACGGCCTCTGCGAAGACCGTGCACCGCAAGCCTGCGGCTCGTGGTGCACGTTCAAAAGCCGGCAACCGGCTGGGGGACATAAGGCGCTTCGAGCGCCGAGACCTCTTGGTACGACAAATTCGCACTTCACCTCGTCCGATCAAAGACATCGCGGACCCTGCAAAAAGTGATAGCGTAACGGCGTGCTCGATATCATGGACACCGGCCGTTTCCGGACCAGCAGCTCGATGCGCCGCCTGGCGCTGGTACTGCTGTTTCCGCTGCTGCTGATTGCGCAGCAGGGCGCGTTCGTCCATAGCCTCCAGCATCTTCCCGGAAGCGCCGGCAGTTCCAAGTCGCAGAGCGACATCCATCCCGCGGACGATCAGTTCTGCGACAAGTGCTTCGCCTTCGCCCAAATTGGTGCAGCTGCGAATTCCGCAACGGCACCGGCGTTTGTGGGTGCCGAAGCGTTCCAGGCGATCGGCTTCCAGTTGCCGATTGCGCCCGTTGCTCTCCTCCGAATTCCCCGCAGCCGCGGGCCGCCGTCTCTCCTCTGACCGATCCGTGAGTTGATCCTCCGGCGCGCTCCATGGCTGAGCGCGCCGGACAACGCTTCGTTTCAGGGGAGTTTTGCGATGTCTCGAATTGCAGCGCGTGTTGCGTGGGGCGGCATGGCCGTCGCCGTGACGATGGTGGCCGGCTTCTTACCAGGGGTGGCTTATGCGGTCGACGCTGCGCCCCCGGCGGATGGATCTGCCGCAGCAGGTCCAACCTCGGATGCCCCGGACACAGGCGGTCCAATCGAGACCATTGAGATCGTCTCGAAGGTGAAGCGCCTGAACGATGCGCGCAGCGGGATCCAGACTCAGACCGGTGCGTCTGTCTACACCTTGGACCAGGCCGCCATCAACGCAGTCCCTGGCGGCGACAACACGTTGCTGAATCAGGTAATCCTGCAGGCTCCGGAGGTGGCGCAGGATTCGTTCGGACAGTTCCATATCCGCGGCGAGCATAACGGATTGCAATACCGGCTCAATGGCGTGATCCTGCCCGAAGGCATCAGTGTCTTCGGCCAGTTGCTCGATCCGCGCGTGATCTCGTCGATGAGTCTGATCACGGGCGCGCTGCCGGCCGAATACGGACTGCGCACTGCCGGCATCATCGACCTGACCACCAAGAACGGCGCACTGCAGCCGGGGGGTTCGGTCTCGATCTACGGCGGCAGCCACGGCACGGTTCAGCCCAGCATCAACTACGCGGGCTCCTCCGGCTCGTTCAACTACTTCGTCGTTGGCGACTATCTGCGCAACGGCTTGGGGATCGAGTCACCCGATGGAAGTTCCAATCCGATCCACGACGACACCCGGCAGTACCACGGCCTGGCGTACCTCGAAGACGTGCTGGACGCCGATAACCGCCTGGCACTGACCTTCGGCACGTCGTCCGGATCTTTCCAGATCCCGAACCAGAATGGCCTGCAGCCTCCATTGGGGCTGAACGTGAACGGCCAGACGACCTTCCCCAGCCAGGATCTGGACGAGAATCAGCGGGAGATCACCCAGTTTGCGATCCTCAGTTTGCAGCACTCGGATGGACCCCTGGACACGCACACGTCCCTGATCAGCCGATATTCCAGCCTGAATTTCCAGCCCGATCCGCTCGGCGACCTGCTGTTCAACGGCCTTGCGCAGCAGGCCTACAAGCGCAACACCGCGTTTGGCTTGCAGTCGGACGCCGCGTACAAGTTGAATGACGCGCACACCATCCGGGGCGGCCTCTATCTGCAGAACGACCGCTCGATCAGCCTGACCACGTCGCTGGTGCTGCCGGTCGATTCCAATGGAATGCAGACCAGCAATACGCCCTTCAGCGTCGACGACAACAGCGCCAAAACCGAGCGGATCGAGAGCGTCTATCTGCAGGACGAGTACCGCTTGCTGCCGACGGTGACAATCAATTACGGCGGGCGCTTCGACCACTTCACCGCTTTCAGCAGCGGCAGCCAGTTGAGCCCCCGGCTGAACGTCGTGTGGCAGGCCCTGCCGGATACGACGGTACATGGCGGCTACTCGCGTTATTTTTCTCCCCCGCCGTTCGAGCTGATCGGCAACGAGTCGGTTTCGAAGTTCGCGGGGACATCGGCGGCGCCCGCCGTGACCCAGGCGGACTCACCGAAGGCCGAGCGCGCCAACTATTTCGATCTCGGAGTCCTGCAGAAGATCACCGGCGCGTGGTCCGCTGGAATCGACAGCTACTTGAAGCTCTCGCACGACCTGATCGACGAAGGGCAGTTTGGAGCGCCCATCATCCTGACGCCGTTCAACTACCGGGATGGCCGGCAATACGGCGTCGAGCTGACGACCAATTACGCCGGCAAAGATCTGTCCACTTACGCGAATCTGGCATTCCAGGGCGCCAAGGGCCGGGGCATCGAGTCCGCCCAGTTCAATTTCAGCCCGGACGATCTGAGCTATATCGCGACGCACTACATTGATTTGGATCACGAGCAGCGGGTCACGGGGTCGGCCGGTGCGTCCTACCTGTGGCAGGACACGCGGTTCAGCGCCGACCTGCTGTTTGCCTCGGGTCTGCGCGCGAGCACCGTGACCCCGAACGACACCCACTTGCCGTACTACACGCAGGTCAATGCCGCGATCAGCCATCTGTTCCACCTCGAGGGTCACGGAACGCTGACGGCACGCTTTGACGTGATCAACCTGTTCGATCGGGAATACGAGATTCGAAACGGCACCGGGGTGGGCGTCGGCGCCCCTCAGTTCGGACCGCGCCGGGGTTTCTTCGCTGGACTGTCAAAGTCGATTTAACCCGGCGAACGGATCCGCAACCTCACATGTCGGAGCCGCGTCAGTGCCGACTCTTGCGGGCGCGAGGAGAGGGCACCGGTGCCGCGTCGGGGGTTCGCGAGCGGTTGGCGGCGATCGCTTTGGCGAGTTCGCGCTCCGATACCTCGGAGGTCTTTTGCAGGTAATCGCAGATCAGCGCCAGTTCCCTGTCCGAGTACTGCTCGGCCAGGCGCAAGTATTCCTTCCCCATCGCCTCGTACTTTGGAATCAGGGGGCGGAGAGCCTCGGGACGCACCCGGACCAAAACCTTCCGGCGATCTGCAGGGTCGCGTAGCCGTTCGACAAACTGCTGCCGCTCCAGGCGGTCGAGAATGTGGGTGATCGCGCCGGTGGTGAGGCCAGTCCTGTCGGAAAGCCATCCGGCGGTGACCGCGGCGTCAGGAGCGCGCAGGATCAGATCGATGCACTTGGTGTCCGTCGCATTGAGGCCGACGCTTTGTGCCAGGGCCTGATGCAGGAAGACCGTCTGGGTGCTCATCGTTCTGCCCAGATCCCAGATCCGGTTCAGCAACTGCCGTCGTCGCTCGGGTTTTGAGGAGCTTTCGCTTGACATTCCAATATCTGCAGTATTAAGCTAAATAGCTGCATTCGTAAGAGACTGCACTATTGGGACAAGACTACCCAGGCGGCAGGCCAAACACAATGGATATCGCTCGGCGCCGAGCGAACGCCACCGAACGTCTGTGAAGGAACTGGCACATGCATGCCGCAGGGGCTCAAAGGCCGTGGAAGGGCAAAGGAATGGAGGGGTGGGTCGCCCACTGGTACACCCGCACCCGACGCAACGATATGGAAGATTTCCGCCGCGAGGCCATGGCGGTCGCGAGACGGTTGCGCAGCGGCAGCGACATACTGGAGGTTGCTCCGGGTCCCGGCTTTTTTTCGATCGAACTGGCGAAGCTCGGCAACTTCCGGATAACGGGTCTGGACATCAGCCGGACGCTGGTCGCAATCGCGACCCAAAACGCCCGCAACGCGGGCGCGGCGATCGATTTTCGTCTGGGCAACGCGTCGGCAATGCCATTTGCCGACGAGTCGTTCGATTTCGTTTACTGCTCGGCGGCCTTCAAGAATTTCTCGGAGCCGGTCAAGGCTCTGGACGAGATGCACCGCGTTCTGCGTCCCGGGGCCGAGGCGGTGGTCGCCGATCTGTGCAAGGATGCCTCGCTCGATGAAATTGACAGCTACGTGAAGAACAGCGGGCGCAGCCCAATCGATGCGTGGATGACGAAGTGGACCTTCCGCCACGTGCTCCTGAAACGAGCGTATACCGAGGATGATTTCGTCCGGATGGCAACGCAGAGCCGCTTCGGTGCATGCCGTGCCAAGGCTTCTTCGATCGGTATCGAAGTGCGATTGGCGCGATTGCCCGCCGTCGTTGTGTGATTCAAGTAGCCAATGGGGTCGTCCTGGCCGAGGCGGGCGCTGGCTCGTCGGGAACGACATCGTCGAGGAACGTGGCGGTCGGGATGAAAAACAAATTCCCTGTGACCGCGGTGCTGAAATCAAGAATGCGGTCGTAGTTTCCAGGCGGGTGGCCGATGAACATATTTTCCAGCATCTGCTCGATGGTGCGGGGCGAACGGCTGTAGCCGATGAAGTAGGTGCCGAATTCGGCGTAACCGGGGCGGCCGAAGGGCATATTGTCGCGAAGGATCTTGATTTCCACGCCGTTTTCTTCGATGACGGTAAGAGCGTTGTGGGCGCAGCCGGGTTTGACGTGTTCGTCGAGCTCGATGTCGGAGACCTTCGTGCGGCCGATGATGCGTTCCTGGGCTTCGACAGGCAGGGCGTTCCACGCGTCTAGATTGTGGAGGTATTTTTGGACGATGACGTAGCTGCCGCCCCGGAAGGTCGGGTCTTCATCGCCGATAAACACGGCGAAGTCGGCCGCACTGCCCGCGGGATTTTCGGTGCCGTCGACGAAACCGAATAGATCGCGCTGATCGAAGTAGCGGAAGCCGTGGACCTCGTCCGCTGTTGAAACGGCGCCCGCGAGGCGCGCCATGATTTGCGTGGCGAGCTCGAAGCACAGGTCCATGCGCTTGGCGCGGATGTGAAAGATCAGATCGCCCGGCGTGGACACGGCGTGCCGCGCGCCGGAGCGAAATTCGCGGAACGGATGCAGCTCGGCCGGGCGCGGCTCGCCGAAGAGGCGGTCCCAAGCGTCAGAGGCGATGCCCATGATGCAGCTGAGCATTCCTTCGGGCTCGCGAAAACCTACCGCGCGAAGCAGAGCACCGAGGTCGGCGCACAGAGCCAGAACGGTGGTGCGGTTTTCGTTTCCGGGCTGGATGGTGACCACCAGGAAAATTGCGGCGCCGGTCAGTGGCGCCGAAACAGGCTGCGAGACAGTAGGTGGTGCAGATCTTTGGGCGCTGATCGGGTGGGACGCCATCGGAATTCAATCTGCTGTGGCGAAAAAGGGATTTTCAGTTTAGTAGGTTTATTTGTGGAACCGATTGGCTGCCCCCCGCGTCTGCTCAGACATCTCGGGGTCATCCGGTCTTCGGTCGAGGCAGACATGTCCATGGCCTCGCCTCGTGGCAAGGATTAAACGCTCGGACGGCGCAGCAGCACGTCGGTCAACTTGAGTTCCGACCCGGTGCGTGTCGAAGATTCGTCGGCCAGACGCTGCTCGCAATCTCGACGTGCCGAGGGCGGCTTCCGCCCTTTGTTCGCCTGATGGAACACGACAGGGCTACACTTGATCGGTTCGACCGCCTGATGCTGGTAGAAGACGGAACTGTGGAACAACGCCGATTTGTGGAAAATACTATTGACGGTGCCGACGCTGCCTGACCGCTCGATGCGTCGCAGTATCAGCCCCGTTATTCTCGTCGCCGCATGGCTCGCTGCAGCCACGCCCATCAATGCTAGATCGGCGGTGGGCGACGACAATGCTTCTTTCACTTCCCAGTCAGTACCGGAATCCGTCGCCGCCGGGGCCAGGATTTCTGTGTCTTTGACTTTCAGGAACACGGGCGCGACATCTTGGACCGTCTCCGGCGGCTATGTGCTCGGGTCCCCCAATCCGGCCAACAGCGGAACCTGGCAGACGTCTTCGGTCGGCTTGCCATCGACTGTGGAGCCCGGTTCGACCGTGACGTTCAGCTTCAAGGTAAGCGCTCCGAGTTCGCCCGGAATCTACGACTTCGAGTGGCAGTTGGAGCATGGCACGACGTTTTTCGGAGCCAAATCGACCAATGTATCGGTTAAGGTTGTCGCGCCGCCGGCCTCTTAGGGCCTACCGAGCCAAAGGCGATGGAGCTTGCCGTGTAGAGCGACTCCGACTCGGCCCGGGGCGGAGATCTTCCGATCTCCGCCCCGTCCCTGCGGGCCTCGGTCGCCGAGGATTGGGGGGTTAGCGTTCGACGGACTTGACGATCGTCCTGCCGACAGCGGAACCGAGCGTCAGCCTCACCGCAAGCCGATCGGCCTGCCCCGGAACACCGGCGGCCTCCACCTGGAACGAGTAGTCGGTCTCGCTTTGCGGCGTCAAACTCGCCCGCAACGCGACGCCTCCGATTTTGCCCTCGAAAGCGTATCCGGCTTCTTTTGACCCCTCGAACGAACCGGCCGGGATCGCGAACTCTTGATTTCCAAGGCGCAGTACCACGTCTTGTGTCGCAGGATCTACGCTTTCGGAGCCGTCGCCAAGCTGGAAGGCGCCCTGCACGCTGACGCGCTTGAGCTCGGAGGCGCCCGTGGACCCTGACGTCAACGGGTGCACGACGACGGTGGCGCTGAGGCTGCTCATCGGCTGGACTGCCGCGTACTGGAAGACCTGCGCGTTGAATTGTCCCTGACCAACCGTTATCTGGTTGAACACCAGCGGGCCCGCGGTCGTTGCCAGCGCCCTGCCCGTGTGGCAAGCCCCTGGAAAGCCCCAACAGCCCAGCTGATAGGCGCTGACGAAGAAGTCACTCTGCAGGTTGTACTTGCTCACATTCGGACTGACACAGCAGGCGGGGACCAGGATTGCGCCGGGGTAGACCGGATATCCCGGAAAGCCGGCGTGGCCGGGCGGCACACCGAACGAGCCGAAGCCGATCCCTCCGTTCGTGTTGTCGACGCTGATGAAGATTCCGGCCGACGGCTCGAAGCTTCCAGTGCCGACCGTGGTGTAGGTGCCGGTGCTGGCGTTGAAGGTGTAGATACCGAAGGTCGCCGGCGACGTGCTCTTCAGATTGATGTATCCCGACGTCGTGGTTTTCAACGGCGGGGGATTGGGGATCGAGTAGTGCTGCACGGTCGACGTATCCCCATAGAAATCGAGCTGCACGTCCGCGTTGCTGAACGCCTTTCCGTTCAGGGTGCCCGACGCAGTGGCGCCCCACAAGTCCGCTTCATACCAGACGGAATTGGCCCGCGCCGGTGCGGCCAGCAAGCCCGCACCTGCCAACACCACTGCGGAAACTGTCAAAACCAAACCCTTTATCGATATGAACTTTTTCATCACGATGTCCCCCGATGCATGCGCGCTAGAGCGAGCGGTTGCTCGCTCCGCATCTATACGTCGCGCGTGAGTCATTTGCGTAACTTCCGATTGAAGGAAAAACCCGAGCAAACCCACGGGAAAGCCCTGCAGCGAGAGCGCGGAGGCGGGCTTCACCCGATGGCCGGGTGCGCCTCGCCACCGAAACCGCCCTCGCCGCCCTCCGGGCCGCACCGACTATTGCTTGCCGGCCATCGTCTGCAGACCCTGGCCAATCGTTTTGATCACATCACTGAAGGCGTTCATCATCATCACGAACATCTGCCCTTCGGCCTGTAGCTGCGTCACCTCCC
>Ga0210401_10004422_pt1 | contig 14683 bp, 12 predicted proteins | sample IncBWH32MmetaG_FD_150866 | JGI IMG/M metagenome (GOLD analysis project Ga0210401, IMG submission 150866) | Forest soil microbial communities from Barre Woods Harvard Forest LTER site, Petersham, Massachusetts, United States - Inc-BW-H-32-M | ecosystem: Environmental > Terrestrial > Soil >... | reverse complement strand
TTCGTGGGACAGACTCGCGTGGGGCGGAACTTGCTTTCGAGAGGTGGGCTAGACCCTGTCCCTAGATTTCGACCCAAAGCATACACCACAAATATCAATCTTCAAACCCCGAAGCCACGCGCCGCCTCGAACCTTCTTTCTGCGCATCGCTTCGCTGCCGCACTGCAACTTGTAACGGCCCGCGGCTCGGTGTCATGATGCCAACGAAGTTTCGGCTTTCCCACGCTGAACACGCCGCTCCACGTTCTTCGGGGCACGCCAGTATTTGTTCAGGAGCAAACATGGCGAAAATAAAAGCGGGCAGGGTCCACAAGTTCATCAAGCCCTACGTAGTCGAATCCGGCAAACATTTCCGGCTGAAGGATCACGACCCTGGCGATACCCATCACCTCAAATCGGAAGACAAGCCCGAAGCCAAAAAGCTTGTGAAGGAGGGCGTGGAGATGCTCAGCGATCTCCAGGACGTCCTTTACGCGCAGGGCAGTTGGGGGCTGCTGTTGATTTTTCAGGCCATGGACGCGGCGGGCAAAGACAGCACCATCAAGCATGTGATGTCCGGCGTGAACCCACAGGGTGTGGATGTTCATTCGTTTAAAGCACCGTCTACCGAAGAGCTGGCGCACACGTTCCTGTGGCGGACCACTTCCTGCACCCCACCGCGAGGGAAAATCGGCATCTTTAATCGATCCTATTATGAGGAGGTTCTTGTCGTGCGTGTCCATCCGGAATTCCTGGACATGCAACGCCTCCCCGATTCGTTGCGCGGCAAACATTTCTGGAAGCACCGCTACGAGGATATCAACGCGTTTGAGAGGTACTTGACGCGAAACGGCATTGCCATTCGCAAATTTTTTCTGAATGTTTCGAAGGAGGAACAGAAGAAGCGTTTTCTTGCCCGCTTGGACGATCCCGCCAAAAATTGGAAATTTTCCGCCTCGGATATAAAGGAGCGCAAGTATTGGGATGACTACATGGGCGCGTACGAAAAAATGATTTGCAACACCGCCACGGAATATGCGCCTTGGGTCGTGGTGCCCGCGGACAATAAGTGGTTCAGCCGGCTGCTGGTGGTTGCCAGCATCGTGGATGTGCTGAACAGTCTGGATCTGCACTACCCGAGACTGAATGACACGCAACTCGCAGAATTAAAACAGGCGCATAAACAACTTGAAAAAGAATAGCCTGCCGAACTCCGAAGAACTCCGGCTAGTGGCTGGTTGAGGGATCCGGCACAACCTTCAAGCGGTTTAGTCCCAAATCACGGAATATTTTGGGCCAGTAGTCCTTGAACATGTTTCCCGCGAAGCGCCACGCAAAATCCGTTCCCACGCGCTCGAGCGACTTTCCGGCTGTTTGTTCGGACGCAGGAAGATAGGCGTTGGCCAAGCCCTCCGCGGCAAACGGGCCCAGCAACCCCGATGTGTTGACCACATCGTTCCCCCTGTCACTTCGAGTTATTACCAAACGCTGCGCCGAATATTTCACACTAGACCAGAATGACGGGTCATTCTGCGGGAAAAATCGTGGGTCCTGATGGAACATTGAAGCAAAGAGAAATGTGGCAAAGAAGCTGTTGGACGAAGCCCTGGCCATAGCTGATCCAAAGCGATTACCGTAAGCATCCCAACCCTGTCCCCACGCCGAGGGAACGTTGCGAGCCTGATCTACGGCGGAACTCACTCCCGCCGCCAGTATGTACGCCGGCGAAATACTCTGGTTCACGAATATCTTAAATTTGCCACCGGTCCCCAGTGAACCTGGATTCGTGGCGATATCCGGGAAAACCAAGGATCGATTCGTTAGATAGCCGACGAATTTCTCCGTCGTCCCCATTGCCGCTCCGCTGGAGTCGCTCTTCGGCTGAGGAGACTCGGGCAATTGCTGTCTGCCCGCTCCGGCTCCCGCAGGCGCTTGCGCGAACGATGCGTCCTCAGACGTGCGCAGTGCGAGCACCATCAGGAAACAGACGATTTTTAACAAATAGGAACGCGAGTTGTGCTGGGGCATTATCTTGCTCTCTTTATTTGAACTTAGCGCAAGCCGGGCCCTACAAGTGGTTTCGGGAAAGTACCATGGTCAACCGCTTCGCGCAACACATTGAGCGACTCACAATAGATTCGCGAATTGGCCTGTGCCATCAGTACAAGGCGAGTTGACGCAGTGCGCCGTCCCGTTTTACTCTTAAAAGGTTGAAGTGCAGTCGTGCAAAGCCTCTTAGCTGCTGCCTTTCCTCCCCCGGCTGGGAGATCGTCCAATTGGTAGGACTCCAGACTGGATTGAAATCCACCATCTTCTAGATTGCCTCTCCGTTTGACCCATAGCATTGGCCCTTTTATCTTTCCTTGTTTCTCGGGGCTGGTGGGTGACAAACCGATCGTAATTGATACCGCATCGTGGTGCGGCGGGCGCAACTGTCGGAGTGGCATTGTCATGCCCCGCCCCGGCACGTAGCGCCGACTGCGTCTTCAACGCGTTCCCGTCCATCATTTGAGCTGAACTCTTTCGCCGCGGATTCCAAGTCTACGAGTACGGCGTTTCGCGTCAATCGGAACTGACGTAGCGAAGTGTCGTGGATTACTTTAAGTGGCTTAATTGACGCGGCAGGGTTTCGAGTAATCGAATAATCTCACAAAGCCCTGTATCTGTCAGGGTAACTCCTGTGAAATCGCGTACTCGGAAACTTGAAATTTCATTTGGACGAGTACGCTGTTTCTCGGGACTTGGCAAGACCGTCGCATCTAAGTCAATCTATTCACAAGAGGTATCGTGGTTTGAAGGGCTGCTTTCTCGTCGAGTCCTTTGTGAATCCATTTTGGATAAAGAAGCGATGTGTGGTCCCCGAAACAAGTAAAGAAGCCTCTGATGGACTCTAACTTGGGCATTACCGGTTACCGCTGCGGGCACTTGCGAGCAGCCCCGTCAATACGAGCCTAGTTAAACAGTCAAAGTTTAGGAGCTAAATCCTATTCGTAACGCAGCGCGATCATGGGATCGACACGGGTGGCGCGACGGGCTGGAATGTAGCAGGCTGCCAGTACCACGAATGCGATCACAAGGGCCACGACACTTAGAGTGAGCGGGTCCGTGGTACTGACATCGAAAAGCAGATTGGACATCAGGCGCGTCAACGCCAGCGACGCCAGAAGCCCGGAAATTACGCCGATGAGCGCAAGCTTTGCGCCTTGGCCGACTACCAATCGCAGCACGTCGTGCGGTTGCGCGCCGAGGGCCATGCGGATGCCGACTTCGTGCGTGCGCTCGGTGACCAGATAGGCCATGACTCCGTAAATTCCTGCGGCGGCGAGCAACAGGGCCATTGCGGCGAACATGCAAAGAAGCATCATCGAGAATCTCCAAGGGACGAGATTTGTATCGATGAGGTTGGCAAGCGTGCGGGTCTGGTAGATGGGTTGATCGGCATCAAGAATTGCCACGGTGTTTCGAATCGTTTCGATCATGGATTGTGGATCGCCGTGGGTGCGCACGGTAAGAACCATGAAGCGATAAGGAAACTGGGCGTAGGGAAAATACATAGTGGGCTGCGGCTCTTCGGCGATCGAGGTGCGCACATCGCCGACGGTGCCGACGACTTCCCAGGGAGCTTGATCCTCACCCATGTAAACCATGAGATGTTCGCCGATGGGGCTGGTGTTTGGCCAGTGGCGCTTGGCCATGGATTCGCTGAGGACGATGGAGCGCCGGGAACCGAGCCGATCGTGTTCACCGATGCCACGGCCACTAAGCAGCGGGATGCCCAGGACGCGGAAGTATTGAGGGTCGACGAAGCGAACCAAAGCGTAATCGCGGTTGTCAGGCGGATGTGGCGGGCGGCCGACTACGTCGAAGCTGTTGTCAAAATTGTGGCCGGTGAGCGGAAGAAAGCTGACCATGGCGGCAGATTCAACCCCGGCAGTGCCGCGAATACGTTCCAAAAGCTGGTCGTAAAAAGCGATGACCTGCTCGTCTTTGGAGTATTTATCGTTGGGAATGGAAATACGGGCGGTCGCGGTGTGATCGGAGCGGAAACCGAGGTCGGTGGCGCGCAGATGGAGGAAACTGCGAATCGTGAGGCCGGCGCCTGCAAGCAATACCAGCGAGATGGCGATTTCCGCAGCAACAAAGAGATCGCGAAGGTGCTGCGTGGATTTTCCAGGCGTTGAGGAACGGGAAGCGGCGTGATTCAAATTGATGGTCGAGCTGCGCAGCGCGGGGAGCAGGCCGAACAGCAGCCCGGTTCCGACGCAAACGGCAAGGGTGAAGAGCAGAACGCGGCCGTCGGTTTCGATGACATTGAACTGAGGTAAAGATTCCGGGCGAAACGCGAGGAGTAGGCGCCGAGTCCAACTTGCCACCAAGAGTCCCGCACAACCGCCGGCAAAGCTCAGCAGAATGCTTTCCGTCAGCATCTGGCGCATGAGGCGAGCTTTGCCCGCTCCGAGAGCGATGCGCGTGGCGAGTTCTTTGCCACGGCTCGTAGCGCGAGCAAGGAGAAGATTGGCAACATTCACGCAGGCAATTAAAAGCACGAAGCCGACGGCAACGAGAAGAGTGAGCAACGCCGGACGAATGGCGCCCGACAGGTCGTCTTGCAGCGAGAGCACGAGAACCGCCGCGCCGCTGTTACTTTCGGTCTGCTCGCGTTTGATCTGGGCGGCGATGCGGCTCATGTCTTCGCTGGCTTGCGCTAATGAGACACCGGGTTTTAAGCGCGCGTAGACGTCCAAGTAATGTGAGGCGTGCCAGTGCATTTCCGGCGGCGCGATGGTTTGCTCCAGTGGAACCCAAAGTTGCACGTTGGGTTCGGGGAAGGTGAGTGCCTCGGGCAAGACGCCGACGACAGTGTAGGGCCTCGTGTCTAGCTGAATTGTCTTGCCGACGATCTGCGGTTCGCTACCGTACCGGCGCTTCCAGAGCGCGTGAGTCAGCATGACGACGGGAGCCGCGCCATTCTTGTCGTCGTATGCTTCGAACTCGCGTCCGAGAGCAGGGCGCAGGCCGATAAGCTTCAGCATTCCGGCGGAGGTTGCGGCGCCAAGTACGCGTTCGGGACGGTCCGAGCCGGTTAGGGAGTAACCGGGAAGTTCGACCGCACCGATTTGCTCGAAGACATGGTTGCGAGCGCGCCAGTCCAGGAAATTTCCGGGAGCCACTTCGTTCTTGCTGGACTGATCGTAGGGCCGGCTGCATTCGGACACGGTTACGAGACGGTCCGACTCAGCATAGGGAAGAGGGCGTAGAAGGAGGGCGTCGACGACGCTAAAGATGGCTGTGTTTGCTCCGATGCCGAGGGCGAGCGAGAACACGGCTGCGGCAGTGAACCCTGGGGATTTGGCAAACACTCGAATGCCGAAGCGTATGTCCTGCAGTAGATGTTCACACCAAACCCAACTCCACACTTCTCGCGTGTCTTCCTTGATGCGAGTCACGTTTCCGAACTTGCGCAAAGCGGCATAACGCGCCTCCTCCGGCGACATGCCTCGATCAATATTCTCCTGAGTCGCCGTCTCAATGTGGTCGCGGATCTCTTGGTCGAGATCCTGCAACATGCGCTTGCGGCGCCACATTGATTAGCCCTCCTCCGTCGGCCGAAGAATCCGCGCGATAGCCCCCGCCAGCTTGTCCCACTTGCTGGTCTCGAGCGCGAGCTGCCTCCGCCCTTTTGTCGTTAGCCGGTAAAACTTGGCACGCCGATTGTTTTCCGACGTGCCTTCTTCGACCGAAATCCATCTCCGCTTTATCAGCCGGTGCAACGCCGGGTACAGCGACCCCTGCTCGACCTGCAGCACCTCGTCGGATCTGAATTCGATGGCCTTGGCGATAGCGTGGCCATGAGCCGGTCCAAGCAAGAGCGTACGAAGAATCAGCAGATCCAGCGTGCCTTGCAGCAATTCGATTCTTTCTTTTTGTTCTTTGGTAGACATTCTAGGGGATGCTACAGGCCGTCCAGTAGAATGTCAAGGTGAGCGACGGTGATGAATTTGATGTAAAGTCCCGATAAGTGGCGTACTCGTAGAAGTAGCCGGCCAGATTCCGCGACGGATTTCACTTGTCCGCAATCGGCGTAAATCGGGACTTAGGACTTGACTGGATTGCAGGCGGTCATGTCCGTCTCAGCGTAGAATAAGTGAAACCGCATGAACGCCCGCGACATTCTGTTTCGCACGAAACGTTTCAACCTCTCGACTGCTAAGGGGCACTTCATAAACCCCGATTGCTTCGGCGAGGACCTGGCCGCGTGGCTTAGAGACAAGCTTACCGAGAGGGGGATAGACGTGCCTCACCTTGGACAAGAGGACTGGGGTTGGTATCTCAAAGTTAAATTGAAAAAAGAATTCTATTTCTTGGGCATGAACGGCATTCCCATTGAGACCAACGAAGATTTTGGTGAGTGGCGAATCATCGTAAAGAAAAATCGCTCGATCGGACAATGGCTCGGCAACAGAGCCAAAATCAGTGCAGACGACATGATGCTAGTTTTGCTTGAGGAAATTCTGCGAGCGGAGTCCGATTTCACAGATGTGCATCACTAGGAATCGGGATAGTTGCGACCCGTCTCCACTTTTCCGATTACGCTGTTTAGCGTTTCTATGCTTAAACCAAGTAGAATCCGAGTGATGTTTTCACCTCACGACAAACTGAGGGTATGAAATATGAAGATCATGAAGGCACTGTTTGTCGTACTTCTGACAAGTTCTGCAATCGCTGCGCAGGCCCTGCCCGTGCAGGTGGTGTTTCATGTGAGCCTGGGCCAAGCCTCGGCGACGTCGGTCTCCGGCCGGCTGCTGGTCTTCGCCAAGCCGCTCGGACCCGCCGACAAGAGACCCGTCGCGGCGGTCAACATGGACCAGATCGATACCCACGCGACCGCCATCGCCGCTCAGGAGGTGGCTCACCTCGAGCCCGGCGCCACGGTCGAGCTCGGCGCGGATGTCACGGCCTTCCCTACACCTTTCTCGCAGCTCAAGCCCGGCCGCTACACCGTGCAGGCGGTGCTCGATCGCGACCATAGCTACAATTACACTGGACGCGGCCCTGGCGATCTCGTGAGCGGAGTCGTGGAGATGGACCTGCCCGGCGACGCAGCCCAGCTCCTGACGCTTGCGACCGCCATCCCTGAAGCCGATCCCCTCCAGCCCTTGTCCAACGTGTCGGCGGCGCTGAAGGAGGTCTATGCGGCGGCCAAGGCCGACATCCACCCGATCGACTTCACCAGCCCGGCGCTCAGCCGCTTCTGGGGCCGGCCGGCCGCCCTGCGCGGCTGGGTGGTGACACCGCCGGACTATGCGGCCCATCCCGGCCAGCGCTATCCGACGGTCTACTACACCCAGGGCTTCGGCGGCTCGTTGCGCTCCCTCCACGACATCGCCGTCGCCCGGTGGGATGAGATGAAGACGGGCAAGGCGCCGCCGATGATCTGGGTAGGGCTCGACCAGTCGAGCCCCACCGGCACGAGTGAGTTCGTCAACAGCGTCAACAATGGGCCGTGGGGCCAGGCGCTGACGGCCGAGCTGATCCCCAACCTGGAACGTCAATACCGCATGGACGCCAAGCCCTCGGGCCGCCTGCTGACCGGACACTCCTCCGGCGGCTGGGCGGTACTGTGGCTGCAGGTGACCTATCCTAAACTGTTCGGCGGCGCTTGGCCCACCTCGCCCGACCCCAGCGATTTCCACGACTTCTTGGGCATCAACCTCTACGCCCCGAATGCCAACGTCTATCGCAAACCCGATGGGACGCCTCGGCCGCTGGCGCGCGACAAGGGCGAAATGCTGGTCGCTGTCGAGGACTTCACGCGCCGGGAAGTCGTGGTCGGGGAGTATGGCGGCCAGATGGCCTCGTTCGAGTGGGTCTTCTCCCCACGCGGCGCCGGCGGGCTCCCGGTCCCTATGTTCGACCGCACGACAGGCGCGGTGGACTCGGACGTGATTGCCTATTGGAAGGAGCACTACGACGTGGCCGAGCGCCTCCGCCGTCACTGGCCGGAGTTCAGGCGTGATCTCGACGGCAAGATCCACCTGACCGTCGGCTCGGCCGACACCTTCTATCTCGACGGTGCTGCGCACCTGCTGGAAGCGACGATGAAGGGGCTCGGGGCCAGGACCGACTTCCGCTACGTCGAAGGGCGCGGCCATTTCGACCTCTACACCGTGGGCGACGACCGCTCGGGCCTGTACAAGGCCATCGCATGGGAGATGTACGCGCTCGCCCGGCCGGGAGCAAACCGGCGCGGTGTACAAGATCACGGTAGGCCGCGATGACTTGGGCATGAAAGAGCATGGCGCAGTCATCAATGCGCGCATGGGACTGAATGCTCGGTGGAGCATGGCTTATTCCACCGTCCTCTTGGCGATTTGACCGTGCTTTTCGTTTCTTACTTGTCCTATTTCATCCCCGTCATTGCACCAGTCGCAGACTTTCAGCACCCGATTCTCGGCCCGCTTCTGCGATGGTTCATTGCAGTTCTGCTCATCACTTGCGCCTCGTTCCTGAACCTGCGCGGTGCACGTGATGTCGCTCTTTCCGCCAAATTTAGCATCACTATCGTCTGCGGCGCTTTTGCTGCTCTCGTTCTCACCTGGATTAATGCACACCCTAACCCGGCCACAACTTTTCACCTTCTCACTAACGACCTCCGTACCAGCCACCGGGATGCCGTGCTTCTTGGCATTTCGTTGATCGTGCTCAATTACTCTGGCTGGGATAACGCTTCCACCTATGCCAATGCGAGTGAGGATTGAGGGTGGCTCGGCCCTCGATTTCTTTGGGGAAATGGAACTCAACGCGAGGTTCTTCCCGCTCGGTTCCGTCGAAAAAGCGCAGGCCTCCCAAATCGAGTGTCATGCCGTTCGTTAACTCCAGGAACACGGAGTCGTGTAAATCTTCTTTTGCGTTCCGGAGAATGCGCAGCGGTTCACTTCCTTCGATCACAAGAACATAATCCGGCAGTTCATCTGCCCGAAACGGCTCTCGGGTCAACGAGGGATCTCTCAACTGGATGAGACGGTGTTGTGCCAGACGGATCGTCTTCGAGGACCACCAAATCACGGGAACTTTAGGTTGTGGTTTGCTTCGACTGATCTGAATGCCGGGAATTGGACTCGCGTTATTGGCATTTATAGGCGCATCGGTCACCATGCCAGTCTGGGGGTCAATGTGGCGTGAAGTATGCTGTCGCTCTAGCTTGACTCCCGCGGGGCTCCACGGAGAATCCAGCAGAATCCGAGAAACATCCGCTAGATTCCAATTTGCCGGAAGCTTGTCCCAAGGCGATCCACCGAGCGAACCGTGGAGGGTCAGCAAGGCAACGAGGATAATTTGTGTCAGCATCGGCCTGATTGGAGGCGAATTTAAGGGTTTCGATGCCAGCGTCAACAGTAAAGTGTCGAATTGTCCAGCTTCTGCCATCCCAGTACTTCAAATGTACGATTACGCTGGCCAGGAGTTCATCGAATCTGAATATTCAGTATTCTAATGGTCTGAGATAGCGAGTTGGTTTATAGTTCGGCTTATTTTTCCAGCCCAATATGGATTCAGTGTGAACCAAGGAGTGTGACATGGAGAATCCCCCATGGCTTCGTTTGTCCTTAGTTACTCCTATCCGCTTGCACCTTATTTCCGCCACCGTTTTTGCATTAGGAGTATTCACGGCGAGCGAGATCGTTGCCCAGGGGCCACAGGCTCCCCCTATAGCACCAGTCCGGGTGGTGACCGAGGATTACTTCGGTACCAAAATCTCCGACCCCTACCGTTACATGGAAAACCTGAAAGACCCAGAGGTTGTGAAGTGGTTCAGCGACCAGGATGCTTACACTCGCGTCGTACTTTCTCAGATTCCGGGCCGAGAAGCACTCCTTAAGAGAATCCAGCAGCTCGACGAATCAGGACCACCGCGTGTCTTCGATTTCCAACGTTTTCACAACCAGAGATATTTTTATCAAAAAAGACTAGCCAGCGAGAACATCGCGAAACTCTACATGCGAACAGGCCTGCAAGGACCCGAAAAACTCATTCTGGATCCGGATAAACGTTCGACAAAATCTGATGAGCATTACACCTTGAATTATTACTCGCCCTCCTTAGACGGACGTTTCGTCGCCTACGGCATCTCACCTTCCGGTTCCGAGGATGCGGTGATTCACGTTTTAGATCTGACGACCGGCAAAGACACAGACGAATCCATTGACCGTAGTTGGTATGGTGGAATATCGTGGCTTCCTGATGGGCAATCTTTTTTTCACGTTCGCTTTCAGAAACTTTCCCCAGGTGCGGATCCCACCGAACGAAGACTGAAGAGTCGCGTATTCCTTCATAAAGTCGGAAGCGATCCTGAGAGTGACCTTCCTGTTTTCGGTTTTGGCGTGAATAGCGGTATTGACTTGGATCCTTCTGACAGCTGCGGTGTGGTGAGTGATCCTCGCATTTCTTATGCAGTGGCGTACGTGATTCATGGATTTAGCAACGATTGGACTCTTTACACAGCTCCGCTGGAATCGATTGGTAAAGCCAGCATCAAGTGGCAAAAAATCATCGATGTGGACGACGAAGTAGTTACTTTTGATGCTCGCGGGGACGATTTGTATCTCATTACACACAAAAACGCTCCGCGATTCAAAGTCATCCACGTGAGTCTTTCCCACACTGATCTAGCAAATGCTCAAGTCGTGGTTCCTGGCGGCGAACCAGTCATAACCAACGTTGCTGCGATGGCCGATGCCCTGTATATACAGGAACTCGACGGCGGAATCGGAAAACTACTTCGATTGCCCTATTCCAAGAAGATTGCGCAAATGGTCCCCCTCCCTTTCGACGGAAGCTTTGGAATGGCGAGCGGTGATCCACGTCTGGACGGCGCCCTCTTCGGTCTGACTTCGTGGACCAAAGCGCCAAAGATTTTTGAATATATTCCCAAAGAGAATCGGGTTGTAGATACCAAACTGCAGCCTTTGGGGGCGTTTGACGAACCAGCCGAAGTTGAATCCAAAGAGACTAGACCTCCCAGTTACGACGGCACACTTGTCCCTCTCTCCTTGGTATACAAAAAAGGGATCAAGCTCGATGGCACACATCCCACTCTACTAATCGGCTATGGCGCATATTCCATTACGATCGACCCCGAGTTCAATCCACGTTACCTCGCCTGGATAGAACAAGGTGGCGTCTTGGCATTTGCTCATGTGCGCGGCGGCGGGGAATACGGCGAAGGATGGCACAAAGGCGGCATGTTGCAAAACAAGCCGAATACTTGGCGAGACTTCATCGCCTGCGCGGAGTTTTTGATTAAGCAAGGCTATACCTCCTCAGCAAAGCTGGCCGGTCAAGGCGGCAGCGCGGGAGGCATCTTGATTGGACGTGCGTTTACGGAGCGTCCCGAATTGTTCGCTGCGGCGCTCAGTGATGTTGGCCTTTCCGACATGATCCGCGACATGTTTTCTCCCGACGGACCTTTAAATGTTCCCGAATATGGCGACATCAAAGACCAGCAGGGATTTCAAAATCTTTTGGAAATTAGCGCGTATTATCACGTAAAAGATGGTATTCACTATCCGGCCGTGATGATCACAACTGGAATGAACGACCCTCGTGTTGTTCCTTGGGAGCCTGGAAAGATGGCGGCACGCCTCCAGGCGGCGACAGCTAGTGGCAAACCTGTATTGCTGCGTGTCGACTACCAGGGTGGCCACGGCACCATTGGCGGAACTAAAATCCAAGCGGAACGGTTGTTTGCTGACCAGTGGAGCTTCTTACTCTGGCAATTCGGTGTTCCGGCCTATCAACCCTTAATATCAGCTCCAGGTGAGTAAGCTCTATCCCAACTCCCAACCCTGAATGCATTCTGCCTGCTTTACGCAGGAGGTCCTCTGCGATGAGAACCCCATGTCAATTTCGTGACGTGGTTCTGGCGGCTCTTCTATTGTCGTGCCTCGCCAAGGCCGCGACCGCACAGCAATCGCCGCAGAAGCTAGACGTTCCCACACTTTCTCCTGCCGTACACTCGGCCCTTTATCCGGAAGTGATGTGCTCACGGCATCGTTCCCCAATGGGACCGCGGCTATATTCTTCATCTGGAGATTGATAAGGCCCCCCGCCGTTTCCGACGAGACCTTGATCAGGTGCGCCGGACTGCAAGTCTTCGCTATCCCTTCACTATTCCCGACCAGCGACGTACCGGACTTCTAGCAAATCCAGCACAAATTATGACAGCAACCAGATCTTGCGGCTTAGTAGCTGCGTACCAAAGCCAGCGGGTGGAGAACGATTCAGCTACGACGGAGGAGCGGCCGCACCCACGAACGGACCAAAACCCGCGTACATCAAAAATCTGTCAGTTGGATAGGTAACAGTCGTCGCGGTCCATAATTCAGGAAGAGCGGCGATGAAATCGACAATTAATTCTCCAGTCCCATCAAGGCCGGAAGGAGCACCAAGTGTTTGGGTCGCAAGTACGGCGTCCTCTCTGAGGAAATTATACTTCCAAAGCCGCTAGGTCCCGATTTGCGTACTCGGGAAACTCGGGAAAGTGCCCATCGCGGGCAGAAACGCGGTCGAGTATGTGCAGCTGGATTGTGGACGTGCCGGCAGCCAGGAAACCAGCACGCAAATCCCCCTGAAAGTCGGCAATCGTTACGGGACAATCCTGCCAAGTCGGAGAAGCGGTCTTCAATATTCTGGCGCAAGAATGCTCTACTCGCCAACGCGACCTAAGAAGAGCGCTTGGCACAATTGGCGTCCCACAGCTTGCACCTCTCTCTTTGAACCTGGCAGGAGAACCATAGCCCAGGTCTGGTGTCCTTCGAGGTTCTTTTTCCGTAAGTGTCCTAATTTCATGGAGGATGAACTTGCATGTGTGCCCGATTTTGCCATTGAATCTAGACAAAATTGCTGAGATTGACCCTTTTGACTAGAACTACATGCCGTGGCATGATGTAAGTTCCGTATTTTCTGCTGGGAGATCGTCCAATTGGTAGGACTCCAGACTCTGGATCTGGCTATCCTGGTTCGAGTCCAGGTCTCCCAGCCAATCTTTACTCCTTATCCGAGAACGACTTAGCTTACTACCCCTGCGGGTGCGTTTCCCCTCCCCCGGTCCTTCCTATGCCCGAACCATGCCCAAACTCTGCGGAAAGGTATTGACTGGGTTCGGCACAGCCCGCAGCTGACGCTGCGCAAAGAACTCGCGGATGCGTGGAGCCGTGATCTCTGCCACGCGGGAGCCAGCGAAAAATTCATCCAACGCAGAGACTCCGCAGATATACGCAGTTCCATCGGCGTGCTTCAGAAGAGATTTTCGGCCATTCGCGCGGTAATCGCAAACCGAACTTGCGAGGAAATTCAAGCCGAAGTAGGTGTCGCATAGTTCGCGGATTATGCCACGTCTAGAATGTCGTGCTGCATTCGGCGTGCACGGACCTATGAAGATGTGGGGCGGCGCATGCTCTGACGGTGCGAGATTGACTGTCGCAAACCACGCGGGCCGCGCTATGCTTCAGCCAACTCAGGTAGGCGGAGGCCACATGCGTTCGATTGTTCTCTGTTCGGCAGCATTGGTTTTTTTCCATTACGTACGAGTCCCCAGATACAAAGTCTTCCACGACGTTTCACCCAGGTCAGGTATTCCGCGACAGCCCGGATTGTCCAAAGATGGTGGTGATTCCCGCGGGAAACTTCCTGATGGGAGCACCTGCCGATGAGTCCGGCAGAAACGAAATCGAAGGGCCACAACGCCGCGTGACGATCGCACAATTTTCGGCCGGGAAGTTCGATATCACGCTCGCGCAATGGAAGGCGTTTGTCAAAGATACGAACCGCAAAACTGTCGGTGGGTGCGCCTGGGCTCCTTCGAATCAGGATTTGAATCCCGACGCCTCGTGGGAGAAGCTGGGCTTCCCACAGGATGACACCCATCCGGTCGTATGCGGCGTGGGCAGATGTTCAGGACTATGTTCACTGGCTTTCGGCCAAGACGGCAAAAAAATATCGATTGTTGAGTGAAGCGGAATGGGAATATGCGGCGCGAGCCGGATCGACGATGGCCTATCCGTGGGGAAGCACAGCGACGCACGAGCATGCGAATTATGGCCAGGAAGATTGCTGCTCGCCGCTGGCGAAAGACCGGGACAAGTGGAAGGAAACTTCGCCGGTCGGATCCTTCCCTCCGAATAAGTTCGGTTTGTATGACATGCACGGCAACGCCATGCAGTGGGTGCAGGACTGTTTTTCCGATTCGTACGCGAACATCCCCGCCAACGGAACTCCGTACGAGCGCTCTACCAAGCTGAAAATGGTGGGAAATTTTGCCAGCATGAACGGCAACGGCTCATGCGTGTACCGAATGCTACGAGGGGGCGACTGGGGCGATCCTCCGAGAATGATTCGATCCGCCTTTCGCAACTACGCTCCGGGACCAGGAGCCACGCTGGAAAACTACAGAAGGGGCGGACTTGGTTTCCGCGTAGCGCGCAGTCTCGAATAGACATCACTTTTGCGGTCGCCCTTTCAGAGCCCCGAGCTCCAGCCAGAGCACGTCACCCCTCCAGGACAGCTTTCATTTCGATTGATCGGCGCACTACGCCGCTAGGTCATCGTTGGCTTAAACACTTTGGATTGACTCCGGTCCCCAGACTCTCGGCGCGCTTCCCAATCTTTTTCAATGTCGTTTCAAGAGCCCGCAATTCTTTCGGGCTCG
>Ga0210401_10004421_pt1 | contig 14684 bp, 8 predicted proteins | sample IncBWH32MmetaG_FD_150866 | JGI IMG/M metagenome (GOLD analysis project Ga0210401, IMG submission 150866) | Forest soil microbial communities from Barre Woods Harvard Forest LTER site, Petersham, Massachusetts, United States - Inc-BW-H-32-M | ecosystem: Environmental > Terrestrial > Soil >... | reverse complement strand
CAAATCCGGCGACGAGCAGAAGAAGAAGGGCGACGCGCTCGATGCTTACTGCGTCAACCTCAACAAGAAAGCGCGCGACGGCAAGATCGATCCGCTGATCGGGCGCGAAGCCGAGATCAACCGCACGATCCAGGTGCTGTGCCGCCGCCAGAAGAACAATCCGCTGTTCGTCGGCGAGGCCGGCGTCGGCAAGACCGCGATCGCCGAGGGCTTGGCGCGCCGCATCATCCACGGCGAAGTGCCGGACGTGCTGCGCAACTCGACGGTGTTTGCGCTCGACATGGGCACGCTGCTCGCCGGCACGCGCTATCGCGGCGACTTCGAGGAGCGGCTCAAGCAGGTCATCAAGGAGCTTGAGGCTTATCCCGGCGCGATCCTGTTCATCGACGAGATCCATACCGTGATCGGCGCCGGCGCCACATCCGGCGGCGCGATGGATGCGTCGAACCTGCTCAAGCCGGCGCTCGCCTCGGGCACCGTGCGTTGCATGGGGTCGACCACCTACAAGGAATACCGCCAGTATTTCGAGAAGGACCGCGCGCTGGTGCGCCGGTTCCAGAAGATCGACGTCAACGAGCCGACGGTCGCCGACGCCATCGAAATCCTCAAAGGGCTGAAGCCCTACTTCGAGGACTTTCACAAGCTCAAATACACCAACGAAGCCGTCAAGGCGGCAGTCGAACTGTCGGCGCGCTACATTCACGACCGCAAGCTCCCGGACAAGGCGATCGACGTCATCGACGAGTCGGGCGCGGCGCAGATGCTGCTGCCGGAGGGACGGCGCAAGCGCACGATCGGGCTCAAGGAAATCGAGACCACGATCGCGACCATGGCGCGCATTCCGCCGAAAGCCGTGTCGAAGGACGACGCCGAGGTTCTCAAGAACCTGCAAGAGACGCTCAAGCGCGTGGTCTACGGCCAGGACAAGGCGATCGAAGCGTTGTCGGCGTCGATCAAGCTGGCGCGGGCCGGCTTGCGCGAGCCGGAAAAGCCGATCGGCTGTTATCTGTTCTCGGGGCCGACCGGCGTCGGCAAGACCGAAGTCGCCAAGCAGCTTGCCGCCACGCTCGGCGTCGAGCTGACCCGCTTCGACATGTCGGAATACATGGAGCGGCACACCATCTCGCGCTTGATCGGCGCGCCGCCCGGCTATGTCGGCTTCGACCAGGGCGGGCTCCTCACCGACAGCGTCGATCAGCATCCGCATTGCGTGCTCTTGCTCGACGAAATCGAGAAGGCGCATCCGGATCTGTTCAATGTATTGTTGCAGATCATGGATCACGGCAAGCTCACCGATCACAACGGCAAGCAGGTCGACTTCCGCAACGTCATCCTGATCATGACCACCAATGCCGGCGCCGCCGACATGGCGAAAGCCGCCTTCGGCTTCACCCGCACCAAGCGCGAAGGCGATGACATGGAGGCGATCACCAAGCTGTTCGCGCCGGAATTCCGCAACCGGCTCGACGCCATCATCACCTTCGCGCATCTGTCGCCCGAGGTCATCTCGATGGTGGTCGAGAAGTTCGTGCTTCAGCTCGAAGCGCAGCTTGCCGACCGCAACGTGACGATCGAGCTCACCGATGAAGCCACGCAATGGCTGATTGCGAATGGCTATGACGAGCTGATGGGCGCGCGGCCGATGGCGCGCGTGATCCAGGAGCACATCAAGAAGGCGCTCGCCGACGAGGTGCTGTTCGGCAAGCTCAAGAACGGCGGCCATGTCCGCGTCATCGTCGTCGCCGACGAGGCCGGCAATTCCAAGCTCAGCTTCGATTATCCGGACGGTCCGGTGAAGCCGCGCGCGGAGAAGCTGCCGGAGCCGCGCCGCGCCAAAGCCAAGCGCCGCTCTTCGCCGCGCAAGAAGCCGCCGGGATCCGGCGGACCGAGCGGGCCGGGCGGCAACGACACGCCGCCGCGCCGCGGCACGGTGCCGAAGGTGCCGCTGGTCAAGGCTTAAGCGAGACGTAGTGAGAACAAATTACGCCGGCGGGTCATGTGACCCGCCGGTTTTGTTTTCTCAATAGCGGACATTTAGCAGCAAGGCTCTGACAGCCGCGATGTGCTCGGAACGCGAATGCAGCGCACCAGCCTGCCGTCATTCGATCACCTCGTCGGCAATAGCGATCAGCCCCGGCGGAAACGCGATTCTTTGGCTTGTCGCCGCTTTAAGATTGACGACGAAATCGAACTTTGTCGGCTGCGCGACAGGCAAATCTTGAGGCTTCGCTCCTTTGAGAAGCTCTGCGGTATATCGACCCAACTGCCGATATATTGTCGGAAGGCTGACGCCATAGCTCATGAGGCCGCCAGCAGCGGCATATTCACGAAACGGATATATCGCCGGCAGCGATTTGCGCTCGCAGAATGAGAGAATTAGTTCGCGATGCGCGGTGAGAAAGAGATCCGAGTTGACGACGAGTCCGTCGATTTGGCCCGGGGGCCGGTCACTGAGATTCGATATCAGTTCGGCTTCACGCGATGCTTTGATGGGTTCGATTTGCAAGCCAAGCTGTCGAGCCGCGCCCTCTGCGGTCATCTCGTCCAGCGCGGCGTTTGCATTTGAGGGGTTGACAAGAAATCCGAATTTCTTTGCGTCAGGAAGAAGCTCGCGGAGCAAGCCGATGCGCTTGGCTGCCAGTGGTCCGGCAATCTCGTTTATTCCCGTCAGGTTTGCTTCGGGATGGTCCAGACTTTTTACCAGTCCGCTTTGTAAAGCATCGGCTCCTGTTTGGAATGCGATCGGAATTGTTCTCGTGGCCGTTTTCGCAGCTTGAGCGGCTGGGGCATCAGCGGCGGTCAGAACCGTGACGTGGCGGTTCACCAGATCAGCAGCAAGCGCCGGTAGTCTGTCATAATTGCCTTCCGCCCATCGATATTCGATCGCAACGTTCCGACCTTCAACCAATCCGAGTTCGCCAAGGCCCTCCTTGAACGCCAAGGTCAAAGGCACGCGCTCGTTTGCCTCGCCGCCACTGAGGTAGCCGATGACCGGCAAATTTGATTGCTGAGCCCGCACCGCCAGCGGCCATTCGGCGACCACCCAGCTGAGCAGGGCAATAAAATCTCGCCGTCGCATCGGCCGCCCCCGAAAGCACGGTCCGACAATAGCACATTGCTCGGATCAGTTGGCTACAGCGCACCGAGAATCTTAAGGCGCGAAACGCGGCGTCCGAGGTTTCACCACATCGTTTACGCGGTCGCGCGGAATCACAGAACCATCAGAACCCCGCATTAACTAAGCACAATTTTATCTCACAAAATTAAACTGGGTTTAAGCGCGGAGCTGCAGAGTTCGCATCACACGGCGAGACTGTTTGATGCGCACCGCAGGAATATCTTTTTTAGCCGCCGTGCGCGCGCTTAAGATGAATTCCCGTGCCGAATTTCTTATTTCGGCCTTTGCTCTTATTGCCGGCGCCACTCTCGTCATTGGCGCGACATGGTCGATCTCGACAACCCGTGCCGCCGCCATTTCCTCGGTGGAGCGCAACCTGCAACGGCTGGCCGACATCCTGGGCGATCAAGTCGATCGCTCCTTTCTGTCGGTGGAGGCATCGCAGAAGCTCGTCGCGGACAAACTATCCGACCACGGGCTCACCACCGAAGAGCGCCTGCGGTCTATTTCGTCAAATCCGGTCTGGCATAAAAAGCTGGCGGCGCAGGTCGCGACCAATTTCAGTCTGAATACTATCGTCATTGCCGACAATAGCGGTGTTATTGCTGCGGCATCGCGAATTTGGCCCGCGCCCGCGATCAGCATCGCCGATCGCGATTTTTTCAAAGCCATCAAGGACGATCCGGATTTATCCGAATATGTCAGCGTGCCGACGTTGAGCCGCGCCGACGGTCTGTTGACCGTATTCGTCTCGCGCCGGCTGCAAGCAGATGACGGAAGATTTCTGGGCATCGTTCTTGCCGGCATGAGGCTTTCCGATCTCGAAGCGTTCCAGCGAACCGCTGCTCTCGATGCGGACATGAGTGTCGCGTTTTATCGCCGCGACGGGATGCTGATTGCCAGATATCCAAAGAATGACAGCCTTCTCGGCAGGAATTACTACGCGCAAAGCAGCGTTTTGCAGGGGCTGGGGCCGAGTAGCCCGAAACGCGTTTTTCATCAGATGAGTCTTTACGACGGCCTGCCGCGCATCATCGCCGGGCGATACCTCGAGAAGTCGCCGCTGATCGTGAGCGTCACCGACACCGAGGCCGATGCTTTGGCCGCCTGGCGCCAGAGAAGCATTGAGGTCGCCGTTTTCGTTTTTGTTTTGATGCTCGCGATCGCCGTGACGACCTTCTTTGCCATCAGCCGCGTGAGAGCAAGCGAGAGGTCGAGCAGAAAAGAGCGCTACCTGGCGCGGCACGATCCTCTCACCGGTCTGGGCAATCGGATTCTCTTTCAGGAAGAATTCGATCTCGAAATCGCACGTGCCGCGCGTCAGCAACTTAGGGTCGGCGTCATGATCGTGGACCTTGATGGGTTCAAGGACGTGAACGATACGTCGGGGCATCAGTCCGGCGACATTCTTCTTTTCGAGGTCGCAAGCAGGCTCCGCGGCTGCTTCGAAGGCGGAACGGTCGCCCGCCTCGGCGGCGACGAGTTCGCCATCATTTTGCAGAAGGTGAGTGGCGCCGCTGAAATCGAGGCGAAAGCGGCAGAGCTCATTGAAAGCCTCAGCGAGCCGTATGCACTTGGACCCTACCGGGCAACAGTCGGAGCAAGCGTCGGCGTTTCCATCTATCCGAAAGATGCTTTGGAGCCAGGCAAGCTGCTACAATGTGCGGATATAGCTCTCTATCGAGCGAAGGCGGCCGGCAAGGGCAATTTCTGCTTCTATTCGCCGGAAATGGATGCTCAGGATTCTGCTCGGTGCGACTTCCGACAGCAGAGTCCGATAGATGATCCCGCGCCCAAGAGCGTCAATTTCCCGTCGGCCGCATAGCACTGCTTCGCAGATCGGTCTTTAGGCGAGGCTGCGCACGCGCGGCGCGAGGCTTGTTTCAACCTGTAGAGTGGATATCGCGCAGGCTCGCGGCAATGTAACCGCGCCTATCGTCAAGCGACCCGCCGGTTCCTTTTCAGCTCACCGGCAAATCACAGCGCCAAAGCGGGAAGCGCGGCGACGGTGCCGAGAAACACGCCTTGCTCAATCGCAAAATGCCGCGGACATGGTCATACATCTTCCAACTGCCGCCGCCCCCATTTCGGTGAGCGCGAACACCTGCGTCACCGGACCCTGAATCTGCGAAGCGGTTTCGAAGGCATCCACACCTCGGCCATGGCGGATTTGTTCGACGGCAATGTACTGACGTGCTTCATCTGCGTAGTCGTCGTTTCGGTTTTGCAAGTGTTCGATGTCAACAACCGTCGCGGCCGCGCCGTCATAGTCTTCGCGTTTGGCCAGGCCGGCGGCGATCCACTGCAGCGCGCGGAAGCGAGCCAGTCCCTGCAGGCCGTTTGCGACGTCACGGGCCCACGCGACTTCACCGATCGCCACTGCATCTCTGGCGATGGAGGCAGAGTCGGCACCGCCAAGAAGGTTCGGGCGCGCGCGATCCAAAGTATGCCGAGCGTCAACCTGCCGCCCACGGCGCGCTTGCTCTTTGGCGATATTCTCCAAGGCAAAGACAAGATCATTTCCGTTCATCACTCTTCGATGCTGGATGGGAAGCTTCTCGAGGTCGTCGACCGTCGCCATCGCGTCGTCGAACAGATTTGCCTTGGCTTGCGCGATAGCGATGTCTGCCAGCCCAAAGCCCTCCTGCCTTTGGCGTGCATTGGCCTCCGCTTCACGAAATGTGTCACGAGCGAAATCAAGAGCTCCCGCAGCTGCGGCGTCTTCCCCGACCCTTTGCATGGCCCCGTCCTGGATGCCCGAGTTCACGATCTGCCGCGCCAGTGCGAGCGCTGCTCGAAAGTCATGGGCCTTACTTTTCTCCGAGGCCATTGGGGACAATGCAAAGTCCGAGTGTCGCCGGCTTTGAGCAAGGGCATCGTCGGCGCTACTCGTGTCACCGTCATGTGTTGCATGTTCCGCGATGACGGCAAAAGCCTCCTCCCTCCAGCTACCGGGCCGTATCGATTCGGCCGTTGCGTTAGCTCCGGCAAGATCATGGTGATGGGCTTGTGCTGCAGCAATTTGATAAAGCGCATGATCGTAATCATCCAACGATTCGATCAGCTTGGTCGCGTCGCGGGCGGCGTCGACTTGGCCGATATCCGTGAACGCGCCCGCAATTTGCCAAAGCAGATTATCGCGGGACCATGCTTCCGGATCTGTCGGCACCAAGGCGAGTGCACGCCGCAGCAGCATGGCGTCAGCAGCCTTGTCGCCATCGGTCGGCGCATCGGCATGCCTGAGTGCCCTGAGAAGGGCTTGTATTTGCCCGTGATGGTCGACGATCTCGTTGTCGAGCGCAATGATCGGTTCAACCACGCCTGCCTGAGAATAGGCAAAAATAACCTGCTCGAGCGTCACGTCCTTTTCGCGTCCCGGCGGCATTTGCAACGCGGTTTGTTCGGCCATGTTCATGCATTTTGTGAAGGTCGCTTTGTCTTCCGCGGCCTGCAGATGCGCGGCTGGCTCGAACGTTGCGGAGAGGATCAGGACTGCAGTGATGAGCTTCGAATTCATTTCGAAATCTCATCCGCAAATGTTGCCAGCACTAAGGCGCGCGTTGCCGCCGTTTCAGCTCGCCGGCGAACCACAGCGCCAGCGCGGGCAACGCGGCGGCGGTGCCGAGAAATAATGGAATGGCGCCGACGCGGTCGATGACGAGGGCGCCGAGCGCGACACCCGCAGTCTGTCCGACATAAAGCGCGGACGAGAACAGCGCGACCGCAGTGCCGCGCGCTTCCGGCGTCATCTGCGTCGCATTGGTCTGCAGCGTGTTGTGCAGCATGTAGAAGCCAAGCCCGATTGCGGTGGTCGCGAGCGGCGCCAACCACCACACGGGCTCGGCGGAAAGCAGGACATAGGCCGCGGCGAGGACGAGCGAGCCGCCGACCGCAAGTCCGATCTGGCCGAGCCGCCGCACCAGAATCTTCACCAGCCCTGCATAGAGCAGTCCGCCGATGCCGAAACAGCCGACGGTGAGGCCGACCAGCGTATAGGTCAGCCCGAAGCGCAGATGCAGGTCGGCGCCGATATAGGCGAAGGCGCCCCAGGCCAGCGCGCCTTCGAAGAAGGCGGCGAGAATGACGATGCGGGCGAATTGGTTCGACAGCACGATGCCGTAATCGGCGATCAGTCCAAGCCGAGGCGTGGTCTGGCTCGATTTGCGGGTCTGTGGATTGACCGCGAGCTCGAACACGAGCCCGGCCGCCGCGAGCGCGAACATGCCGGCGAGCACGAAATAGACATTGCGCCAGCCCATGAGATCGCCGAGCACGCCGCCGGCGGCCTGGCCGAACAACTGCCCGAGAATCTGGCCCGACAGATAGCGCGCCAAGATGGGCTGCAGCCGGTCGGGCGGGGTCACGTCGCCCACGTAGGCCATCGAGATCGGGATCACCCAGCCGGCGGCGGCTCCGGTCGCGAGCCGCGCCAGCGCAAGCTGCGGCAGCGTCGAAACCATGCCGCAAACCGCCACCAATATGGTGCCGATGACGCAGGCAAAGGCCACCGTCCGGTATTTGCCGAAACGGTCGCCGACCGGGCCGATGATCAGCTGGATCGAGCCGTGCGTGATCGCATAGGCCGTGATCACCATCGCGGCGGCGCCGACGGTGGTGTGCAGGTCGGCGGCCACCTGCGGCAAGAGCGAATCCATGACCCGCACCTGCGCCTGACTCGCAAAGCCCGCGACCGCGAGCAGGATGATCGAGCGTGTCGGGACCTGGCGTGCGGGAGAACTCGGTGAATACAGCACTTATTTTTTCGCTGACGGCGGAGGTTGCCACAGATCGCGGCGCTGACATTGACACTCTGGCCGTGGCGGGCTTTCTACCCCGCAAAATCGCGAAGCGGCAATGATTGAAAACAGATACCAGCCCGGCGCCGTCGAGGCCCGGATTTACAAAGAGTGGGAAGACAAAGGTGCGTTCCGTGCCGGGCGGCCGGAGCGCGCCAAGGCGGAACCCTATTGCATCGTCATTCCGCCGCCGAATGTCACCGGCTCGCTCCATATGGGGCATGCGCTCAACAATACGCTGCAGGACATTCTCTGCCGCTTCGAGCGCATGCGCGGTAAGGACGTGCTGTGGCAGCCGGGCACCGATCATGCCGGCATCGCGACGCAGGCGGTGGTCGAGCGCCAGCTCATGGAGCGGCAGGAGCCGTCGAGCCGCGCCATGGGCCGCGAGGCTTTCATCAAGCGCGTCTGGGAATGGAAGGCGGAATCCGGCGGCGCCATCATCTCTCAACTCAAGCGGCTCGGCGCGTCCTGCGACTGGTCGCGCGAGCGCTTCACCATGGACGAAGGCCTGTCGCGCGCGGTCCTGAAAGTCTTCGTCGCGCTCTATCGCGAAGGGCTGATCTATAAAGACAAACGGCTGGTCAATTGGGACCCGAAGTTGAAGACCGCCATTTCCGATCTCGAAGTGCAGGAGGTCGAGACCAAGGGGTATCTCTGGTATCTGCGCTATCCGATCGAAGGCTCGGATGAGTTCATTGTCGTCGCGACGACGCGGCCGGAGACCATGCTCGGCGACGTTGCGGTCGCGGTGCATCCGGAGAATGAAAAGCTCAAACATCTGATCGGCAAGACCGCGGTGCTGCCGCTGGTCGGCCGGCGCATTCCGGTCATCGGCGACGACTATGCCGATCCGGAAAAAGGCTCGGGCGCGGTGAAGATTACGCCGGCGCACGACTTCAACGATTTTGAAGTCGGCAAGCGGCACGGTCTGCCGCTGATCAATGTGTTTAATGCTGAAGCGAAGCTGAACGTTGCGGCTAATGATGCATTTTTCAAAGGCGTGCCGCAGTCTCCGGAACTTGATTCAATAGAGAAGCTGCATGGCCTCGATCGATTTGTTGCGCGCAAAAAGATCGTCGAGCTGTTGGAAGCTGCCGGCCTAATCGAAAAGATCGAGCCCATAAATCACGTCGTGCCACATGGCGATAGGTCTGGTGCGGTGCTTGAGCCCTATCTGACCGATCAATGGTATGTGGACGCCAAAACTCTGGCACAACCGGCGATCGCAGCCGTCCGTTCAGGTAAGACGGTGTTCGTGCCGCAGCAATGGGATGCGACCTTCTTCAATTGGATGGAAAATATCCAGCCGTGGTGCATCTCGCGGCAGATTTGGTGGGGCCATCAAATTCCGGCTTGGTATGGGCCTTATCCGACCGATGACAGCAAGCTCGCCTATGAATTAGGGGACAACGATAAGAATCGTTACTTCGTGGCTGAGTCTGCGACCGAGGCTGCCGAGCAGGCGGGGAAGTTCTACGGAAAACCGATATCAGTTCTGACCTCTTCGAACGAGCTAATCAATGAAAGCGTTCGGCGAGAGATGGCTGGTGACAGAACAATTTTCATTTGGCGCGACGAAGACGTGCTCGACACCTGGTTCTCGTCGGCGCTGTGGCCGTTCTCGACGCTCGGCTGGCCGGATGAAACGCCGGAACTCAAACGCTTCTATCCGACTTCCGCGCTGGTCACCGGCTTCGACATCATCTTCTTCTGGGTCGCGCGCATGATGATGATGGGGCTGCACTTCATGAAAGAAGTGCCGTTCGGCGACGTCTATATCCATGCGCTGGTGCGCGACGCCAGTGGCGCCAAGATGTCGAAGTCAAAGGGCAACGTCATCGATCCGCTCGAACTGATCGACGAATACGGCGCCGACGCGCTGCGCTTCACGCTCGCCTCCATGGCGGCGCAGGGGCGCGACATCAAACTGTCGCCGCAACGGGTCGAGGGCAATCGCAATTTCGCGACCAAGCTCTGGAACGCGGCGCGCTTTGCCGAGATCAACGGCGCTGCGCGCGATCCACAATTCGATCCGCATCGTGTCAAGGAAGTGCTCAACCGCTGGATCGTGCACGAGACCGCAAAGGCCGGCCGCGAGGTGACGGCCGGTATCGAAGCCTACAAATTCAATGATGCGGCCAACGCGGCCTATCGCTTCGTCTGGAACGTCTATTGCGACTGGTATCTCGAACTGATCAAGCCGGTGCTGACCGGCCCGGACAGTCCGGCGAAGACCGAAACCCGCGCCGCGGCAGCCTGGGCGCTCGATGAAATCCTGAAAACTCTGCATCCATTCATGCCGTTCGTGACCGAGGAACTGTGGCGGGTCACGGCGGAGCAGGGCGCCAAGCGCCATCACATGCTGGCGCTCAGCGCCTGGCCGCAGCATGACGGCCTCGACGATCCCGAGGCTGAAGCCGAAATCGGCTGGGTCATCGATCTGATCAATGCCATCCGCTCGGTGCGGGTCGAGATGAATATCCCGCCGGCGACGCAATTGCCGCTGGTGCTGGCCGGCGCGTCGGCGCAGACGGCGGCCCGCGCCCGCAACTGGTCGGAATTCGTGCAGCGGCTCGCCCGCGTTTCCGCAATCTCCTATGCCGATGCACCGCCGCAGGGTTCGGTTCAGCTCGTCATTCGCGGCGAGGTTGCGGCGCTGCCGTTGAAGGGGGTCATCGATCTGGCCGCCGAGGCGGCGCGGCTGGCCAAGGAAATGGCCAAGGCGGATGCCGATATCGCGCGTGTCGACGCCAAGCTGAATAACGCTAATTTCGTCGCCCGAGCCCCCGAGGAAGTGGTAGAGGAAGAGAAAGAGAAACGTGAGGAAGCGCAAGCGCGCAAGGCCAAGATCGCAGAGGCGATGGAAAGGCTGAGGGGCGCAGCGTAAGGGGAACGCTGTGAAAATTTTTCTAGCAGGCGCCACGGGCGTGATCGGACGCCGGCTCATCCCGCTTTTGATCGGCGCCGGCCATTTCGTCTCCGGCACGACGCGGGACGCCGACAAGGTGCCGGCACTGAAGCGTACCGGTGCGCAAGCCATCGTCCTCGACGTGTTCAACCAGCGCGCCCTGCATGACGCGGTGACGCGGGTCAAGCCGGACGTCGTCATTCATCAGCTGACCAATCTGCCGAGGGTGTTCGATCCAGCGCAGCTTGCCGAGATGCTTCCGGAAAACTCGCGCCTTCGCGTCGAGGGCACGCGCAATCTGGCCTCCGCCGCGCGCGTCGCCGGCGCCCGTAGGTTCATCGCGCAAAGCCTTGCCTTCGCTTATGCCGAGGGACCCGAGCCGCACGCCGAGACCGATCCGATTGCCTCCGGTGAGGGCAATTCGCCAAGTGCCGTCACGGCGAGCGGGGTCCGCGCGCTTGAGGAGTTCGTGCTTGAATCGCCTTCGGATTTCGATGGCATCGTGCTGCGCTATGGCCGGCTTTATGGACCGGGCACCTGGTCGGCGACGCCGAAGGGGCGGGCGCCACTGCACGTGGACGCCGCCGCGCATGCTGCACTCCTTGCGGTCGGGCAAGGGTCGCCCGGCGTCTACAACATTGCCGAGGACGACGGGGCGGTGAAGATCGACAAGGCGCGTAAGGAATTGGGCTTCAATCCCGCGTTTCGGATCCGCACCAGCACCTATTAGGGCGCTTTGGCTGGACTTTCGTGGAGCATGACCTTTTCCGACCTTGCTTCGCCCGCCGAAGCGGGCTTCGCGAAGGCGGGAAACCGGTATCCACCCCCAGATCAAGTCCGGGGACAAGCTTTTCGGGATCATGCTCGGGTTTCCGGAAACGGCTTGCTCAAGAACCGCGAGCCTTTCTCGCCATAGCGCCACGGCTTATCCACCGCTTTGGTGAGGCCGATGCGGACGCCCACCGCAATCTCGACAGGTTCAGGCTTTGCAAACAGCGCGAAAGGCGGCGCGTCGAGCGCAAGTCCGTTGTGCACTGCGGTAACGCGGAGCGCCTCGCACAGCCGTCCGGGGCCGGAGCAGAGCAGGCGCGGATCAGGTAAACCGCGCCGCCGCCGCATCAGCGGCAGGCCCTCTGTGGGCTCAAGCGCCCGGATCAGCACCGCGGCTGCAGAGCCTGCCGGCTCGCAGACAAAGTTCAGGCACCAGTGAATGCCGTAGGAGCGGTAGATATAGGCATAGCCCGCCGGGCCGAACATCACGGCATTGCGCGGGGTCGGCCCATTGTAGCTGTGTGCCGCCGGCTCGGTATGGTGATACGCCTCGACCTCGACGATCCGCCCGCCGACGCCATCGACCAGCAGCGTCGCCCCGATCAGATCGGGCGCAACCTCAAGGACGCTGCGGTTGAAGAAGCTTTTGGTGAGGTTTTTGCCGGGCTTTTTGATCTGAGGTTTGTGCACCGCTCATCGTCGCAGGCCGCAACAGGTCTCGCAAATGCCGGCGCGGGCGCAGCCTTGGCAAAGCTGTTGGTAAATACCCATTTAACAAACAGCCGAAAAGCGCCCGCGATTCTGTGGCTCGGCGGCAACAGCCTTGGAACATTTCAAAGGATCATATTCCAGGACGGCTCGCGCCGCTTTTTAGCCATAGGATTTTTTGAAACGATTGGGTGCGGCGGGCCGAAAGAGTTTAACGCCGCAGCGTGCTTCCGGTTCCAGAGCGCAAGCGCTTTTTGAAGCTTGGCTTGTTTGGTCCCGGATGGGAGGGGCGAGGGCCTGTTCGGCCTTAAGAGTTTGATGGACGCCAAGACCGATCTGAAATCCCGGCTGCCGTCGCGGCATGCCACCGAGGGCGCCGACCGCGCGCCGCACCGCGCGTTCTATTACGCGATGGGGCTGACGCGCGAGCAGATCCACCAGCCGTTCGTCGGCGTGGCGACCTGCTGGAACGAAGCCGCGCCCTGCAATATCGCGCTGATGCGCCAGGCCCAGGCGGTGAAGCTTGGCGTCGCCTCGGTCGGCGCCACCGCGCGCGAGTTCTGCACCATCACCGTGACCGACGGCATCGCCATGGGCCATGCCGGAATGAAGGCGTCGCTGCCGTCACGCGAGGTGATCGCCGATTCGGTGGAATTGACGGTGCGCGGCCATTCCTATGACGCCCTGATCGGGGTCGCCGGCTGCGACAAGTCGCAGCCCGGCATGATGATGGCGATGTGTCGTCTCAACGTGCCGGCGATCTACATCTACGGCGGCTCGATCCTGCCCGGCACGTTCAAAGGGCAGCCGGTTACCATTCAGGACGTTTACGAAGCTGTCGGCAAACATTCGATCGGCGGCATGACCGACGCCGATCTGGAAACCCTCGAGCAGAATGCCTGCCCGTCGGCCGGCGCCTGCGGCGCGCAATTTACCGCCAACACCATGGCGACGGTGTCGGAAGCCATCGGTCTCGCTTTGCCGTATTCGGCGGGAGCGCCGGCGCCTTACGAGATTCGCGACAAATTCTGCGTGCTGGCCGGCGAGATGATCATGGATCTGATCGTCAAGAACATCCGGCCGCGCGACATCGTTACCCGCAAGGCCTTGGAGAACGCCGCCGCCGTCGTCGCGGCGACCGGCGGCTCGACAAATGCTGCGCTGCATTTACCAGCGATCGCCAATGAATGCGGCATCAAGTTCGATCTGTTTGATGTCGCCGAAGTCCTAAAAAGGACACCTTATATCGCGGATTTGAAACCGGGCGGCCGCTATGTCGCCAAAGACATGTTTGAAGCTGGCGGCGTTCCGTTGCTGATGAAGACGATGCTCGACCATGGCTTCCTGCATGGCGACTGTCTGACCGTCACCGGCCGCACGATTGCCGAGAATCTCAAGTCGGTGAAGTGGAACGAATTTCAGGACGTCGTCCGCCCGGCAGACAAACCGATTTTACCGACGGGCGGCGTCGTCGGACTGAAAGGTAATCTCGCTCCCGAGGGCGCCATTGTTAAGGTTGCCGGGATGGAGCGCTTGCAATTCAACGGCCCGGCGCGCTGCTTCGACGGCGAGGAAGCTTGCTTCGAGGCGGTGCAGAAGAGGCAGTACAAAGAAGGCGAAGTGCTGGTCATCCGCTACGAAGGACCCAAAGGCGGTCCGGGCATGCGGGAAATGTTGTCGACCACCGCGGCGCTTTACGGACAGGGCATGGGCACCAAAGTCGCGCTCATCACCGACGGCCGCTTCTCCGGTGCCACGCGCGGATTCTGCGTTGGCCATGTCGGGCCTGAGGCTGCGATCGGCGGACCCATCGGACTCATTCGCGACGGCGACATCATCAAGATCGACGCGGTCAAGGGCACGCTCGACGTCGACGTGTCGGAAAGCGAACTCGCCAAACGCAAGCAGGAATGGAAGCCGCGGCCTGAGGAATACGGCTCCGGCTATTTGTGGAAATACACCCAGCAGGTGGGCTCGGCACGGTTCGGCGCGCTGACCCATCCGGGCGCTGCGGCCGAGAAAGAGTGCTATGCGGATATCTAGCACCATAGCGCGCTGTGCGCAGAACGGCAGGTCGGCCGGCCTCGCGATCGGCTTGGCCGGCGGCCTGTGCATTGCGCTGGTGCTTGGGCTGAACGGCCGCGGCGTCGTCAGCATGCCGGCTTTTGCTTTCGACGGTTCGACGTCGCCGAGCACCGCTGCGCTCACACCGGGCGAAAGCCTGCGTGCCAACGCGCATGTGCCCGACGGCAAAACCACGGCGCTGACCGCTCTGCAATATGCCGCCGATCAGGGCCAGCCGGTCGCGCAATGGAAGCTCGGCCGCATGTATGCCGACGGCGACGGCGTGCCGCGCGACGACCTGCGCGCCTTCAACTAT
>Ga0210401_10004420_pt1 | contig 14685 bp, 12 predicted proteins | sample IncBWH32MmetaG_FD_150866 | JGI IMG/M metagenome (GOLD analysis project Ga0210401, IMG submission 150866) | Forest soil microbial communities from Barre Woods Harvard Forest LTER site, Petersham, Massachusetts, United States - Inc-BW-H-32-M | ecosystem: Environmental > Terrestrial > Soil >... | reverse complement strand
CTGCAGTCTGAGGAGATCGCGAGGCGCAGGCGAGTTCTCCCAGCGGCTGAGAGTTGGTTGTGATCCCAGAGGTTCACCCAGCGGTTGATCGGCCAGAATCTGAAAAGCCGGATCGTGCCGCAGGCGATCGGCGTCGTTGGCATCCTCGTAGCCCGCAATGATCTGGTAGATGCGTTGCCGAAACAGCGCCAACACGGAATGACGAACACGCTCATTTTCGCGAGAATCAGGAACCAGTTCTGCCAGCCCGCGAGTTAACCCATAGCGCTGATCAAAGGCCCGCAACGGCAGCAGACCAGCGTCCGAACTGATCTGACCACCAGAAAAATCAGCTCGAATGGGTCGGTGTCGGTAGAAGGAAAACAACAGCTGTGGTATACAAGATGTCATCTCTGGGTGCTCCGAAAGAGAATGCTGGGTTCGCTAAAACCCAGTGTTCATCCATCTTTTAGAGCACCTTTTCTTTTTCCGCCAGCAAAATCGTGAATAATCCAGGCTAGGGGCTAAACCCGAAGTGAGTCCGCCTGCTCTGACACCAACGGAACACATCGACCCCGGCGCGTAAGCCTCCGGACGGCCGTGCCAGTTGCTCCGCCAACCCACATCCATTCGCCCGGACATCATATGTGTCTAGGATCACATCCACTTCCCGGACTAGGCTGCGATCTGTTCTGGCGTCGGTTTCACATGCCTAGCCTCACCCTACGTGGAAGCAAAAATCGCGGTTGTATCTGCCCCATAATCAGTAGGCTGCGATAGGGTTTTTTGATTACAGCGGACATCGCGGAATCGCATGACGTTCGCGCGTACCTTGTCCTTGCGCCTACTTCGACTGTGGGCTTTTTGGCTGCGAGTGAGCTTTGGCCTGCCGCCTTTCTTCGTCGTGGGCTTCGCGGCGGACGTGCTTGCAGTCTCAGTGGCTGACGATAGTGATGGGTACGTCGGCTCTGGAGCGTCTGCCAGCGCCACGATTGCTCTTGCCCACTCGTCGTCGGTCCCGTCGCGCAGTAGGTGATCCGCCTTTTCTCGCTCTGGACTTACTGGCGCGCCCCTTCCGGCGACCACCGCGAAACGAAAGCTTCCGGTGGGCAGTCCGAGGATGAAGTTTGAGATCGCCTGCTCTTCGGTCATACCCGTGTTCGGGCTGTCCTTCCGCATGTTCCGCTGCAACCGCGCGTATCGTTCGGGGTCTTCGTATTGCAGTAGGCGGATGAATTCGGCGTCTGCTTCACGGGGAACATTCATTTTGGATCTCCAGTCACGCGGCATCTTCATGGCGCGCTAGTTCTGACCGCATCGTTTCGAGCTGGGCCAGAACGCTGTGAAGGTTGAGCCCGCGACTGACAGCAGCGCGGCGCAGCCGGTCGATTCCTTCGTCCGCGATGGCGTCGTAATAAAAACCGTCGAGTAGACCGTCGTCCGGAATATCATGCTCAGGCACGTAGCTCCGGTCGGCGGTGGAAGTGTAGTAGGCCGTGCGTTGAGGTAGTTGGCCTTTCCCATTTGGGTTATTCAGACAGGTAGCGGCGATAGCGGCTGCCAGTCCTATTCCGATGGAGCCGTGATCGTTCACCAGCCCACGCGCGGCGGTTAGCAGCACGTCCGCTCTGTCTTTTTTGGGCGGTGGAGAATGTTTCACGGCGGCCTTGTGTATAGCTTCGGTCGTCGCGTCACAGTTTTCCGTCGCCAGGTTTTCAGATCGGGGCACATGAGCGACCTGCAAGACCGAGCCGGGGATTTCGGCGAGGTTTGTAGTGTCTTGTTGTGTGTTTGAACTGAATGAACTGCTTATAGAACTTGGCTGCCACTGTGCAGAGGTTTTGGCTGCGTTGTGCAGAGGTTCACTCTCATTTGTGCAGAGGTCCGACGCATCTTCGGTCGCGGCTTGCGGGACGATTACGCCAACTTTACCTGCGGCTTCGGCATCACGTTGTGCAGAGGTTTGTGCAGAGGTTATGCCTTTGCCGAAGGACACGCTTGAACCTCCCAAAACAGAGAATGGCTATCGGACCATCGACCTTTGTGAACCGCTCGCCAATGCGCTCAAGACCTACATTGGCAAACGCAAAGATGGCTTCCTGCTTCAGACCAAGGACGGCAAGATGCTCTCGCGCCAAAATCTGTGGCGCGACGGCTTTGCAACTATCGCGCGGGACATGGGATTGGACATCGGGTTCAATGCTTTCCGCCGATTCCGCGAGTCGGTTCTGCAAGCGAGCGAGTGCCGCGATCTTCTCATCAATTTCTGGATGGGACACGCCGATAAGGAGATGTCGTCGCGCTACGCAAAGCAGCTCGTGCAGAATCGGAAATTCCGGCAGGAGTGGTCGGCCAAGGTAGGGCTCGGCTTCGAGGTTCCGAAGCTGGAGCTATTTGCGATACGTGCGATACGAAATCAGGAATGCAGGGTCGCAGCGTGATCTCGTATCTTGGTTGCAGAGATAAGGATAAGTGGCGGGCCTGAGAGGAGTCGAACCTCCGACAACCTGGTTCGTAGCCAGGTGCTCTATCCAGCTGAGCTACAGGCCCGCCGAAACAACGTGTGCGTTCCTACTAGATTACGATACCCTGCCCGCGACTTCAACAGCGCGCGGTAAATCAAACCCGCCGGCGTTCTTGCAGCGTCAAGTGCCGCGCCCCGCATGCCGCAAATTCTCCGCCGGACTGTGCTGCGCCCGCAAAATTCACAGCGCGCTCGACGTGCGGAAGTGTTCACCGCAGAGTCACGCCCCAGTAACAATCACCCGTTAGTTTCGCCACCAGAATCTCCCACACACTCAGAGGTGATGAATGGCAGCAGGAACGTCAGTTCTTGATTCCAAGATGGCGGCGGGGCCCGGAAGAATTGGCATTCTCATTGGCGTTGTAGTGCTGCTCGTCGGCCTCGTGTATGTCGGGAGCCACCTGCTCACAGACCTCTCGGGCGTCCATGCTGAGAGCTGGCTGCCCTACGCGCTGCTCGGCGTCGCGCTCCTCACCGCCCTGGCTTTAGTATTCGTGAATGGTTTTCACGATACCGCAAACGCCGTCGCCACCGTCATCTACACGCACACCATGGAACCGCACGTCGCCGTGATCTGGTCCGGCATGTGGAATTTCCTGGGCGTGCTGGCATCCAGCGGCGCGGTGGCTTTCGGCATCGTCTCCCTGCTCCCCGTGGAATTGATTCTGCAAGTCGGCGGACGCGCCGGCTTCGCCATGGTCTTCGCCCTGCTCGTCGCGGCGATCATCTGGAATCTCGGCACCTGGTGGTTCGGTCTGCCCGCCTCCAGCTCGCACACTTTGATCGGCTCGATTATCGGAGTCGGCATCGCTAACCAATTAATGTCCGTAAAGACCGGCACCAGCGGCGTGGATTGGGGCCAGGCCACCAACATCGGAAAGTCGCTCGTCCTTTCTCCCATCGTCGGCTTCTTCTTCGCCGCCATGCTCCTCATCGTTTGCAAGAAACTGATCCCCAACAAGGAACTGTACCAAGCTCCGAAGGGCAACGAGCCACCCCCGTTCTGGATTCGCGTCCTGCTCATGATCACCTGCACCGGCGTCAGCTTCTTCCACGGCTCGAACGACGGGCAAAAAGGCATGGGCTTGATCATGCTCATCCTCATCGGCACCGTGCCCACCGCGTATGCCGTGAACCACGCCGTCACCTATCAGCAGACGCAGGATTTCGTCGCGGTTTCCACGCAGACTGCGGACATGCTCGGCCACTACGTATCTCCCAATGCCGTTATTGGAGACGCACGCGAAGAAGTAACCGATTACATTCGCACCAAGCAGTTCACGCCCAACACCATGCTGGCCCTGCGCGAGCTCGTCAACGGCATCGGCACGGAAATGGCTCTCTATCGCGAACTGAAAGCCGTCCCGCAGGATAAAGTCCGCAACTTCCGCAACGACATGTACGTCGTCAGCGAAGCTTTGCGCTTGATGAACAAAACTCATCAACCGGAGTTCTCGACGGCCGACGCCGCCGTCCTCGCCAACTACAAAAAACACGTTGATAACGCCACAAAATTTATTCCCACGTGGGTGAAAGTCGCCGTGGCTCTCGCCCTCGGCATGGGTACCATGATCGGATGGAAGCGCATCGTGGTCACCGTCGGCGAAAAAATCGGCAAAGATCACCTGACCTACGCGCAAGGCGCCGCCGCCGAAATCACTGCGATGGCTACCATCGGCGCCGCCGATTGGTTCGGCTTACCGGTCAGTACCACGCACGTCTTATCGTCCGGGGTGGCCGGCACGATGGCCGCCAATCACTCTGGATTGCAAATGAGCACGGTCCGCAATCTAGCCCTGGCATGGGTGCTCACACTGCCCGCATCCATTTGCCTGGCCGCGAGCCTCTTCTGGCTCTTCAGCAAGATCGGCAGCGGAAGTTAGCTAGCAATCGTTAAATCGCAATAATATTGCGGAAATTCAAAGACGGAACCCCAGCTTCCGGAGTAGGTCGTTCACGCGTTGGTAGTCGTCACGAAAAAATTTCTTCTAGTGATGTTCGCGAGCTTGTCGCTTGTCCTCGGGCATGAGTCTCTGTGCGCCCAGCAATCGCCTAACGCCTCCTGCCCCCGCCCGTCTCCCGGCTCGACCGTTCCCGAACCGGAAGATCTGCGCGGCCACAACGGCGTGCTGAAAGTTGACCTGACCGTCCGCAACTTCACCGAACCCGATGGCACCAAACGTTTCTGCTATTTTGACGCCAACGGAAACCAATCCCCCACGCTCCGCCTCAGCCCCGGCGATCTGCTCATTCTAAATTTAAAGAATGATCTGACGGATTCGCCTACCGCCAGTAAAAGCCCCAATCACGATCACGCCGCCGGGGGAAAAAATGCCGACCCGTGCGAGCGCGCCACGATGTCTCCAACGTCCACCAATCTCCACTTCCACGGTCTAACGGTCCCGGCAATCTGTCATCAAGACGACGTGCTAAAAACTTCGATCCAACCCGGCGATGCGCCCTTTCAATACAAATTTCGTATTCCCGAAGACGAGCCACCCGGCCTCTATTGGTATCACCCGCACATTCACGGCTTCAGCAAAGCTCAAGTGCTAGGCGGCGCGTCCGGAGCGATGATCATCGAAGGCATCGAGCGCGCCAATAAAGAAGTCGCCGGCCTCCCGGAACGCGTCCTGGTGATCCGCGATCAGGACCTCGTGAATCCCAACGCCCCACCCGCGAAATCCGAACCCGTCGTCCCCAAATTCCTGGTGGACCACGACGGCGACGCCGCCAACACCGGCACAGGCTTCGGCAAACCCGCGAAAGATCTTTCCCTCAATTTCGTCCCGGTTCCCTACCCCGACTACCCGCCCGCCGCAATCGAGATGAAGCCGCAGGAACGCCAATTCTGGCGCGTCCTGAATGCCTCGGCGATCACCTACCTCAATCTCGCGGTCCTTTATAAGCGCGCGCCGCAACAACTTGGCGTCGTCGCGCTCGACGGTGTTCCAATAAATTTCAACGGAACCACCGGACATTTCATCAGCTGGCAAAATCACATCGGAGTCCCGCCCGGCGGCCGCGTGGAATTTATCGTCACCGGCCCTCCTGCGGGCGTTCCAGGCCTTCTGGTGACGCGCACCGTGGACACCGGCCTGGGCGGCGAAAACGATCCCAATCGCATGATCGCCACAATCTCCGCCACACCGGATGCTCCGGAACCGCGTTCAATACTCGCGTCATCGCCCACGCCGCTTCCTCCGCCCACACAACCCTGGCTGGGAAATGTCACTCCGGTCCGCACTCGCAAACTATATTTCTCGGAAACACTGCTCGATCCAAACGATCCCAACAGCGCCACAACCTTTTACCTCACCGTTGACGGCCAGACGCCCAAACCATTCGACCCCAGTTCCGGCATTCCGGATATCGTCGTAAAACAAGGCGACGTGGAAGACTGGATCATCGAAAATCGCTCCACGGAATTACACGCCTTCCACATCCATCAACTGCATTTCATGTTGGTGGCTTGGGATGGAGTCGCTATCAACGAGCCTTTCCTGCGCGACACCATCAACGTGCCATTCCACAGCACCGCGGACCTGCAATATCCCAGCGTCCGCTTGCGCATGGATTTTCGCGACCCGAACACCATCGGCACTTTCGTATATCACTGCCATCTTCTCGAACACGAAGACGGCGGCATGATGGGCCTTATCCGCGTCGACCCAGCCGACAGCGCGCAAGCTCCCGGAAAAAGTACTCCCAGTTCCAGAACCAGGAGCTCGCCCGCCCACTCGACCACCAGCAATTGAACTAATTCGCCGCGGTCCGTCACCCGCCCCGCGAAGCTCGCGTATTCGTGTGCGCAAAATTCGATTCGCCATCATGTACCAAATATTTACGCCGGTCACGGGAATGTCTCTCACCGTGCACGAAATATTTTACGCCGGTCACCGGAATGTCTCCCACCATTCACACAAGAAACACTCTGTCGCAACAATAAACAGTTATTACTCGCAAGCTCCGTTGGAGCGGATTTCGTAAATCAACAGGAGGATGCATGTCCTTTAAGCGTTTCGCTTCAAACTCGATGCACTGCTTGCGCGTAGGGTTGACTTCGCTCGCTCTGTTCCAGTTTTCGCTCGGCGGTCCCTTGGCCTCGACAGCGCAGGCCCAGACGGACAACGATTCCAAGACCACCTCGCCGATTAAACACGTCATCGTGATTATTGGCGAAAATCGCAGCTTCGACCACGTTTTCGCCACCTACGTCCCGAAGGGCAATCAAACGGTCTGGAACTTGCTCTCGGAAGGGATCATCAAAGCCGATGGCACTCCTGGCTCCAACTTCGAAAAAGCCCATCAGACCGCCGCTGTGGACCTTGGCGAGAAAAAGGGCGGCGATCCCTTTCTTCTCAGTCCTCCCAAGCTTGATTTCGGCGGCGATGTACTCCCCGCTCCGCTCGTGGGCGGCGCGAAGGATTCCTACATCCCCAGCGACAGCATCAGCCTCGCTGAAGCCTCCGAAAATGGCTTGCCCAGCGATTACTACCAGTTTCTGGTTTCTGGCGGCACGGGCCTCACCTCTAAGACCCCAGACACCCGCATCACCAACGTCAACGACCTCCCCGCTGGTCCCTTTCAGCTGACAAACGGCGGCCTCTTCAGCTACAACTCCTACGCCGCCAGTCCCGTTCACCGCTTCTACCAAATGTGGCAGCAGCTGGATTGCTCCCGCGCACATATCACTGAGACAAACGGCTCGGGATGCAACAGCCAATTATTCTCCTGGGTAGAAGTCACCGTCGGCGCCGGCACCAACGGCGTGGCGCAACCGGCCGATTTCGACACCAACTATTTGCCCGGCGCAACCACCACCGGTGAAGGCTCAACCGCTCTCGGGTTTTACAACGTGCAAAAGGGCGACGCTCCCTACTTCAAGAGTCTCGCCGATGCCTACTCGATGAGCGACAACTTCCATCAGTCCGTCAGCGGCGGCACCGGCGCAAACCACATCATGCTGGGCCACGGCGATGCTATGTTCTTCACCGATGGCGAAGGCCACGCCAAAGAACCACCTCACAATGTCACCGTTGACCCCGGAACTCCGAACGCTGGCAAGGTAGATGAAGTCGAGAATCCGACTCCGGCGGCCGGCACCAACAACTGGTACTCCGAAGACGGCTACGGCGGCGGTTCCTTTGGTTCTCCCTCCTTCGGCGGCGGCTCTTACAGCAACTGCGCGGACCCTACGCAAAACGGAGTCTCCGCGGTAGTGAAGTATCTCCAGTCGCTCCCGCATCCGGTTGATCCGCACTGCGAAGTGGGCCACTACTATTTGCTGAACAACTACAATCCCGGCTACTTCGGTCAGGGCGAAAATGCTTTCACCGACGAATCGCCGGACAACACCGTATTCACGATTCCGCCGTCCGCCACGCGCAGCATTGGCGACGAACTTCTCGCCAAGGACATTTCGTGGAAGTATTACGGCGACCAGTGGAACGCCTACGCCGGTGTCGGCAACCCGAAGCAGCCGCTCTGCACGCCGCCAACACTCGTCACGGGCTGCTACATCCCCGAAGACAAATATCAAATCAACTACGGAGCGGCGGGCTCGGCTAACCCTCTCGGCCAGACCATTACCAACGCCGACGAGTACTGCAACATTTGCAACCCGTTCCAGTACGACACGTCCATCATGGCCAACGCCTCGGTCCGCACTGCGCACATTCAGGACACGCTGAACCTGTACGCGGACATCGCCGACGGCAAGCTGCCCGCCGTTTCCTTCGTCAAGCCCAGTGGCTTCGTGGACGGCCACCCGTCATCCTCGAAACTGAATTTGTTCGAAGGTTTCGTACAGAAGATCGTGACCGCAGTGCAGGCCAATAAGGACCTGTGGAACGACACCGCGATCATCATCACCTTCGACGAAGGCGGCGGCTACTACGATTCCGGGTACGTGCAACCGCTGGACTTCTTCGGCGACGGCACGCGCATTCCCTGCATCGTCGTGTCCAAGTTCTCCACCGGCGGCAAGATCACGCACAACTACTCGGATCACGTCTCCATCCTCAAATTCATCGAGAGGAACTGGAGCCTAAATCCGGTCACGCACCGTAGCCGGGATAATTTTCCCAACCCGATCACGGAAGGCAAGAACGCCTACGTCCCTGTGAACGGCCCGGCAATCAGCGACCTGTTCGAGCTGTTCGACTTCAAGTAAACGCAACAATCAGCAAAAAGCGGCCAGGCGGCGCGCAGTAAAGGCGCCGCCAGGCCGCTCCACTTCCCGCCCCTCCCTCGAATCTTTCCCTTTGCGAATACATCCATTCAAGGTAGGATTTCCAATAATGTATCACTGCCCCCAAACCTGTCTCTGTACGCCGTGTTGTTGTACCAGCAACGCCTGGCGCGGGAGCCCAATCCGACTCATTTAGCGATCCTAAACACCGGATTTTCAGCCCGCTCACGGCCCATCAACTGCCGAGCGGGCTTTCGTGTTCTTACACCAGAAAATTTTGCGGCAATTGCAACGAAGGAGAATCGCAAATGGGCGAAGAACAAAAACGCGCCAGCAACCCGACCAGACCATCGCCAGCGCTATCGCTAGACACCTGGGCCGTAATCCTGGCGCTGGCTCTCTCGCTAGCCATCTGGCTCGGCTGGATCAAGCACGTCCCGTGGTGAATCGCGCTTGAGCGCGATTCACCCTGAGAACCGGCAGCGCCGGTTCGCAGGGTTGTGGCGCCGCGACTAACAGCGCCAAAAATTGCCAGGAGGACTCCACCGCATGGCCAGCTCGATCGCACTCGACGCACCCGCTTCCGAAAACATCTTCAAGCAAGCCGCGCGCCTGATCCCCGGCCTGCTGCTCCTCGCCGCCGTAGGCTACGCTGGCAGAATCATCGAGCGCTCCATCGCGACCTACGGCAAAACGCACCACCTCACGCTCCCGAATATCGAGTACGTACTCTGGGCCATCGTCATCGGCCTCGCCATCGGCAACACCGTCGGCGTTCCCAGACTTTTGCAACCCGGCGTCGCCACCTACGAATTCTGGCTGAAGACCGGCATCGTGCTGCTCGGCTCGCGCTTCCTGCTCGGCGACGTTGCCAAGCTCGGCGGCGTCGCCCTCGCGCTCGTCGTAGTCGAAATCGCGGTCTCGCTCGCCTTTATGACCGCCCTCGGCAACGCCTTCAAACTGAAACCCAAGCTCACCACGCTGCTAGCCGTCGGCTCCTCCATCTGCGGCGTTTCCGCCATCATCGCCGCGCAAGGCGCGATTGACGCGGACGAAGAAGACGCCTCCTACGCCATCGCCGCCATCCTTTCACTCGGCGCCATCAGCCTTTTTATTTTTCCGCTAGTCGGCCACTGGCTGCGCCTAAGCGATCAAAGCTATGGCCTCTGGGCCGGCCTCGGCATTGACAACACGGCCGAAGCCACCGCCGCCGGCGCGCTCTATTCCGACGCTGCCGGAAAAGTCGCGGTCCTCGCAAAAACCGCGCGCAACGCCATGATCGGCTTCGTAGTCCTCGGCTACGCCATCCACTGGGCCCGCAAAGAGCACACCGAAGGTGTAACCAACAAAGCCGCGTTCCTCTGGCGGAAATTCCCCAAGTTCGTCCTCGGCTTCCTGCTGATCAGCGCCATAGCCACAGCCCATGTCTTCAGCAAAGACCAGCTAGGCAGCCTAGCCAACCTCTCGCGCTGGGCCTTCCTGCTCACCTTCGCCGGCGTAGGCCTGCGCACCAACATCCGCGCCCTAGGCAAACAAGGCTTCCGCCCCTTCGCAGTAGGCGCCGTCGGCGAGGTCGTCATAGCGTTCCTAACGCTGGGCCTAGTCTATGGCGCGGATCGCTTCTTGCCGAAGTAGCATAGGCAGTCTTGCCTGTGCTCTTTCTTTTGATTTTCTGAATCTGGCCGCAGGACGATTTACTCGAAAAACTGCCTAGTTTTTCACCCCTTTTTGCCATCCGCGGCGCTGGCAGCGAAGAGTTTGTTCTCGCCGCTGTGGTCTGGCTGCGTGATGATTTTTTCGAAGCGCAGGCCGAGTTTTTCGAGCAGGGTGATGGAAGCTTGATTGGTGGGCTTTGTGATGGCGACGATGCGCGGAAGGCGCAGCGTGGTCCAGCCGTAGTGCATCACGGCGGCCGCGGATTCGCGCGCGTAGCCTCGCGACCAGAATTTCTGCAAGAACGCGAAGCCGATGTCCACGTGCTCGAGCCAATCGCGCTTCAGCAGGCCGCAGATGCCGATGGGCGCGCCGGAATCCTTCAGCTCGACCAGGTACAGGCCAAATCCGAATTTGCGGTAGCTGGCCACGGGGCCTCTGGCAATGTAACGGCGAGCGTCGGCGAGCGTGCGTGCGCCGCGATCGCCGATATTTTCAAGGAAGGCGGGCTCGTTGAGAAGTTCCAGGATGAACGCCGCGTCGTCCGAAGTGAGGCGCCGCAGCACCAGCCTTTCTGTTTCGAGAATTTTCACCGTGGGGACGTTTCCATTTTTTCGCGACGCGGGCGATTCAGAAATGCAAATCAAAGGCAGGCGAAGCAAGCCTTGCCCAAGAGAAAGCGGGAGCAAGCCTCCGCACTCCAAGATTAACGGCGAACGGGCGAGAGGTGGGTCTGAGACCCGCCCCTACGAAATGCAAAGGCGCGCCTACGCCGACGCTTTGCCGGCGGCCGATTTCGCGCCGGTTTTTTCGGCGAGGCTGCGGTCGAGGACCGTCAGAAATTTCGCGAGCCACGCGGGATGCGCCGGCCATGCGGGTCCAGTGACCAAGTTGCCATCCGAAACGGCGTCCGTCATTTCGATTGCAGCGTAACTTCCGCCGGCCAGCTCGACTTCGGGCGCGCACGCGGGATACGCGCTGACGCGTTTGCCGGAAATCACCCGCGCGGCGGCCAGAATTTGCGCGCCGTGGCACAGCGCGGCCATGGGTTTATTGGCCGTCGAGAAATATCGGACAATTTCCAGCACCTTCGGATTCAGGCGCAAATATTCCGGCGCGCGGCCGCCGGGAATTACCAGCGCGTCGTAATCCTCGGCGCGAATTTCGGCGAACGTAGCGTTTAAAGTGAAATTGTGCCCCGGCTTTTCCGAATAAGTTTGCGCGCCTTCGAAATCGTGGATCGCGGTGCGCACAAATTGCTCGGCCTTCTTGTCCGGGCAAACGGCGTGCACGGTGTGACCCACCATTTGCAGCGCCTGGAACGGGACCATCACTTCGTAATCCTCAACGTAATCACCGACAAGCATCAGGATTTTTGCTGCTGGCATTTAGAGTGGCCCTCCCCAGCGGAAAGTTTCGCAACGAAGAGCAATGATAACATCGGGAGAGTGCGGGTTGAAATTGGGCGACGAACGGGCCGCACGGTGGCGCGGCGGCAAGCAAATCAAAAGCTCGCGGGAATTGCGCCGCGAAAGGTACGGCGCTGCGAGGCGGAGTCATCCGCACTGGCGGGTCGCCCAAGTCGCTGCCGAGTCGATTGTCAGAAAAACCGGGGGCAGCGAGCAGCACCCCTATGACTGCACCAGGAGAAACTCAAGAGCTGCCCGCCTATCTTTCATTCGCCGATGGCGAACGAAAGATAACCAGGCGGCCGCTGCAACGTCAGAGGCAAAGTGCCGCGAGATGCCTGCCCAGGGGCAGGCGGACCGGCGCGACGCACTGCTAGCGCGAATCAGCTTTTGGGGTGCGACGCGGGCGGCGCAGACTCGTGCTGCGCGGGCGCCGGATGCGATGCCGGCGCTTGTTGATGCTCCGCCGGCGCAGGCGTATTGGCGTGATGGTTCAGCGGAGGATGCACGTCGTAGTCATCATCCTTGGCCTTGGTGGGCGGAGTGAACTTCACCGCCGGATGCTGCTGCGCGGCATCGTTTGCCGGCGGCCGCTCATTGCCATTCGCGCCTTGCCGCCCGTTAGCGCCGGTGTCGCCGTTGGCATTCGCGTTCGTGTGGATGTTCGCGCGCGCATCAGTGTTGGGATACTGCGGCGCGCGCGCCAGATTGTCGTTGGTGTACATCGGCACGGGACGCGCTGCGTTGTTCGAGCGCGGCGCGGGCTGGCCGGCTCCTGGCGCAGCCGAAGCATTTACCGCGTGCACCAGGTTATGGCTGGTAGCGGGCATCGGCGGATTCAAACGCGCCACCACCGGCCGTTCGCTGAACGCGACGGGCGGTGTGGCACGCGCGGGCCTGGCCGCGGCCGCCACGTAGCTCGAGCGCGTTGGCGCGAGCGGCGTTTGTTCAATCGCGTGCGCATTTTGCAATTGTTCCGGCGTCACGCGCACAAAGCCGGTGGCCACCGGTTTCGCGCCAACGAAAGTTTCGCGCGAAACCGCCGTCACCGCGACCGCATTATTCGCATACATGTAATTCATCCGGCTCGCCGCAGCGCTGCCATTCATCACGCGGCTGTTATACACAGTGTTGATCTGCATCACGGTGCTGCCGCGCAAATTGGTCATGTTAATGTTTTGCACGTACCGCGGGCTGGCGCGATAGCCGGGAATGTAAACATCGCGCGGCCCCAGCGGAAACCACGCCACGCCGGAAAATCCGCTGCCGAATCCCACGGCGACGCCGCGGCCGCCCCCGGCGCCGACAAATCCCACCAGCGCCGGCGCGTACACCGGACGCACCACCATCGGCCCCGGCACCCATCCCCAATATCCAGCGCGCACGTACGCCCAGCGCCCGTAATGAAATGGCGCGAAACCCCACGGCTCGTCTTCCACCCATGTCCAGCCCCACGGACCAACCCAGACCCAGTGGCCGTAGCGATACGGCGCCCAGCCAACCGCAACGCCGGCGGGAACCCATACTGCGCCGTAATCAGGATCGGTCTGCCAGTCGCCGTTGCCGTCGAGATCGTAGTAGCCATCCACGTCGCGGGAAACGTAGCGCGCCGATGCGGAACTATTTTCGCGCTGGTCCTGCGCCTGGCACCAATCTTCGAAGGCGTCAAATTCCGGCGCGGCTTGCGCGTCGAAGCTCAACTGATCGGTGCCGTTGAAATTATATTGTTGGCCAGCGGTGAGGTCGTAGGATTCTCCCGCTCCGGTGACTTGCCCTGAGCCTTCGCGCACGATGATTGCTGTGGAATTTCCGTCCGGGTCGGCCTGGATTCTGTACTCGCCGGAGGCTGCAAGCGTGAACGCGAGATTCGGCGTATCAATTTCGAATGCGTTGCCGGGCTCGAGGTGGCGCAGGTGCACTTCGATGGTGCCTTGCACCAGCTGCAGCTGCGCGGTGCGATCGTCCAAATTCAGAAATGAAATTCCCGTATCGCTGGAGAGGCGAATCGAAGTTGCGCCGATGTGAATTTCACCGCGCGAATCTTTGTCGGCCCAGAGGTTGTCGCCCGTCGTCAGCGGGCGATTGATGTCCGCCTCCAGCCAATCCTGTTCGCCGGCGGGCTGAAACGAAACCGCGCCCTGCACGTAATTCAGGCGCGCGACGCGCGTAGGGGGGTCAACTACCTGTGCCTGTGCTTGGGCTGGGTCCTGGCCCGGATCTTGGTTTTGGTCTTGCGCGGCGGCGTTTTGCGGCAGCGCAAGTAACAGGCATGCAATGAACGCGACGAGTGTCAGCAGCGTAGCAAGCGAGCGCTTCTTGGTCATCAATTGGACCCCTTATTTGCGGCGACGGGCAAAAGCGTCGCCATCCTGCGCAACCAGCTGAAGGCTAGAAACCATGCGAACCACAGAACGATGCGCGTGTCTGACATGGCGGCTGACGGCCTCCCTGTGAGAAACCCGATTATGAGCTTTTAGTTGCGGTTTGGATATGAGCGGAATCGTGTGCTGGTGACGCATGGATTACATCGAGACACGCTTCTGGACCATGGAGAAAACGAGTGGCACTCACCAGCGTCAAATGATGAAGCGCGCTCCCGTGGAGTCGCGAGGTGCGAATTCCGCTAAGGAATTTCGACAGCCACCAGGGACATATCATCAGCGGGAGGTCCGTGGCGGAACGCGGCGACGCGGTTGACAATTTCCCGCGTCATCGCGGGCAGAGGAAGCTTGGAAGTTTCGCGCACAATTTCCGCCAGGCCCTCGACGCCCAGCATATCGTCGCGCGTATTGAAGCTTTCGGTGAACCCGTCGGTGTACAGAATTACACGATCCCCCGCCGCGACGGGAATTTTCACGGCAGTTCCGGTGTCCACGGCGTCGTGCATCAGGCCCAGGATCGGGCTGAGCGATTCGAGCAGGATCGGG
>Ga0210401_10004418_pt1 | contig 14685 bp, 8 predicted proteins | sample IncBWH32MmetaG_FD_150866 | JGI IMG/M metagenome (GOLD analysis project Ga0210401, IMG submission 150866) | Forest soil microbial communities from Barre Woods Harvard Forest LTER site, Petersham, Massachusetts, United States - Inc-BW-H-32-M | ecosystem: Environmental > Terrestrial > Soil >... | reverse complement strand
GAATTTTTCACCCGACGTTATTCAGGAATTTGCGGTGCGCACGGCGAACCAGGACGCGGACAGCGGGGGGACCACCGCTGCCTCAGTGGTGATTACAACCAAACGCGGAAGCAACGAGTGGCATGGAAGCGGGGCGTTTTACGAACGAGCTTCGGAGCTCAACTCACGGTTCCCGATTGAGAATCCGGCGAGGACCTGTGACGCGGGGAGTTGCGTGGAGAATCCAAAGCAACCGTTTTCGCGGCAGAATTATGTCGGGACGCTAGGCGGGCCGTTGGTACGGGACAAGGCCTGGTTCTTTTCGTCCTTGGAATATGTGCGCGAAAACGCCAGCATCGCCTATAGTCCGGCGAGTGTTGGGCAGTTCGATGCGCTGTCACAATTGGCATCGGACGGGCTGATTCCGGGAGTCTCCTCGATCGCGGTCCCGAAGACGGTTCCCATTCCGTTTCGCGACTATCTGGGATCGGTGCGATTCGATTGGGCGCAGTCCTCGAGGTCGCAATGGTTCCTGCGAATGTCGGAGGACAGTTATCTGACCCATAACAATCTGGTGCAGCAAGCGACCCTGCCTTCAACAGGGCTCACCACGCATAACAATTATTGGAATGGCGTGGTGAGCAACAGCTTTGCATTCAGTCCAACGTGGCTGGGAACGTTTGTTTTCGATGCGGGCGCGCTCCATCTTACGCAGGCACGGAATTCCACCTTAGGCTTCGCTTTGTCGTTTCCGTTCAGTGCTACTTCGCTGACAGTCTCGGGATTCGAAACTTTTGGTGACAATCAGTTCGCCACGCCGATTACTCTCTTCCCTTCGCTGCGCAATCAGGAGAAATATCAGCTTCGCTACGACGTCAGCCACGCCACCGGCGATCACTCGTTCAAGTTCGGGGTGAATTTCATTCATGAACCGGTGCTGGGCGGCGCGTTTCCGGGAAATCAGGAGACGCTGCATTCGTTCCCGCAGAACCCGAGTTTTTATGTGGCGAATCCGGGCCTGTTCCCGCTGGACTATGCGGATGGAGCCTCCACGACTCCGGCAAGCGATGGCACCTTTTCGCAGAATGTGCAGCGGTTCGGGCTCTACTCGGAGGATTCGTGGCGAGCGACGCGGCACTTGACGGTGAATTATGGACTGCGGTGGCAAACTACTTTTGGGCTGTTTGCGGGATCTGGCCACAGCCAAGTGCTCAATCCGGCATTCGTCACGCTCAGTGCGTTACAGGTTCTTGTCGCGAGCGGCGTGCCGCATGACTATCGCAAGCAGTTTGGCCCACGCCTTGGGATCGCTTATTCGCCGGGAAGTAGCGGGAATACGGTGATTCGTGCCGGCTTCGGTTTGTTCTATAACGACCTCGCGCAAAACGGATGGGCGACCGCGTTTCAAGGAGTGAACGCGACGAACGTAGCGACGGGACCATGCGCGCTCAGTGGAACTAGTGGAGGCTATGCGCTAGTGGGTGCAGGATGCCTACATGGAGGCGCGGGAGCGACAGGAAATCTGATCGACGCGAACTACAAGACTCCGTATGGAATCCATGTGACCGGCGGGATGCAACATGCCTTGGGCCGGAACTGGACGATCAGCGCCGACTTTACGCATGAGCAGGGCAATCACGGGTATCGCGGATACAGTTTTTCGAGTGGCACGAATTTGTTCACGCCGCTGATTCCGGCGTCGGATCGATCCTACACCGACGATCAGCAAAGCGTGGTGCCGAACCTGAATCTGTTCAAGTCGGATAACCGCTCGAGCTACAACGCGCTGATGATCGTGGCGCACGGCAACGTCAACCGCCGGTTCAATTTGATCGCGCACTACACACTTTCGAAGGCTAAGACCTGGGGCTGCCTGCTGGGCGAGCTGTGGGATTACGTGAATGGGGTGTGCGACCCGCTAAATCCGTTTGGTCCGGGAGACTACGGGCCGTCGGGGGAAGATGCGACTCATCGCTTTGTGCTCGCGGGAACGCTGCATCTGCCGGGCGGCGTGGAAGTGACGACGATGACGCAGGCCGAATCGGCGCGGCCGATTACTCTGACCACTCCGGCGGGCGATCGGGCCGTGATAAATGGCATAAAGACTTCGCTGGATCAATTCCGGGGAACGCCATTCATTCAGGCGGATCTGCGGGTTAGCCGACCGATTCACTTTGGAGAAAGATGGGAAATTCGGCCGTTCGCTGAATTCTTCAATGTCTTCAACCGTAATAATCCGGGCGCGAATTATGTGACGAATATTTCGGCGCTACCCAATCCGGTGAACGATTTGAGCAACGCTACCGCGATCTGTACGGATCCGAATTGCAGCGCGATGGTTCCAATCACGAATCCGCAAAAGCAGTTGCTGTTTCCGGCGGGGGCGCTGGGAGATTTCTTTGGGCCGGGGACTACGGTCGGGATACCGTTTGCGGCGCAGTTGGGCGTGCGGGTGAATTTCTAGATGCAAAATACTGGCGGCCCCGGAGGGGCTCGAACCCCCAACCCTTGGTTCCAAGACCAATGCTCTATCCAATTGAGCTACGGGGCCGCGATAAACTCTCTGCGCGTTGGATAGAGTGCCTGCGCGTTGAGTAATTTGCATATGCGCGCCGGGCTTCGCCCTGGCTTGGACGGCCGAGGCGGCCGTCGCCACATGGAGATGGGCTTGGGCCTAAGGCGGCTGTCGCCACACACTTTTCAAACCAAAGAAATGGGGTGGGAAACGGGAATCGAACCCGCAACCGCCGGAGCCACAGTCCGGTGCTCTGCCAGTTGAGCTATTCCCACCGCAGGAACTTCATTATAGCAATTAGGGGAGGGGAACGGCGGGGCGTTAGGCCTCAGCATTTCAATTGTAAGTATTTAGGAACGCGCCTATGAAGAGATCGATGGCGGTGAACAGGGTCCAGTCCACGGGAGGATATTAGAACACGGCGGCTACCTGCCGTTCACAACTTGGGGTTTACACCATCGTTGGGTGCGCCGGGCTTCGCCCTGGCTTGGACGGCCGAGTCGGCCGTCGCCACATGAGTCGGGCGGGCTTCGGCTGCCATGCTTTGATTACTTCTAAATCCTGCCTACGCCTACGTACTCGAATCCTAGGGCGCGGAGGCGGGTGGAGTCTAGCAGGTTTTTGGTGTCGACGATTACGGGCTTTTTCAGGAGGTGCTTGATGCGGTCGAAGTCGAGGGCACGGAACTCGGGCCATCCGGTGCCGACGACCAGCGCATCGGATCCTTCGGCGACGGCGTAGGCGGAATCGCAGTAGCGAACGCCTCCGCTGAGGTGCGTCTTGGCTTCGGGAATCGCGACTGGATCGTAGGCGCGGACGCGAGCGCCCTTCGAAACCAGGCCCTCGGCAAGGCGTAGAGAGGACGATCCGGCAACGGAGTTCGTGTTCGGCTTGAACGCGAGTCCGAGGATGCCGACGTCTTTGTTCTCGACCGAATTCAGCGCGGCAGAAATTTTATCGACCAGGCGATCGGCCAGCAGGCCATTCACATCGCGGGCCGCATTCAGAACTTTCAGCGAGACGCCCTGTTGCTGGGCGAGTTGCATCAGGGAGTCCATATCGGACTCGGCGAACACGCCGCCCATGCCGGCTCCGGGCTGGAGGCAACGCGGAGCAATCTTCTTATCGAGGCCGAGGGCGAGAGCAAGGTTGACGGCATCGGCGTTCACGCGCTCACAGAGGGTAGCCACTTCGTTGATGAACGAGATTTTGGTCGCGACGAAAGCGGTCGCCGCTTCGCGCACTAATTCGGCGGTGGCCTGATTGGTCACGATTACCGGGACGCCGCGCATCACGAGGGGATGGAAGATCTGCTTCAATACCTGCACCGCCTCGGTCGAGCTCGATCCCAGAATCAGGCGGTCGGGCCAGTTGAAGTCTTCCACGGCACAACCGTCGGTGAAGAACATTGGCTGCGACACGATGGTGGCCTGGAGCCCAATATCCTTGATACTTTTCTCCAGCGCGTTCGCCGTGCCGACAGGGACGGGAGTGACGATGGTCAGGATTGGAGGCTTGGGCGCGAGGCGCGTGATGCGAATAGCAATGTCGTTGAGATTCTCGGCTTTGTCTTCCGCCAGGAAAATGACGCCGGTTCTTCGGGCGAATGATTCGATATCGGTGGAATAAGCGAGGCGCCCGGCACGAACGTTGCGGCGGATGATCTCTTTCAGATTCTTTTCGAAGAACGGGATATTGCCTTGGGCCATCTCGACCATGCGGGAGCGGTCCGGGTGGCAACAAGAGACGGGAGTGCCGAAGTCCGCGAGGCAGGCCGAAATCACCGTCCCGAGATACCCTGAGCCGTAAACCCCGATCTGCATGTGATGTCTCCCCGTTCGATGTCCGAAAAGCCGCGTCAGAACTGGCGTTTGGCGGAATTTCCGGACACTCGCCCTACTCCTTATCTACAGGGGCGGAGTGGGGTTTTCAACGCACGGGAGTGAGATGTACCTAGGGCCATGTACGCGTGGCGGGAGTAACCCGGGCGAGTGAACGAGAGTACTCTAGCGCGAAACTAGGCGCCGTCCGAGTTGGACAGGAGCAAGGTCGAGCCAGCAGTTGGGCGAAGCTTCGCGGACAAAGGTCAGTCTTTCCAGCAGGATGCGCCGGCTTCCGGAGTAGTTCTGCCAGCGCTGGCGGGCGATCTCGAAGGCAGCCTGAGCGGGCGGCTCGGCGCCCATCTTCACAATGGTCAGGTGCGGGATGTATGGCCACTCTTCTTTAAATTGCAGTTCCGCCGCGTTCAGCTTGCGATGCAAGTCGGACATGTGTCCAGCTCCGGTATCGACGCGGATGAAGACGGTAGGCGTTACCGGGATGAAGGTTTCGACCGGACCTAAGGAAACATCGAAGGGCTCTTCCTCACCGCAGATTCTCTCGAGAACCTGAAGGGCGGCACTCTCGGAGCCGCGTAAAGGGCGAGGTGGCAGGATCGAAAGGTGAGCCGCCATGTGGGGAAGGTCCGGATGCAGCTCCCGCCGAAGATTTTCCACGAACTCGCCAGCCGGGCTTTTTAAATAAGCCACCAGCGCATAACGCCGCGTCTGCATAACTGGAGAAAAATTATAACGCGTGGCCCGGGAGGGTTGGCGTGTTTGTTCAATCGAATATTGTGGCCGCAGGTTCGGCCCTCAGGGAAAAGTGGTGCGCACTTCCACAAAAGATTTACTCTGGGAGGCCAATCGACAAGGGGTACCCGATGAAACGGAGAGAATTCATTCGCGATATTGCAGCCGCGGGAGCCGGGGTATTCGTGTTCCGGTCCGCTTCTAAAATTTTCGCCCAGACAGTGCCGGGACGGATTGAGATCCTGATGGACGAACCTCTCGGCACGATCTCACCCAACATCTACGGCCATTTCACGGAGAATCTCAGCGGAGTGATCTACGACGGTATATGGGTCGGTGAGAACTCGAAGGTGCCCAACGTTGGCGGCATTCGCAAGGAACTGATCGATGAGATGAAGAAGATCAATCCCGCGATTGTTCGCTTTCCGGGCGGCTGCTTCGCAGATAGCTATGACTGGCGCGACGGAATCGGCCCGGTTGACAAGCGCCCGCGGCGCACGAATTTCTGGAACGGGGGCGAGAAGCCTGGGGCTCCCGACGCGCACCGCTACGATCCAAACCGCTTCGGCACGAACGAGTTTGTACAGTTCTGCCGGGCGATAGGGGCTCAACCATATCTCGCGGCGAACCTGCGCAGCCTTCCCGCTCAGGAGTTTAATCGGTGGATCGAGTACTGCAACTCCCCCAGGGGCAGCACCACACTGGCCGACATGCGCGCGGCCGCGGGATTTAAAGATCCTTTCAACGTTCATTACTGGGGCGTCGGGAATGAGTCCTGGGGATGTGGTGGTAACTTCACGCCTCAGGAGTACGCCGTGGAATATCGCCGGTTCACAGCATGGGCGCCGGGTTATCCCGGGGCGGACCTGTCCTTTGTTGCGTCCGGACCCAATGACGATAAATGGGACTGGACGCGCGGATTTTTGGAAGAGATTGTGCGCAAGGGGAAGAACGAAGTCCGGGGAATTTTTGGTCTGGCGCTGCACTACTACGCCTGGAACCTGAGCCGAGGGAAGACATCCGACTGGAATAGAGGAAAAGGGGATGCGGTCAACTTCGACGTAGTGGACTGGTACGAATTGCTGCGCCAGGGCGATGTCATGGAATCGTTGATCAAGGGACACTGGCTCGCCATGGGCGAATTCGATCCCGAGCACCACATCAAGCTGGTGGTGGACGAATGGGGCCCGTGGTATAAGCCCGGCAGCGAACTTACGCCTGGCGATCAATTGGAGCAGTTGCCGACTCTGCGAGATGCGGTCTTCAGCGGGATGACGCTGGATACATTCAACCGGCATCCGGAGAAGGTGGGCGTTGGTTGCTGCGCACAATTGATCAACTGCCTGAACAGTCTCTATCTGGCGCATGAAGATCGATTCTGCGTCACACCGGTCGGGCACGTTTTTGACATGTATGCGGCACATCAGGGAGGAACGGGGCTGAGAACCGAGTTTTCGGCGCCGGCGATTCATTACGACCGTGACGGACAGGCGGCAAGCTTTTGGGGACTGCAAGGTTCGGCATCCCTGCACGGGAAAGAACTGGTGCTGACGGCGGTCAATCCGGATGTCAAGAATCCGATCGAGGCCCAGATTGCGATCCGGGGAGGGCGGGTGAAGAGTGGAATCGCGACTGCGCTCACCGCATCTGACATTCATGCTCACAACACGTTTGAGCAGCGGCAGGCGATCGTGCCCACAACGGCGCAGATCGAGATCAAGGGAGATACGCCGGTGTTCCGCTTCCCTGCTGCGAGCGTGGCGAAGCTCACCCTGACTCTCGCGTGAGAGGCTGTGACGCGGACGTTGCTGGACGCTCCGAGTGGAACAAACTGACGGCGTGCTTTAGAATCAATTTTGCCAGTAATGTCGGGGCGTAGCGCAGCCTGGTAGCGCACCTGCCTTGGGCGCAGGGGGTCGTAGGTTCAAATCCTATCGCCCCGACCAATTAACCTCTGCCCTTCACGCGGATAGCGAGGGCTTCGACACAGTTTCAGAATGCTCCAAATCAGCAGTGTGTGCCCAGTTTGGTGCCCACCGAGCCGCGACATGGCCGAAAGGACCGCATCCTCCGAAGGATGAACATAAACGGCTGGAGGTCGCAACCGAGCCATGCCTCGCTATGCGCGCCAGCGTCCAAGCATCACACCCCGACTCACCGAGCCGCGTTAGGAACGTGTGACGCAGGCTGTACAAAACGAATGGACGAACTCCAGCCAGGCGCAGAGCCTTCCTGTGCTGCTTCTTGAGGCTGGACGGTTCGACATGCCCACTAAAGGTCTCGGAAGAAGGATTGAGCACCCGTCGAAACCTGTAAGGATTGCTTTCTTGATTTCCACATACGGTATTAGGACATGGGTACCTTTTTAGTGCGTGCACAGCCTCCTCCGTGGGCGGACCCGAGCCAGTCTGTGATCGTGGGAGCAGCGACCCCTGAAGTTGTAGGGTGCAGGGCTGCTTTATCTTGTTACGAAAGGCGGTTTACGTAGGTGTCGTTGCTTTCAGCAGGGTTGAGGCTACTGAAGTGACTTCCATCGTGACGAAGACGCTGGCCTGCTTATCGCCAAAGTTGATTTCGGCGGTTCCGCTTCCGTAATCGCTAACGTGGTTGACGCGGTACGGGTTGACGAACGTTTCCCTACCGTTGATGTCCTCAAACCTAACCAGCTTCATGTGAGCCTCCTCGATTGCAACGTGTGGGTGTATTCCCGTGTGCCATTCCTGTCTGACTCAGATCTTGAGACCTCGGAAATGCCGCCTTCGTTTGCGTGTGTCGTTCAAGGAGTTAGGACATAAATTCCGAGCCCAACAAAGACCGTCGGCACGATCCAATGGCCCCACCGTTCCACGGAGCGCAGGATGACCGAGTGGTTTCCGAGCCATCGGCCAACGAAACACCAAACTGCAACCAGCGTGACATACACGATCAGGATGAGCCACAGGTTCGCTCGACCCATGACGAAGAACGGCATATACACGCTGATGTTGTCGGCCCCATTCGACAGCGTCAAGAGCGCGATAGAAGCAACGCTCTCCGTAGTGACGCGAGGCTGGCTCACGTCGGTTCGGCGCGCCTGCAACAGTCGCCTGATTCCTAGTGCGAGCGGCAGCACTCCCAGAAGGTGAATCCAGCGATGGGGGATTGCCAAAGCGCACCAGACGCCGATCAGGCTTATGCCAATAATGGCCGAAAAACCGACGTACTGACCTGCTACGATGCGCCGCGTTGGAATCCGCCGGGCAAAGAACAGGGTCAGGAGAAAGGCGTCATCGATATTCGTAGCAGCGAAGGTCGCCATGCTCGCCGACAGCATCCCCAGATGTCGATCCACAAAGGGCTCCATCTCTCATCGTGCTCCGCTCAGCGGTCACGAGCGTTGCCCACCGACTCCAGGAACCTGCGCGCGAGTTCAGCAATGCGATCGGGCTGGCGTCGCCGAATCGCCTCTCTCGGGATCAACTCTCCGCCCACGCCCAGCGCGATTGCACCGGCGGCAATGAAGCTGAATGCGGTGCGCTGATTTACGCCGCCCGCGGCAATCATCGGAACGTAAGGAAACATCGCCTTGAGGTCCTTAATGTAACTGTCTCCTCCGATATGTCCGCACGGCACAATTTTCACGAAATCCGGACCCAGTTTCCAAGCGGTGATGACTCCGGTCGGGGTGAGTGTTCCGGGGATCACGACGACATTCTGCGCCACGGCGAACTTTACGGTGTCTGGATCAAGGCCATCACTCGAAAGGAACTTTGCCCCTGCGTCCAGGCAGCGGCGCGCCGTCTCCACGTCGTGGACGCTTCCGGCGCCAACGATTACTTCGGGGGCGTGTTGCACTACGTGGGAAATGACTTTGATTGCTTCGGGTACAGTTAAGGTGACTTCGAGGATCGGTATTCCACCGCGGGCGATCGCCTCGGCAGCGAAAAGCGCGTCCTCCGTTGTGGATACGCGAATGGAGGGAATGATTCCGAGTTGTTCGATCCGGCTCCGTACGTCTTGCTTGTTCAACGCTCCGGCTCCTTGTAAGGAAACGCACGCTACTATTGCCGCCGAATTTAAGGCAGCGCCCTTGTACCCACCGCCTGCCGGATCTGCTCCAAGGCGAGCAAGTATGAAGCCAGCGCCTGACGATAGGCAAGCTGGGTGGCGCGATAATTGCGCTCGGCGTCCAGGAAGTCGAGCAGGCTCACCGCGCCGCGCTGATACGCGTATTCGGCGATGTCGCGGTCTTTTTGCGCCACCTCGAGATAGCCCGAGCGGTACAACTGCACGATGCGGTCGCTCACGCGCAATCCTTCGTAGGCGTCGCGCACATCGGTGAGGGCCTGCCCGTTGGTAGCTTTCTCCTGCTCTTGCGCTTGCGTGATGGCGATGCGAGTTCGCGCTATTTCGCCCTGGTTGCGATTGAAAATTGGGAGTGGGATGCTTCCCAGGAAGTTAGCGGCATTAATCCCGTTGACGTGCGAATAGTTGCCCTGTACGGTAACGTCTTGCTTGCCAATCGCCCGCTGTAATTCGTACTGGCTCTTTGCTGCCGTTACGCCTTGCAGGGCTGCGCGTAGATCAGAGCGGTTCTGCAGTGCCTTCAATTGGAAGTCCTCCAGATTGCCCTTCAGTGGTTGATAGTCGAATGGCCCTGACACGTCGTAGTCCGCAGAGACAGATTCGTATCCGAGCAACTGCCTAAGGTCAGACAGGGCCTGAATCTTAGCCAACTCTGCCTGCTGATAGTCGGTCTCGAATTGGAGCAGCTGCAGTTTGATCTTGAGATAGTCGTCCTCGCTGATCGCCCCTTTGTTGTAGCGTAATTCACCAAGGTCGACGGTCTTCTGAAAGCTCTTCAGGTCCTTGTCAGCGAGTTCCAGCGCAGACTCGGCGAGCTGCACGTTTACAAACAGCGAAGCGGTGTTGAACGAAAGCCCGCGCTCGTTGTCCGCTACGATCGAGCGCGTTTGTGCGGTTATGTCCTTGGCCGCCTGTAACCGGTGTTGCCGCTTCTTGCCACGCTCGATCAGGTAGCTAAGCCCCACATCAGCTTCCGTGTTGTTCTTCAGATAGTCGTTGGTAGAAACACCTGAATAAAGGCTCGGATTTTGTTTCGATGGCGAGCCGAGAGGCAAGTATTCCCAATCAGCGAAGAGCGTCGGGTTGGGCCGGAGGTTCGCAGTAGTCTCTTCGGCTTCGCTCTGCTGAATCGTGGTTCGCGCCGCCAGCATGTTGTGGTTGTGCTGGAGCGCCATTTGGATCGCTTCGTCGAGCGTGATGCTGGTTGGTCCGGTGCTTTGGGCGAACGCCGAACTCATCAGCGCGCGCGCCAGCACTAGGGTCAAGACTACGTACACACCGAACTTCCGGAGCAATACCGGACTATTCAAGGGCCGCCTCCGGTTCTGGAAGTTGATCGCCATCTCTCGCGATCCAGACATAAAACGTCGGCAACAGAACAATGCTGAGGAGCAGGTCGGAAATCAGTCCGCCGACGATCACGATTGCAAAAGGCCGTTGGGAATCCGAACCGATGTCATGCGATAAGGCAGCGGGCAGCAATCCCAGAGTAGCCACGAGCATCGTCATCATGATCGGGCGAAGCCTCAGGACGGCGCCTTCGACTGCGGCGTCTTGAATCGAGTAACCTCGAGCACGTAGTTGATTGATGTATTCGAGCATGATCACGCCGGTCTGCACTGACACTCCGAAGAGAGCCAGCATGCCTACGCCCGAGGACACGCTGAGGTACGTTCCAGTAATCAACAGAGCCAGGAAGCCCCCGACGCGAGCCAGGCCGACGTTCAGCAGAATGAGCAGCGCCCATTTGTACGAACGAAACATGGTGTAGAGAATGATGAAGATGACGAGGATGGTCAGCGGAACGATCAGGGCCAGCCGCGCTTCCGCGCGCTTTTCGCTCTCGTATTCACCAGACCAGCCGAGGTTATAGCCCGGCGCCAGTTTCACCTTTTGACCGATCTGTTTGATCGCGTCTTCGACTGTGGTGCCAAGATCGCGGCCTCTCACGCTGAATGTCACGGCTACGTACCGGATGTTGCCTTCACGGAAGATGTCGTAAGCGCCGTCTTTAACTTCGACGCTGGTTAGCTGTGCCAGCGAAACGCGTTCGCCTGAGGGAGAGAGCAGACGGACTCTTTCGATCGCTTGTTGGGTGTTGCGGTAGGGAGCCTGGTATCGAACGACCACGTCATAGCGCTGCTCGCCGATCAACACCTGACTCACCGCGTTGCCACCGACGGCGGTCTGAACAGCGTCTTGTATGTCGGTGACGTTGATTCCAAAGCGTGCTGCCTGGCGACGGTCGATCGTCAGGTCTAAATTGGGCTGGCCGAAATCACGCAGAAGCTTGACGTCACGCATGCCCGGGATGGCGGACATGACCGCCGTGACTTCCTCGCCCTTTTGTTCGAGAGTTTTCAGGTCGTCACCAAAAATCTTGAGCGCCAGCGAACCCTTAGTGCCCGTCATGGTTTCTCCGACGTTGTCTTCGATGGGCTGGGAGAAGTTCCAGATCGCACCCGGATATCTTTCCACCGCGCGATTCATGGCGGCGACCAGTTCTTCCTTTTTGCGATGGAATACAGGTCTCCACTGGTCTTTCGGTTTCAGGTCGATGAAGTACTCAGTGTTACCGAATCCACCGGTGTCGGTCCCGTCGTCGGGGCGGCCGACCTCCGATACCACCGTTTTCACTTCCGGAAAAGAAGCGAAGACGTAACGTTGATTGGTGGTGAATTTCTCGCCTTCCGACAGACTTGTGCTGTTGGCCAGAGTGCCACGGGCCCAAATTGCGCCCTCGTCGAGGTGGGGCAAGAACTCCGCGCCGATGACGCCACCAAAGCCCAAGTAGAGCGTTCCAGCCAGGGCTGCGATGCCGACACCAGCTACGACCCAGCGATGCTGGACGGCCCAGCGCAGCCGTTCGCGATATTGCTCCGTCAGATAATCCATCACCCGGTTGCGTCGTTCATGAACGCCGTTGCGAAACAATATGCCGGCGAGCACGGGAGCGACGAGAACGGAAAATGTCATGGCGCCCAAGAGTGCGAGCGCAACTGTCCACGCCATGGGCCGGAAGAGACGGCCCTCCACGCGCTGCAGGGTGAAGATCGGCATGTACGCCGTGATGATAATGGCGATCGCATAAAAGACCGGCCGCTGCACCTCGTGCGCAGCTTCACGAATCGCTTCCGCCGGCGTCTTCTTACTCGCCGATCCATGTCCGTTTTTCAGGCGACTCATGTGGCGGACGATGTTTTCGACCATGACCACCGCGCCGTCCACCACCATCCCGAAATCAAGTGCGCCCAGAGAAAGAAGATTCGCCGGAATGTGGCTCAAATCCAGCCAGATCGACGCAAAGAGTAGCGAGAATGGAATCGTCAACGCGACGATAAGCGCCGCACGAACGTTCAGAAGAAATAAAAAGAGGATCACGCTGACCAGGATCATGCCCTCGGTCAGGTTGTGCATGACTGTATGCAGCGTGAAATGGAGCAGGTCGCTGCGGTCGAGCATGGGAATGACCTTCACGCCGGGAGGCAGGAGGCCGTTGTTAAGGTCGTCGACTTTCTTGTGAATGGCGTCGAGCGTGGGCTGTTCTTCGGCGCCTTTGCGCATCAGCACCGCGCCTTGAATGATGTCGGGCTCGTCGATGATGCGGCCGTCTTCCATGTGATTGGCTCGTGCCATGTGGCCCAGGCGGATTTTGGGACCCTGCGTGACTTCGGCGATGTCCTTCACCCGCAGGGCGGTTCCGGTTTGGGTCTTTAGAACGGTGTCTTCGATGTCACGCACGCGGGTAAAGAGCCCAAGGGCGCGGACATTCATCTGCTGCATGCCGACTTCAACGAAGCTGCCGCCGGCATTAATGTTGTTGTTGGCGAGTTGCTGCTCGACCTGGCCGATGCTTAATCCGTAGGAGACGAGCTTGTTGGGATCGACGCGAACCTGGTACTCGCGTACCGTGCCACCGAAATCGGAAACATCTACGACATTTGGAACGGACTTGAACTGCTTCAGCAATACCCAGTCTTCGATCGATCTGAGTTCCATCAGGTCGTAGCGCGGATTCGTGCTTCGCAGCGTGTACCAGTAGATCTGTCCGGTAGTGCTCCAGTCGGTGCCGATTTGTGGCTGAAGATTTTGCCCGGGCGGAAGGTTAACCTGAGTTAATCTTTCCAGCACTTTCTGGCGATTCCAGTCGTTTACCGAGCTGTCGTCAAAGATCATGATCACGAACGACAGACCAAAGATCGATTCGGAGCGCAGAAAGGTCATGTGGGGCATTCCCGACATTTGAATCTCGATGGGGATCGTGACCTGCTGTTCCACCTCCTCGGCGGATCGGCCCGGCCATTGCGTAATGACCGTGACGTAGTTGTCGGCGATATCGGGATAGGCTTCGACGGGGAGATTGTGGAACGAGATGGCTCCCCAGCCAGCCAGCAGGACGGCAATGGCCAGCACCACAAATTTGTTGTTTAGCGCAAAGTCTACGAGGGCCCGAATCATTCCTTGTCCTGTCCTGTACCGATGCACTGGCTCAACCGCTCCTGACGGCTGCTGCTTTTGGAATGTCCGCCGCCATGAGCCGCACTCGCGAGGTCGGATACGATTGCCCCATCCGTTATTGAGCGAGCACGTGGTCCAACACCAGCGCGTTCGTCACTACCTGTTGCCCTGGCTTGAGACCTGATTTGATTTCCTGCAAGTTCGTGTTCTCGGTCAGCACGTCTCCGCTGACGACTTCCACGCGGCGAAACTTCTTGTCGGGTGCGGGAACAAAAACAAAGTCGCGATCGTGCATGCGGAGTAACGCGGATGCCGGGACGATCGTGTGCATCTCGGTGGCTTGGCCGCGGAACGTAGCCTTTGCAAACATGCCGAGCCGCATGGTGCCCGGGTTCTGGACCTCAATTCGCACCTTGGCCGTGCGAATACTCGGATCAAGGACGGCGCCAATATTGCTGACCCTGCCCTTGAACATCCGGTCGGGATACGCATTCAGCGTGATCTCGGCGGTGTCTCCGAGCCGGACGTTAGGCAGATCATTCTCATACACGTCGCAAACAATCCAGACCGACGAGAGGTCGGAGATCGTAAACGGGCTCGGTGATGAGTAAGCTTGTACGGTCGCCGCGTTGGTTACCTGCTGGTCGGTAATTACCCCCGCGGTGGGTGCCACAATGTCGACGATGCCCATGGGCTTGTCGGGATCGTTGCCCAAAAGGCGCAGATGTTCAGTCGCGGTCTCGAGCGTGACCTTGGCATCAGCTGCTGCGTCTTGCGCAACCTCGAGATCTTGCTGTGCCATGGCGCCGTGGGCGTACAGGTCAAGAGCCCGATTCAACTGCTTTCGTGCGAGCAGTTCGTCGGCGACGGCCTTGCGATAGGCGTCGAAGCCGCCAGCCACATCGTCACTGCGAATCGTCAACAGCAACTGGCCTTTTTTCACGGCGTCGCCGAGCCGAGCATGAATGGCTACCACGCGCCCCGAGGCGAGCGAGACTACTGGAACATTGCGAGCCACATCGGGCGTGACGGTCCCTGTGACGACCAACTCCGAAGTTGTGGAACGCTCGACGGCGGCCGTGAGCGGAAATTGCTCGG
>Ga0210401_10004416_pt1 | contig 14692 bp, 8 predicted proteins | sample IncBWH32MmetaG_FD_150866 | JGI IMG/M metagenome (GOLD analysis project Ga0210401, IMG submission 150866) | Forest soil microbial communities from Barre Woods Harvard Forest LTER site, Petersham, Massachusetts, United States - Inc-BW-H-32-M | ecosystem: Environmental > Terrestrial > Soil >... | reverse complement strand
TGCCGTGTTCTATAGAGAATGTGTTCACTGCGGGCGTCCCGCTCGGTCAACGAAAACCACGCGCCGTCGTTGAAGATGTTGCAATTCTGCAGAATCTCGACGAACGCGGAGCCTTTGTGAGCGGCCGCGTGCTTCAGCGTTTCCTTCAGATGCCCTTGGAAAACGTCAACGGAGCGAGCGACAAAGGTGGCTTCGGCGCCAATCGCCAGCGATACCGGATTGAACGGCCGGTCCAGCGAGCCGAACGGTGTCGACTTGGTCTTCTTGTTGAATTCTGAAGTCGGCGAATATTGGCCCTTCGTCAGCCCGTAGATGCGGTTGTTGAAGAGCAGCACCTTTAGCCCGACATTGCGGCGCAGCATGTGGATGGTGTGATTGCCGCCGATGGACAGGGCATCGCCGTCGCCGGTGGCGACCCACACTTCCAGATCCGGGCGAACGGCCTTCAGGCCGGTGGCCACCGCAGGGGCGCGGCCGTGGATCGTGTGGAAACCAAACGTGTTCATATAGTACGGGAAGCGGCTGGAGCAGCCGATCCCCGAGATCACCACGAAATTTTCGCGCTTGATCCCCAGTTCGGGAAAAACCGACTGGACCGCTGCGAGAATGGCATAGTCGCCGCAGCCCGGGCACCAGCGGACTTCCTGGTCGGTCTGAAAATCTTTCCTCGTTAACGGTGTGATGGGTGGCAGCGTGGCCGTGGACATTGCACTAGACTCCCAGTAATTCTTCGATTTTTTGTTCGAGCTCGGTTTGTTTGAACGGGCGGCCTTGGATTTTGTTCAGGCCGATGGCGTCGACTAAATATTTTGCCCGCAGGACCCACAGGAGTTGACCCATATTGAGTTCGGGTACCAGCACTTGCTTGTAGCGTTTGATCACATCGCCTAAGTTCGCGGGCAGCGGATTCAGGTGGCGCAGGTGGACGTGGCCGATCTTGCGGCCTGCGGCGCGTTGCGCGTTGACCGCGGCGGTGATGGCGCCGTGCGTCGAGCCCCACGCTACGATCAGCAGGTCGCCGTGGTCCTCGCCGGCGGGGACGATGTCCGGAATGTCTTGCACGATCGCGGCAACCTTGGCGGCGCGGATGCGCACCATGTGCTCGTGATTGAGCGGCTCGTAGTTGATGTTGCCGGTGACGTCTTGCTTTTCGAGGCCGCCGATCCGGTGCTCAAGTCCGGGCGTGCCGGGGACGGCCCATGGTCGGGCCAGCGTGTCCGGGTTGCGCTTGTAGGGCAGGTATGCATTCGGAGAATTCTTCTCCGTCGCGAACTTCACCGTAAAATCCGGGATGTCCTCGATGTCGGGAATCTTCCAGGGTTCCGCGCCGTTGGCCAGGTAGCCGTCCGACAGAATGATTACCGGCACCATGTACTTGACGGCGATGCGCGAGGCTTCGAGAGCGGCCCAAAAACAGTCGCTAGGCGTGGCCGGAGCAACGATCGGGATAGGGGCTTCGGAGTTGCGGCCGTAGAGCGCTTGCAACAGGTCGGCTTGCTCCGTTTTTGTGGGTAGGCCAGTGGACGGACCTCCGCGCTGGATGTCGCAGATTATCAGCGGGATTTCGACCGCAACGGCCAGCCCGATGGCTTCGGTCTTCAGCGCCATGCCCGGGCCGGACGTGGTGGTGATCGCCAGCGCGCCTCCGTAGGCTGCTCCAATCGCCGATGTGACCGCGGCGATTTCGTCTTCGGCCTGAAACGTGATGACTCCGAAATCTTTGTATTGCGATAGCTCGTGCAGAATGTCGGACGCCGGAGTGATCGGGTAGCTGCCCTGAAACAGGCGCAGGCCAGATTTCTGCGAGGCGGTCACGAACCCTAGCGCAAGCGCCTGATTGCCGCTCAGATTGCGGTAGACCCCGGGGGCAAGCTTCGCCGGCGGAATTTCGTAGCTGATCTGGAAGGCTTCGGTGGCTTCGCAGTAGGAATAGCCAGCCTTCATGGCGAGCTTGTTCGCCTCCACCAGCAGGGGCTTGTTCTTGAACTTGTCCTCGATCCAGCGGACCGTAGAGCTCATCGAGCGGTTATAGAGCCAGTAGCACATCCCCAGCGCAAAGAAATTCTTGCAGCGGTCCATGGACTTGGCGTCCAGGCCCAGATGTTCCAGTGAAACGCGCGTCAGACGCTCGAGTTCCACCGAAAACAGCCGGTACTTGTCCAGCGAATGGTCTTCCAGGGGGTTGACGGTCATCTGCGCCTTGCGCAGGTCGTTTTCCTTGAAGCTATCGGAATTGACGATCAGGATCCCATTGGCCTTCAGGTCCGCGATATTTACTTTCAGGGCGGCGGGATTCATGGCGATCAGCACATCCACCGAATCGCCGGGGGTGAAGACATCGCTTGACGCAAAGTGAAGCTGGTAGCCGCTGACGCCAGGCAGCGTCCCTGCCGGGGCGCGAATCTCGGCGGGAAAGTCCGGAAACGTGGCAATGTCGTTGCCGTACAGCGCGACCGTGTTGGTGAACTGGCTGCCGGTGATCTGCATGCCGTCGCCAGAGTCTCCGGCGAAACGAATAACCGCCTGGTCGATCTTTTCGGGCTTGATGCGGGATAGCGGTGAATCAGTTACCGTCGACATGGACTCCTGACCTATCTGGTTGAACTCCTTCGATTTCCCCCAAGGAGCGCGGCTCAATCGTCATGGATTTGACGGTGCGGTAAGGTGACTGGATGCCAGGCCGACCGCCGGGAGCCGACCAAAAAAGGATACCACACCGGCCCGCGCGCGGCGGGGAGAGAGTCCGCCGCGCGGCAATTGTGTTCTATTGCAAAAGACGTGCGTAGAGTCCCGCAGGTTGCACCCGTTAGTATGACCGCGCAAAAACGATGCACAATTTTCCACAGTCAAACCACTTACAAGCACCGCTCGCCGTTTGTAGAATGACGTCGCCTTTACGTCCCCGGGGGTGATCATGCTGTTTGCTACAGTAGTGCGCGGCAAAAAACTCGGAACACGTTTGATGCCGCATCGATTCAGCGACAATCGCTACCACGTCCATCTTGGGAAGGAGGGTCCGTATATCCCGGTCACCGACTACCGCGACATTCCTTCTTACCTTGCGAACGGCTATTCCCTTCAGATGAGTGTCTCGGGAGAGAACCACACCCCTAGGTTGATTAGACCTGAATCCATCCGCGGATGGCGCACGAACCCCAGAGACCTCACCAGTATCGCGCTCTGATTTCCAATTCGGGAACGATCAAGAACGGCGCGCTGCTCGCCAACTCGCGCGGCAAGTATTGGGTCCACGCAACCAATCTGTTCCGAACGCATTCTGAGCACAAGTGCAGCAACTTTCGCTTGACGTTCGCTTTCTTTTCGCCTAAGTTGATCACACCGACGCTCTGCTGCGTCGGCGCAGCCGCAAACTTGAAAAGCGAGGTCCCCCCTGATGGCCCTGACCAAGCGACAGAAAGAAGTGCTCGACTACCTGGTGTCGTTCGAGACCAAGCACGGCTACGCGCCTAGTTTTGAAGAAATTGGCAAGGGCCTCAAGCTCACTTCGCTCGCCACCGTGCACAAGCACATCACCACTCTGGAGAAAAAGGGATTTATTCGCCGCGGTTATAACCAGAGCCGGTCGATCGAAATTTTGCAATTGCCCAAATCTCCCAAAGAGCAAGTGATCGATCGCAGGGCGCAGGAACTCCCGTTGGTCGGCCGTATCGCCGCGGGCCGGCCGCTGGAAGCGGTGGAGGAGCGCGAGACGCTTTCACTCGGCGACTTTACCCATGGCGGAAACTCCTTCGCATTGAAGGTGAAGGGCAGCTCGATGATCGAAGATCACATCATGGACGGCGACTTCGTGGTGTGCGAGCAGACCCAAGTGGCCAATCCTGGCGACATCGTGGTGGCGCTGGTAAGCGGCGACGAAGCCACCCTGAAGCGCTTCTATCGCGAGGGGCCCGGGAAGATTCGCCTCCAACCCGCAAACTCCGAGATGGCCCCGATCATTGTTCCCGCGAACGATGTGAAGATTCAGGGGCGGGTCATTGGAGTGCTCCGGAAATATTAGCTGGCACTGTGTCGGCCGCTTGTGCCGGCCAGTTGTCATGGAACACAAGCGAAGTCTCGTCTCGTCCCGGCTCATGCTCGCTCGCAGTCTTTTCGTCTTTCCCCGCCATCCAATCCACGATTCGCTGTATGTGTACTCATTGCGCCGCGAGCCGCTCGGCACTTCCGGCGTCTACGCATAGGCTTGATAAACTACAAGCTGACGTTGGACCAAGATCAAAGCATGGGAGCCGTACTGCATGTCGAGCCTCAAAAAGGAACTGTCGCAGGTTAACGCCTTCGCGGTTTCCCTCTGTCTGATTTTCTGCTTGGCATGCCCCAAGCCTTCCGAGGCTTACTCGATCATGGCCCACGAGGCCATCATCGACGCGGGTTGGGATATCAGCATCAAGCCGCTTTTGTTGCAGCGTTTTCCGGAGGCTACCCCGGAGGAGCTGAAACATGCTCACGGCTATGCCTATGGCGGCGCGATCATTCAGGACCTCGGCTATTACCCGCACGGAAGTCACTTTTTCAGCGATCTCACACACTACTGCCGAAGCGGCGATTTTATTTTGGCCCTGCTGCGCGATTCACAGGATCTGGATGGCTACGCCTTCGCGCTCGGCGCGCTGTCGCACTATGCCGCGGACAATGACGGGCACAAGATCGCCACGAATCTGTCGGTGCCTATCCTCTATCCTAATTTGAAGAAAAAATACGGCGACGTAGTGACCTACGAACAGGATCCGCTGGCCCACCTCAAAACGGAATTCGGATTCGATGTTCTCGAAGTCGCCAGGCAGCGCTTCGCTCCCGACAGCTATCACGATTTCATCGGCTTCGAGGTTGACAAGCCATTGCTGGAGCGGGCCTTTCGCGAAACCTATGGACTCGAACTGAAATCCGTGCTCACCGATGAGGATAAGGTAATCGGCTCGTACCGGCGAGCCGTCAGCAAGCAGATACCTGAGGCCACGCGCATCGCCTGGACTCTGAAGAAAGACGACATCCTGAAAGATCAGCCCAGCCTGACGAAACGCAAATTCCTGTATAACCTTTCTCGTGCGAGCTACGAGAAGAATTGGGGCAAGGAGTATCAAAAGCCAACCTTCTTCGAGCGATTCCTTGCGTTCCTGGTTAAACTCTTTCCGAAGGTCGGACCACTGAAAGTTCTCAAGTTACGTACGCCGACGCCGGAAACCGAGCATAAATTTGAAGCTAGTTTCAATGCTGCACTGGACCGCTACAAGCTCTTGTTGACGCAGACGCGCACGGGAACGCCTGATATTCCCAACGACAATTTCGACACCGGCGGCGTGACCCCGCCGGGCGTCTATTTTATGAATGATGACGTCCACGCCGAACTGATCGAAAAGCTCGCCAAGCAGAATTTCGCGGGAATCACACCGGATCTCCGTGCCGAGCTCTTGCAATACTATTCCGATCCCAACGCGCCGAACGCGACCAAGCGCAAACCTAAAGATTGGACCAAGGTGCAGGTGGCACTGCAGCAGTTGAAGAATACGCCGGCCACACCCGAGACTGCCGAGGCTTCGCCTCCTTCACCGTGAGCCGCGACGCGTCCCCTGTAGCCGCCGTCTCCGAGACGGCGGGGTTTAGATTCCACAACACAAAAGCGCATCCAAACCCTGTAGTGGCCGATCTTCAGATCGGTCATCGTAAAAGCAACGCGTCAGCGTAACGACCGCAGATATTGATCCTGGATTCGTCCTCACCCCCACGCCAGCTCCCGGCCCACATGAATTTCGTTTTTCCGCCGAATCGAATAAACTGCTGCTGCGTTCGGTCGCTGACGTGAAACAATGTCGGTTCTCGCGTCGCTCTTTGATCGCTCCGAAATGAAGGAAACCAATCCGATTCAGAAATTGCTCGCTGCCAACCGCAGCGAGATCGCTATCCGCATCTTTCGCGCGGCTACCGAACTGGGACTCCGCACGGTCGGCATCTACTCGCAGGAAGATCGTCTCGGCTTGCACCGCTTCAAGGCTGATGAGGCTTACCAGGTCGGTGTTGGCAAGGGTCCCGTCGAGGCGTATCTGGATACAGCCGGGATCGTCGCGCTCGCCAAGGAGCGCGGCGTCGATGCGATCCACCCAGGTTACGGCTTCCTCTCCGAAAATCCCGCCTTCGCCCGCGCCTGCGAGACCGCCGGGATCACCTTTGTAGGACCCACTCCCGCGCTGCTCGAATTGCTTGGCGACAAGACTGCCGCGCGAAGGCTGGCGGCCTCCGCAGGTGTCCCGGTGCTGCCGGGCACCGAAGATCCCGTCAAATCCGCCAGCGAAGCGCAAAAAATTGCGCAGGAGATCGGCTACCCGGTCATCGTGAAAGCCGCCATGGGCGGCGGTGGCCGTGGGATGCGCGTGGTGCGCGATCCTTCGCAACTCGCGGCGCTGCTCGAAGAAGCGCAAGGCGAAGCGCGCTCTGCGTTCGGCGATGCGAGCGTATTCCTGGAAAAGTATTTACCGCGCGCCCGCCACCTGGAAGTGCAAATTCTCGCTGACAATTACGGCAATTTGCTGCACCTGTACGAGCGTGATTGTTCCGTGCAGCGGCGCCATCAGAAAGTCGTCGAGGTCGCGCCCGCTACGAATCTCCCGTCCAGCATACGCAACGAGTTGTGCGAAGCTGCCGTTCGCTTGGCGCGCAAAGCCAATTACCGCAACGCTGGCACCGTCGAATTCCTCTACGATGTCGATGCCCAGAAGTGGTACTTCATCGAAGTCAACCCGCGCATCCAGGTGGAACATACCGTCACCGAAATGGTCACCGGCATCGACCTGGTGCAATCCCAGATTCTCGTCGCGCAAGGCCATTCGCTTCACGATACTCCGATGTCGTTACCGCACCAGGGGAACGTCCCGCTTTACGGCGCGGCCCTACAATGCCGCGTAACCACCGAAGATCCCGAGAAAAATTTCGCGCCAGACTACGGAAAAATTTCCACCTATCGCTCTCCTGCGGGGTTCGGCATCCGCCTCGATGGCGGCACCGCCTACGCAGGTGCGGTGCTCGCTGCGTACTACGATTCACTCCTGGTGAAGGTGACCGCCTGGGGCAAGCATCTGCCCGAAGCCTGCTCCCGCATGGACCGCGCCCTCCGCGAGTTCCGCATCCGCGGCGTCACCACGAACATTCCGTTCGTCCAAAACGTCGTCAATCACCCAAAATTTCGCGCTGGTGAAATCACCACATCGTTTCTCGATGATTCGCCCGAATTGTTTCGCTTTCCGAGCCGCGGCGATCGCGCTACTAAGTTGCTCTCGTACCTCGGCGACGTCATCCTCAACGGCAATCCCGAAGTCAAAGGCAAGAAAGTACCCGAATCTCTCGAAACCGCGGTGCTGCCTTCGACGCCCGGCATCGAACCGCCACCAGGATCGCGCCAGCTGCTGCAAAGACTCGGCCCCGAAAAATTCGCCGCCTGGGCGCGCAAAGAAAAGCGCCTGCTCATCACCGACACCACCTTCCGCGACGCGCACCAATCCTTAATGGCCACGCGCGTCCGCACCTTTGACATCCTCGCCACCGCCACTGCCGTCGCTCAGCGCCTGCCCAATCTCTTCAGCCTCGAAATGTGGGGCGGCGCGACCTTCGACACCTCCCTCCGCTTCCTCCACGAAGATCCCTGGCAGCGCCTCCGCGAACTCCGCGAGCACGTCCCTAACATTTGTTTTCAGATGCTCCTCCGCGGCGCAAACGCCGTCGGCTATGCGTCCTATCCCGACAACGTCATCGAGGAATTCGTCCGCGAATCCCACGCGCAAGGCATCGACATCTTTCGCGTCTTCGACTCCCTCAATTCCATCGACAACATGCGCGTCTCCATCGACGCCGTTCTCGAATCCGGCGCGGTTTGCGAACCCGCCATCTGCTACACCGGCGACATGCTCGACGCGTCGCGGCCGAAATATTCGCTTCGATACTACGTTTCGATGGCCAAGCACCTCGCAAGGCTCGGCGCGCATTTCCTCGCGATCAAGGATATGGCCGGCCTCTGCAAACCTTACGCCGCTCACGCGCTCGTCAAGGCGCTACGAGACGAAATCGAAATCCCCATCCATTTCCACACCCACGACACCAGCGGCATCAACTCCGCTTCGGTGCTGAAAGCTTCCGATGCCGGCGTGGACGTCGCCGACGCCGCCATAGCGGCTATGAGCGGCGGCACCAGCCAGCCCAATCTCAACTCCATCGTCGAAGCCCTGCGCCACACCCCGCGCGATACCCAACTCGACGTCGCCGCGCTGAACGAATGCTCCGATTACTGGGAAGTTGTCCGCACCTACTACTTGCCGTTCGATTCCGGCCCCAAAGCCGGCTCCGCGCGTCTCTATCAACACGAAATCCCGGGCGGCCAATTCACCAACCTGCGCGAGCAAGCCGTCGCCATGGGTCTCGGCCATCGCTGGCGTGAAGTGGAAACCACCTACGCCGAAGTGAACCAGCTCTTCGGCGACATCGTGAAAGTCACGCCATCCAGCAAAGTCGTCGGCGATATGACGCTATTCCTCATGGCGAAAGACATGCGCCCGCAAGACCTGCTGCAGCTCGACGAAAAACACGATCTCTCGCTACCTAACTCTGTCGTCGAGATGTTTTCCGGCGTCTTAGGCGTTCCGCCGGGCGGCTGGCCAAAAAAGCTGCAAAGAATAGTTCTTCGCGGCGAAGAGCCAATCAAAGGCCGTTCCAGCGCCAACATGCCCGCGGCAAACTTCGACGACGAACAAGCCGCGCTCGAGAAAAAGCTCGGCCACAAGATCGAACGCGACGCGCTCCTCAGCTATCTTCTCTATCCCGACGTCTTTCTCAAGTACGACAAATTCCGCCAGATGTACTCCGACGTGAGCGTCCTCCCCACGCCGCCGTTCTTCTACGGCCTGAAATCCGGCCAGGAAATCACGGTCGACATCGAGCCCGGCAAAACCCTGATCCTGAAGTTCCTGACCAGCAGCGACCCGCATCCCGACGGCACCCGCACTTTATTTTTCGAGCTGAACGGCCAGCCTCGCGAAGTCAACGTTCGCGACCGCGCCCTCCGCGTCGTCGAGCGCGCACATCCCAAAGCCGACCCCGCCGAGCCAGGCCAGGTTGGCGCACCCACCGCAGGTGTAGTCTCCGGCGTGGCTGTTCAGCCCAATCAAACCATCGAGCGCGGCGCAAAGCTCCTCACGCTCGAAGCCATGAAAATGCAGTCCAACATTTACGCCACCATTTCCGGTCGCGTCGCCAAACTCCTCGTCACTCACGGCCAGCACGTCGAGGCCAAGGATCTGTTGGTGACCATCGTTCCGTGAGCCTTCTCTCGTGAGTTCAGGCCAGCTCCGCAAACATGAGCAATTCCGCTCGCGCTTCCTGCGCAATCAGCGCGACCTGATCGTCTACGTCCCACCCGGCTACGACCAACAACCCCAGCGCCGCTTCCCAGTCCTCTATCTCCACGACGGCCAGAATCTTTTCGATCGTGCCACCGCCTTCGGAGGGCAAGACTGGAACGTCCACGGCGCAGCCGACTACCTGATCCAGGGCGGCGCCATCGAACCGCTCATCATCGTCGGCATCTACAACACCGGCAAATCCCGCATCTACGAATACACACCCACAAAAGTCCCAAAGCTTGGCGGCGGCCGCGCCGACCGCTACGCCAAATTTCTGATGCAGGAGGTCATGCCTTTCGTCCAGCAACAATACCGCGCGCTTCCAGAGCCCTCCCAAACCGGCATCGGCGGCTCCTCCCTCGGCGGACTGGTATCCTTATATATCGGTCTCAAATACCCGCAGTCCTTCGGCAAAATTGCCGCGCTCTCCCCCTCGGTCTGGTGGAATCAACGCGTAATCCTGCGCCTTGCCGCCGCTGCCAACCTGCATCCCCGCCCAAGCATCTGGCTCGACATCGGCACCCGCGAAGGTCCCAAGATCGTCCCCGACGTAGAACAATTCCGCGACCTCCTCCTGAAAAAAGGCTGGCGCGAGGGTCAAGACCTCCACTACGAACGCGTAGAAGGCGCCGAACACAACGAAGCCGCCTGGTCGCAACGCGTAGGCCCCTTCCTGCAATTCCTCTACCCAGCGATCACTCCCAAAACATAACCCGCCAGGTTCCCCGGCCCTACGAAGCCGCATCGCTATCGCAAGGCCGCACCGTTATCGCGGGGCCCCACCGTCCCATCGTTATCGCGAATCCGCATCGTCCCATTGTAGGGGCGGGGCTTGTTCATCCTGAGCCTCGAAGGGCCCCGCCCGGCTGTTGTGTGCTGACTCAAAGTTCCCGCACGCCACCCGGTAGCCGCCCTCTTTTACCCTGAGCTTCGAAGGGCCGAGAGGGCGGGGTTTAGACGAAACGAATATCGGAGGCGCGACAGGTCGTGCAACATCGTCGCTCTGGACTAATTGGCGGTGAAGGCTGCGTCCAGACTTACGGTTTCGCCGTCGGGATTTGTTAGGGCTAGGCGCTGGGGGCCTGGGCCCACGGCGCCGGCTACTAGCGTTAGCGTGTTTGGGTCGACGAGGGTGACGGTGACATTTTTCCCACCGACGGTTGCGGTTGTGCCGGTTTGAAAATTGCTGCCGCGGACGGTCATGGTGGTGCCGCCCGCGGCCGGGGCGTTTGCAGGAGAGATCGTACCGATTCCCAGCGGCACGTTTGCCAGTTGGATCACCGTCAGGCCGGAATTGGTGATGGCGAAGATGCGTTGGCCGGTTTCGTCGATGGTTACAAATTGAGCCAGGAGGCTGCTGGTGTCCGCGGAACGAGCGGCGATAGGTTCAGGTAGGAAGATTCGCAGGCGGAGTTTCCCGGAGCGGGCGTCAAAAATGTCGATGCCACCGCGGAGACTTGGATTTGGTGTGGGATTCGCCGATTCCGGCGGAGCGGGTCCGTTGAGAATCGGTTGGTAAACGAGGGCGCCGCTCGGGTGCATGGCGATGCCGGGGACGGTGACACCTGTTGGTAGCTGCTCGAGTTCGGGCGTGGCGCGATTGCCGATCAGATTCAGAGCGACATCGCGAATTTCAACGATCGAGCCGAGCGGAGGACCGGCAAGAGAGCCGGCAAGGGTGCCGGCGCTACCGGTGCTACTTACTGTGGTAGCGAACATTGTGCCGCCAGCTGAAATCGCGACATCGGTGACCGATTCATTTGCGGAGAACGTGGTGAAGTCGTTCGGGCTGGTCGCGGTCCATAGCGCTTCGGAGCTATTGGAGGTGGAGTCGAAGGCGAGAAAGACGGAATCACCCGCGGTGTCGGCTTGCAGCAACGGCGTTCCGGTCAAGGTCGAGACTTCGGGTTGTGGGGCTTGCCGGACGGTGGGCGTATTCGCGACCAAGTCGAGTTGAGAGAGGCAGCCGGTGCAGGGTCCGGGCGTGCTGGATATGGGGACGAGGCTGACAAACGCCGTCTGGGCGTTGGTGGCCGCGACGCGCGCTGGGCCGAACCCTGGAACATTGAGCGCGACATACGGAGGAGCTGTCGTGGAAGTCGGTACGTCCGGATTGAGCAGAAGAATAAAATTCGAGCCCCAATCCGCGACTACGAGTTGTGTACCGTCGGGAGTCAGAGCCATGCCGCGAATGTCGGCGTCGGGGCATGGACCGGATTGCATGTATTGTGGCTCCGGGCAATAGACCGGCAAACCGCCGGGCTTAAATGAGCCTGCTTGAAGATCGAAAACGTCGATGCCCGCGTCGTAACTGAGATAAATGAATTGGCGAGGCTGATCGTAGAGCAGAAATTTGTAAAGGCCCGGGTGTGCATTGGCCTGCACACTCTGCAGATATTGAAATCCGGCAGATGCGGTTGCGGTGCCGTTTGAGGTGGTTACGACGATGCCGGCTTTGCCGGGGGTTCCCGGCGGGGTTTGCAGCGTGATGCACTCGAGGGCAAATGGGTAGGTGGAATCGAGGCCGAGAGCCGGCTCGATGGCGGCGATGTTTTCGACTTTTTGGATCGTTGCGGCTGCGCCGCCGATCGTAACTGTCGGAGCGTTTGCGTCGGTGCCCATGCCGTAACCACAGATCTGGACAACGTCGCCGCCGATTTTGTTTCCGGCGTTCGGAAGAATTTTAAGGATTTGCGGGCCGTAGCTGAAGGCGTCTGGAGCAAGCGCGATCGAGCCGCTGGGAAAATAGGCGGCGACGTTGACCGCGCCACTGACGGCGCTGGGCGGAGATATGCCCTGGAGCTGAGTCGCGCTCCCGACGGTGACATTGGTCGCGGGTTGCGATCCGAAGGTGAGGATCGCGGTTGCTTCGAAACTCGCTCCATTGACTGTGACAGAAGCGCCCCCAGCGGCGGCGCCTTCGGAGGGCAGCACGACCGGTGGGAAGGCGAACGACGGAACCGCAGAGGGCAGCGCCGCCGGAGCCGCGGCGTCGATGAAGCTGACGCCGCGATTGGCGATGCTGAAGAGGAGTTGCGTTTCGTCGGCCGCTTCAATTTCGGATTGGACGCCCTGTAGAGATAGGTCCGGGACCTGGCCGATCAGTTGGAGATTCTGGCCGCTGTAGACCTGGATTGCCGGAGCGGCGGCAACATTTGAGCTGGCGTACAGAAATTTTCCATCGAGCGAAAACGCGAGACCCAGAGTGCCGATGGAGGCCTGCGCGGCGATTTGATTTAGTCCGCCGTCGAGCAAAATAATTTGCGAAGCGCCATTGGAAACGAGCACGGCGGCAAAAACGGTGCCGTTTGGATTCGCGGCTACGAGTGCGATGGTCCCGCTGCCCACCGCGATTGGGCCTGTCAGAACGTTGCCATTGGAATCGAGAATGGCGAGATTGCCGCTGGTGTCACTGGCGGCGACGAGGACTTTGGTTTGGTCACCGGTGCGGGCCATGGGACCCAGGCCGTTGGGGATGGCCGACATGAGGCTTGTAGGTGATGTTGCCGCGGGATTCCACGAGGCGAGGATCGATGGTGTTGCGGAGGACTGCCGGATGCGCATGAGGCAATTGCCGGACGCAAGGGCGAGGATTTCTTCGGGGCGATCGAAACTGGTGTTGGGCACGGGAGATATGGGCTGGATGGAATAGCGAGATTTGACCTGCAGCGACGTTGTGTCGATGGCCACGATTTGTTCCGTGATGGTGCCAACCCAAACGGTTGTGGCGTCGGAAGAGAGATCGGCGCTGCTGGCTCCGGGGACATCGATTTGAGCGACGCGCGCGCCAAGGCCGATGCCAGGAAGTTGGACCGACGTGGAAAAGACTTCGACACGATTCATGGCGCGATTGGCGACGAAGAGATGCTTGTTGACGGCGTCGTAGACGATGTGGCGATGGTGAGGTTCGCCGGATGGATCGTCGGCAGCGGCGGTGGAATCGGTTCTGGCATAGGTACTGCGCGCGAGATTGGCGATTGCGGACTTTTGGATCGAAAGCGCGACCGTTGCGGAATGAGATAACGAACCGCTGACGGCCTGGGCGGTGATGGTGGAGGCGCCGGGCGCAGAGGTGACGCTGGCGCCGAATATCACCGACGTCTTTGCACCAGCGGCGATGGCGAATGGACTTGCGGGATTGGATGTGACACCGGGGGGGAGATTGGCCAGCGTGATTTGAACGGAACTGGCGAAGCTGTTTGCGGGATTCACGGATAGCGTGAGTGGTTGGCTGACGCCTCCCTGAGGAATGGTGATCGAGGTTGAGGAGAGGACCAGGGAGAAGTCGGCGGGCGCCGCGGGAGCGGGGATGGCGGCGGATTGCGTGGCGCCGCCGTTACAGCCGGAGAGGAGAAAGAGAGAAAAAAGAAAATGCTGGAGCACCCTTTGGGGCTCGCCGTGAAGCTCAGGATAAGCGGAGGTCACAGAGCAGGATGAAGACGCGGTGTGCGGTGGTGAGTTTTGGCGAGGGATAGACTGTGGTGAGCGTGACACGGCTGAGCCCCTTGCTGGGTGATCAAGCAGGGAACACACATTACAGAGCTAATTGTTAAGTTGTCAAGATAATAATATATAGGAGAGGTATCCTGGTTGGGAAGGTGGATTTTCAGCGAAGGTCGGATGAGAAGTGGGTCGTGGCTTCGCGGCTGGTCGGTAACGGCCTCGTCATCGCAAAGGCAAAGGCGGCGGGCTCGCGCTGCGCAAGGGCTGCACCGGGATCGCGATCGCGAGACAACGTTGCGGGTCATGGCCTCGGCACCACAAAGGCAACTCGGCCTCGTCATCGCACCGGCGACTGCGGCGTCCGCAGATCGACCCGAAAGATATCGAGATTGTAGAACGTCGCGTCACCGCGAGGACAACTGCGCCGGCCTCGGAAGGCAGCCGCTACATGGAAATGAAAAGCGGCGCGGGGTGGCCCGCGCCGCTGCTTTGCGATTTTTTTGTTGGGCGAAAACCGGTGCTAAATGGTTTTGCCGGCGGTGGCCGGGGCGGAATCTTTCTTGGAGAAGGCGTTGTGGCTGGAATCGCCCTTGTCGCCGGTCTTGTCGATTTCGATCGAGCCTTTGAAATAGGCGCCGTCTTCAATCATGATGCGCGACGTGGTGAGGTCGCCGTTGACGGAACCATCCTTCTTGATCTCGATACGGTCCTTGGCGCGAAGGTTGCCCTTCACGGTACCGTACACAACAACTTCACGTGCAATGATATCGGCTGTAACTTTAGCGGTGGCTCCGACTGTCAGCTTGCGCTCGTCGAGCTGGATCAGTCCTTCGACTGAGCCGTCGATCAGC
>Ga0210401_10004414_pt1 | contig 14698 bp, 18 predicted proteins | sample IncBWH32MmetaG_FD_150866 | JGI IMG/M metagenome (GOLD analysis project Ga0210401, IMG submission 150866) | Forest soil microbial communities from Barre Woods Harvard Forest LTER site, Petersham, Massachusetts, United States - Inc-BW-H-32-M | ecosystem: Environmental > Terrestrial > Soil >... | reverse complement strand
CCATCAGGTAGCAGTCGATCCCGGTTGCGCCGGCAACCATCGTACGCAGGAAGCGCTCGTGGCCGGGCACGTCGACTACGGACATGCGCCGGCCCGATGGGAGCGTGAGCTGGGCGTAGCCGAGCTCGATTGACATACCGCGTGAGCGCTCCTCGGGCAGGCGGTCGGTGTTGGTGCCCGTCAGCGCTGCCACCAGCGCAGTCTTGCCGTGGTCGACATGACCAGCCGTGCCGAGCGTGAGCGGCGTGGCCGCGCCTAGCGCACCCGCGCCACGCACTCGCCAGCCATTGTCGCCTCGGAATTGCTGAGCGTCCGTGCGTTGAGCAGAACCCGGCCCGCGTGGATGCGCGCGAGCAACGCCGGGTCACCTGCACGCAGCTTTGCCGCGAGCGGGCCGGGACCGTCCGATCCGGCGTCGAGCGCCACTGCCGGGCCGGGGAGCTCGCACATCGGCAGCGCTCCACCGCCGACTCGTGATATGTCCTGCACGATCTCACCACCTGTCGTCTCGGCGAGACGGCGCGTGCGCTCGGCGAGCTGCTCGGGGTTGGTGTCGAGCATCGCCAGGACAGGGATCTCGCGGCGCGCGAGCGCCGGATCGCGGTGCAGCAGCAGGGTCGCCTCGAGTCCCGCCAGGCACAGCTTGTCGATCCGCAGCGCGCGCGCCAGCGGGCTTCGGCGGCAGGCATCTATCGCGGCCGCGGCACCGATCAGGATCCCTGCCTGGGGGCCGCCGAGGAGCTTGTCACCTGAAAAGCACGTGAGCGTTGCTCCGGACTGCAGCGACTCACGAGCGGTGGGCTCGCCCGCGAGGGATGAGATCCCGCCCGCCCGATCGCCCGCGAGCACTCCGGAGCCGATGTCATCTATGACTGGCACCCCCAGCGAAGTCAGCTCGCCCAGCGCGGGGCGCTCGACGAACCCGCTCATCTGGAAGTTCGACTGGTGCACCCGCAGGATGGCGCCCGTGCGTTCGCCGATCACGGCGGCGTAGTCGCGTGCTCGCGTGCGGTTGGTGGTTCCGATCTCGACCAAGATCGAGCCGGACTGGCGCACGATCTCGGGAATCCGGAAACCCCCGCCGATCTCGATCAGCTCACCTCGAGAGACGATCACCTCATGTCCGGGGCCTGCGAGGGCGCTCACCGCGAGCAGCGCGGCGGCGGCGCCGTTGTTGACAACAAGCGCATCCTGCGCGCTGGTGAGCTCACAGAGCAGCGCCTCGGTCCGCTGACCGCGGCGCGATCGCTCACCCCTGGCGAGGCTCATCTCGAGGTTGCTGTACCCTGCTGCGGCCGCTGCGACCGCCGTGCGTACCGAGGGTGCCAGGGGCGCTCGGCCCAGGTTGGTGTGCACGATCACGCCCGTCGCATTCAGAACCCGCGTCAACGATGGCCGCAGACGGCCGCGCGCGCTCGCCACCAGGTCGACCTCGGCCCCGCCGTCGCCGGCCGTCAGGATCTCCTCGCGCCGCGCGTCAAGCTCGACGCGAGCGACTGCCCGCGCGAGCCGATCGACCGATGGCAGGGCACGCAGGCTGTTGTTGGTGTGGTTGGCCATCGCGGGATTCTCGCTGACCGACGGAACGGCGAAGGAGTCGAACCTTCCCACCGCGGGGCTGCCGCGGCTCACCGGCTTTGAAGGCCGGGTGGGGCACCAGCCCCGGCCGTTCCCCGGAAGTCCCGCGTGGCGGGTCAACGCACGTCGATGATACCCGCGGGTCCATTGGCGAGTCGCCCGAAGACGTGACCCGGCACTTTGCTCGCGCGATCTGCGGGGACGGCGGCGATCAGTCCCCCCGAGGTCGTCGCGTCCGCCAGCAGCCAGCGCCGCCACCGCGCGATATCCGGGCTGAAGCTCGTGAACGTCGCTGCCCATTCGGCCACTCGACGGGTGCCGCCGGAGATCGCTGCCTCGCTGGCGAGCAGCTCTGCGACACCGGGCAGCGCGGGCACCGCTTCGGCGCTCACCTGGGCACAGAGGCCGCTCTCACGCGCAATCGCGTGCAGGTGCCCGAGCAGCCCGAAGCCGGTCACGTCCGCGGCCGCATGCGCGCCGGCCTTCAGCGCGCACGCACTGGCAGCTCGATTGAGCGTGCGCATGACCTCGACGGCTCGCGCGAGCAGCTCCGGCGGCACCTCTGCATGCTTGGCCATCGTTGCGATCGCTCCAGTTCCAAGGGGCTTCGTCAGGACAAGCGCATCACCGTCCTGGCCCCCGCTGTTGGCGAGCATGTGGCCGGGGTGGATGGTGCCGGTAACCGCCAGCCCGAACTTCGGCTCAGGGTCCTCGATCGAATGCCCGCCCACAAGCGGCGTCTGCGCCTCGCTGAGAACCTCGAGCGCACCATCGAGGATGGACCTCAGAATCCCGCCGCCGAGGCGCTCGAGCGGAAACGCCAAGATGCTCAACGCCGACAGCGGCGTGCCGCCCATCGCGTACACGTCCGACAGCGCGTTCGCGGCGGCGATCGCCCCGAAGGCGTGCGGATCGTCGACGATCGGCGTGAAGAAGTCGACTGTCTGCACGAGCGCGAGATCGTCGCTGAGCCTGATCACGGCGGCGTCGTCGGCCGTGTCGATCCCGACCAGGACGCGCTCGTCGCGCGGCAGCTGCAGATCGGCAAGCAGCGCGTGCAGGTCGGCGGCGGGAACCTTGCAGCCACAGCCGGCGCCCCGCGAGAGCGAGGTCAGCCGTGGAGAAGCCGTCGTCGTGGTGGTGTTCATCGCGTCTCGCAGGGACACCGGAGGCTACACGCCCTCCACCACCAAGACGCATGTACTACTCTGCGCTGCGCACGCATGAGGCTGGCACGCGCAATCGTCGCCTCGGTCGCCGCGCTCACACTCTGCGCCACCGCCCCGGGCGAGACCCTCGCACACTCGCGTGTGCGTGCACGCACACGCGAGTCCTCGGCGGCCACCGCGCTGGACGCCCGTGTCACAGGCACCTTTGCGATGCTCGCGCGCGTCACCGCCGCAAAGCACGTACGTGGCGAGCGCGTCGGCCAGTCGCTGACACGGCGCTGGCTGATCTCCCCGCAGTCATGCGCGCAGAGCGTCTGCCAGGCGCTCGAGCTGAATCGCGAACGCAGCGCCGGCATCGACGAATCGCTGACGTTGCAGCGTGTGGCCGTCGGCACCTACGTGGGCGGGAGCAGCTTCTACGTCGCGCTGCGCTGCAAACACAGAACCTACCCGCACGGCAGTCGAGCGCCTTACCGCATCACGCTCACCATCAGCGGCACCGTGAGCGTGCAGGGAATCGCGTTCGCTCGAATGATCACTGCCACCTACCAAAACACCGAGCGCTCCGACAGCACTCCGTGCGTGCTCGGTCCAAGCCACGATGCGGCGCGCTACACCGGCAGCGCGACATCCGCGATCCCTTCCCCGCCGGTCGCGTCGTTCGCGACGCAGGCGAATGGTGCAACCGACAGCGCCTCCTTCACAGACACTTCCACCCCGGCTCCGGGGGGCGCGCCGATCGTCTCGACCCAGTGGGGCTTCGGCGACCCAGCCTCCGGCGCGAGTGACAGCTCGACCGAAGCAGCCCCGTCGCATCAGTTCTCAGCGCCCGGCGTCTACACGGTCACGCTCACCGTCACCGACGAAAACGGCCTCTCCTCGACCAGCACGCAGTCCGTGACTGTGCCCGGTCCTTCGCAGGCGGCGGACCACTTCGCTAGCGCCTGAACTGGAGGGTGGCAAGCACGCCGCTGAGCTCCCTGGCCAGCAGCTCGGGACCCTTGGACGCCGGGCGGATCACGGCATACAGGCAGAACGGCCGGCCCGACTCGGTGAAGAAGCGCTGGCAGCCGAGCTGTCCGGCGCGCGTGACCTGGAGCTGAGCCGGCCCGAAATCGTGTGCCTTCAGCGCCCCGGGACGCCCCGGGGCGGCGAACAGGCCCACCCCAGCTCGCAACAGCGCGTCGGTGCGGTACTCCACGAGCGCGGAAAACGCGTCATCGGGGCGCATCCGGCCCGTCGCCGCCGCACCGAAGTCGCCATCCTTCGGCGACAGGACGAACGTCGCCACATGCAAAACCGGAGCCGCGCCGTCGCGGTGAAAGATCCGCGCCTCCCACCCTTGCCGAGCATCGATCGAAAGGCCATGGGCGGTGACTCTCATACGATCCACACCATCACGAGCGCCGCCGCCAGCAGCAACTCGAGCACCGGCGTCGCGCGACGCACGTAGGGCTCGTTCGCGCCAAGCACGCGGTGCAGCTCGAGTAGGCTCTTGCTGTCGCGCGCCCTGCGCGCGGGCAGGAGCGACATCGCTCTGACGAGGCCGAACACGGCGCCGATCGCCGCGCCGATCGCCGGATCGCCGCACAAGAAGACGACCGCCCCGGTCGCGTAGATTGCCGCGGAGGTAACGATCGTCGCGACGCCCACACCGAGCTGGGCACCGAACGCGACGCCATAGACCCAGCCACGGTAACGGGTCATCCAATCCTCGTTGACCTGTCGCCGGGTGCTCGGAAGGCGCCCGCGCAGCGGCGTCGCGTCGCACAAGAACGCGATCCCGAGCACCACCAGCAGAGCGATCGTACGCCAAGCCTGCCCCCTTGGGAGCAGCGAGCCGAGCGCCGCCACGCTCGCGCCCGCGGCCGCGCCGGCGCCGATCGCGCCGATCGCGAACGCCGTCGCGGTCACCTGCCATGAAAATCCGCGGCTCCGCTCACCGAGCGGAGTGATGCTGGCCAGCATCGACTGGCCTCAGGGCGACCACGCCGCACGAATGGCGCCGAGGATCGCCAGCAGACAACCGACAACCGCAAAGCCCAGCCCACTCATGCCCGCTCACCCAGGCCCGGCGGGTTGCCGGCGGGATAGAGGCTCGGATGACCTGCGGTGATGCCAGCCGCGGCGAGCGCCTGCTCGGCTTGCCCAGCGCGCTCGCTCGTGGTACGCGCACGCGAGTGAGTTTCCGTGGCCGAGCTCGAAGTATCGGACGCGGCCTGCTGGACCATCGAGACGATCTGCTCCCAGCTCGCCGCCGTTCCCCGGCCCGCGATCCGCCCCGAGTCCCCATCGACGAGCACGAAATGCGGCGACGCCGGCACGGAATAATCATGCCAAGCCGCGGTTGACATCAACACCTCTCGTGTGCGCGGCGCCAGCTCACGCAGGCCCGTCACGCTCTCTTCCTCCGGGCCCTTCGTGACAATCACAAGCCGAGCGTCGGCGGGAATCCGAGCACCCTGGCCTAGACTCGCCCACAGCGGCCCGCAAGCAGCACATCCGCTGCTCAAAAACGCCAGCAACGTTGTCGGCGACCCCGCCCCGAGCCCCACCTTGACCGAGTCACCCGTGAGCGTCTCGCCCACGATGTCAAACGAAGCTGTGCCGGCAGCGATCGTGCGCCGCGGCACGCGTCGCCCCTCTCCCTCGATGGCTGCCAATCTCCGAATAATCTCTGCATGACTTCGCAGAAGCCCCACGACGAACACGACAACGAGCGCCAGGAGCGCCGTCTCGAGCACCAGCAGCACGGTGATCACGGTCAGGTACCCTACCGGGCGATGCGCATTGGACTCGCGGTTTTGGTGCTGACGCCGCTGTTGGTGCTCATCCGCACGGCCGGCCCGGCCACTGGCTACCAGATTCAGTACTGCGCCCAGATCCCGATCGTCGGCGGGATTCCACCGTGGGGCTTTCACACGGGCGCCCCGATCACGGGGAGAACCGGCAGCTACGCGCGCGGCCACGGTGACATCGACCTGGCTGCCAACAGCGTCTCCGGGATCCTCTGCCAGGTTGATCGCGTCCCCGACCGGCCCGATCGCCTGATCATCATGACGGTCGAGCATCACCTGGTCTACCACTCGCACTACGCGGTGATGTGGGGTTACCCCGGGAACATGATGAAGATCGTCGTCCGCGTGCAGAGCAGCACCGACCCGCGGTGCAAGGTTGGCGCTCTCGGTCGCGTGACCCTGTTCGCGAGCTACAACGGCGTGCGCAGCGACAGCGTCAGGCTCACCTTCCCGGCCGCCTGCAAGGACCACGATCACCTGTACCACGGACCGCAGGTCGACAACCAGGTGCCGCCGCTTTGATGTCGGCCGGTACACGGTCGCGCTGTGCGCCGCGGCCCCTGCGCGATGAGCGCACCCGAAGCTTTGCGATTAGGTCCACCCGGCGCACGTGATCGCCAGGGCACGCGAGTCTCTACGTCGCTGCCTCGTACTCCTCGTCGCTGACGTGCTCGGCTCAGGTGACGGGTCGCCTTGGTCGTCTACCTTGTGTATACCTCCGCGCCCGCCGCGGCCCGCGCGGCGTCGCAGGTGCTGCCGGTCACCTTGTGCAAGGCCGCGATGATCAGCTCGGCCTCCTCGGGCGTCAGCGTGGTGAGGTGGCGCTCGAGCTCAGCTTCGTAGGTCGTACGCATCTCCGCCAGCATCCGCTCCCCCGCGGGGGTGAGCTGCGCCTGCAGGCTGCGCCGGTCATCCGTGCAGGAGACGCGCTCGAGCAGGCCGGCCTCCTGCAGCCGGTCGACGAGCTTGGTGATCCCGCCGCGGCTGAGCGTGAGCCACTCTGCCAGCTCGCTCATGCGCGGGCGGCCGGTGGGGCTGCGCTTCACCGCCGATAGCACCTCATACCAGCGGCGGCAGGTCGGCGGCGACGAAAGCCCGCTGGATGCGCTCGGTGATGGCGGCGTGGCTGGTGACGACCGCGCGCCAAGCGTCCGCTCGTGTCTCGCTGGAGCCCATGGCTAAGATGATATCCAAGGAAATAGTTGACAGAGAAAGCATCTCTTGCTATGGTGATTGCCGGCACAACTATTTCCTTGTCAACTGCATCGGGCGCAATCGATGGATGGCGTCGCCGCTGGAGCGGGTATGCGAGCCATAGGCGCGTGTGCCCGGCTCGGTTGGGCACAGAGCGGCGCTGTCGACAGCGGTCTCGGCCCAAAGGAGGAATCCCCCATGAGCACCACCACCATCCAGCAGATCCCCGCCGGCACCTACGACCTCGACCCCGTCCACAGCACGTTCGGGTTCGTGATCACGCACAACGGCGTCTCGAAGTTCCGCGGCCAGTTCGAGAAGGTGCGGGCGCAGCTGGCAGACGGCGTCCTCACCGGCGCCGCCGAGGTCGATTCGGTCAAGACCGCGATCCCGCAGCTGAAGGACCACCTCGTATCGCCCGACTTCTTCGACGCCGCCCAGGCGCCGACGATCGATTTCCGCTCCGGCGACATCCGCGTCGCCGACGGCGGCGGCGCCGAGGTCGACGGCGAGCTGACGATCCGCGGGGTCACCAAGCCGGTCACCGCCACCGGCAGCGTCGTCATCGGGCAGAACATGCAGGGCACGGAGGTCGTCGGGATCGAGTTGCAGACGACGATCGACCGTCGCGACTACGGCCTCAGCTGGCAGGCGCAGCTCCCCAACGGCGGCGACGTGCTGGCGTGGGACGTCACGCTCGAGGTGCACCTCGAGCTCGCGAAGGCGTAACCGGTGGTGAGGATCCTCGGCATCTCGGGGAGTCTGCGCCGCGGGTCGCACAACGCGAGCCTGCTGCGGGCGGCGGCGAAGCTGCTGCCGTCCGGCGTGGAGCTCGAGATCTACGACGGCGTGCGCGAGCTGCCGCCCTACGACCCCGACCTCGACGGCGACGCGGCGCCCGTGGCGGTCGTGCGCCTGCGCGCGGCGATCGCCGCCGCCGACGGCGTGCTGATCGCCACGCCCGAGTACAACGGGTCGATCCCGGGCGTGCTGAAGAACGCGCTCGACTGGGCGTCGCGACCGTTCCCCGACAACGCGCTGCGCGGCAAGCCGGTGGCGGTGGTCGGTGCTTCGACGGGGCTGTTCGGGGCGGTGTGGGCGCAGGCGGAGACGCGCAAGGTGCTCGGCGTCGTCGGCGCCGACGTGATCGAGCACGAGCTGCCGGTGGGGCAGGCGGACACCGCGTTCGCCGCCGACGGCGCGCTGGTGGCGGACGAGCAGCGGGCGGTGCTCGCCGAGCTGGTGGGCGTGCTGGTGGCGCGCGCAGGCGCCTCGCAACAGCAAGCGGTGCCCGCCGGGACCGCCTGACCCCGCAAACCGGCGGGCGGCGCCCTCGCCGGGGCCGCCTGACTCGCAACCGGCGGGCGGCGCCCGTCCCGGCGCTCGTCCGCCGGTTGCGTGCAAGACTGTCGCGATGTCCGACCGCGCGCTGCTGGCACGACTGACCGTGCGGGGCGCCCGCAAGGTGCCCGAGATCATCGCCCTGTTCTGGGTGATCAAGGCGCTGTCGACCGCGATGGGCGAGTCGACCTCCGACTATCTCGTGCACGCGATGTCCCCGGAGGTGGCCGTCGGCCTGGGCTTCGTCGGCTTCGTCGCGGTGCTTGCCTGGCAGCTGACGCGCCGGCGCTACGAAGCGTGGCCGTACTGGCTGGCGGTGGTGATGGTGGGGGTGTTCGGCACGATGGCGGCCGACGTGCTGCACGTCGGCTTCGGCATCCCCTACCCGGTGACCACAAGCTTCTACGCGCTCGTGCTGATCGCGGTGTTCGCGACCTGGCAGCGAACCGAGCGGACGCTGTCGATCCACAGCGTCGACACGCCGCGGCGCGAGCTCTTCTACTGGGCGGCGGTGGTGGCGACGTTCGCGATGGGCACCGCGCTCGGCGACTTCACCGCGACGACGCTGGGGCTCGGCTATCTGGGCTCCGGGCTGCTGTTCGCCGCGGTGATCGCCGTGCCCGCGCTCGGCTGGTGGCGGCTGGGATGGAACCCGATCTTCTCCTTCTGGTTCGCCTACGTCGCCACGCGGCCGCTCGGCGCGTCGTTCGCCGACTGGCTGGGCAAGTCCAAGCACGTCGGCGGGCTCGGCCTCGGCGACGGCACCGTCGCGCTGGCGTTCGGGGTGGCGATCGCCGCGCTCGTCGCCTACCTCGCCGCTACCCGCCGCGACGTGCAGGAGGAGGCACATCCAGCGCATGCGGGGCACGTCGCCGCGCAGCTCGGGCACGTCGCCGACCATCTGCATCAGCCGGCCGAGCCGGTGCCCGAGCGCGCCGACTGAATGGCGAGCGTCGACGCGCGTGGCGGCGCGCGGCGCGCGGGCCGGAGGTCGGGTCGCGAGCGCGCCTCAGCGGATCCCGTCGAGCAGCTCGGCGGGCGAGGCGAGCCCGAGACCCCGCGCAAGGATCACGAGCGTCTCCAGGCGCGGGGAGCGCTTGCACCGCTCGAGCAGGCTGATCTCCGTGCGGTGCAGCTCGCACGCCTCGGCGAGCGCCTCCTGCGAGAGACCCGAGCGCTCGCGGTGGGCGCGCAGGTTCTTGGCAAATTGGTTGCGTATCTGTTCCACGGACACCCGCCTACTCTCGCGCCTCGCAGACGAGAGGTCTACAGCTCTTTGTCTACGACGAGCCAATCGCGACCGCAGATTGGTCGCGGCCGGCTTCTGGCCGGGTTATAAACGCAACCCCTGCTTATTGCCAAGTGCTGTCAAGGGCTGTAGGGCGGCGGGTGTCTGGAAGGTGGCGGGGGCAGGATTCGAACCTGCGTAGGCTGAGCCAACCGGTTTACAGCCGGTCTCCTTTAACCACTCGGACACCCCGCCGGGTGCTCGCACGTTGAGTTTAGTGGTAGCCACATAGCGGCGGCCGGCCGCGCCGGTGTCGTGTCCCTCCCTTTCGGGACGCCAACCACTTCATTTTGTAAAGCTGGCTAGGGCCAAAAAAGCAAGTCACAACACCTGCACCCACCGCCACATGGGCGTTACGCCCAGATCGACGTCGGGTCGCAGAGCCGCCTACGACGCCTCACGCAGCAGCTGCGCCTCGGGCAAGGTCTGGAGCTTCTTGAGCGTGCGGTTCTCGATCTGGCGGACGCGCTCGCGCGTGATGTTGAAGGCGCGGCCGACCTCCTCCAACGTGCGCGAGCGCCCGCCGGTGATGCCGTAGCGCATCTCCAAAACCTCCCGCTCGCGGCGGGGGAGCACCGCCAGCACGCGCACGACGGTCTCGCGGCGCAGCGACTCCGAGGCGGTCTCGAACGGCGATTCGGCGGCGATGTCCTCGACGAAGTCGGCGAGCGCCGAGTCGTCCTCCTCGCCGACCGGCTTCTCCAAAGAGATCGGCTGCTGGGCCATGCGCAGGAGCTCGCGCACTTCGCCGAGCGGGTACTCGAGCTCGGCGGCGATCTCGGCGGCCCGCGGGTCGCGCCCGAGCTGCTGGATCAGGTGGCGCTCGGCGTGCAGCACCTTGTTGAGCTTTTCCGCCATGTGCACGGGGATGCGGATCGTGCGACCCTTGTCGGCGATCGCGCGCGTCACCGCCTGGCGGATCCACCAAGTGGCGTACGTGGAGAACTTGTAGCCGCGGCGGTAGTCGAACTTCTCGACCGCGCGGATCAGCCCCAAAGAGCCCTCCTGGATCAGGTCGAGGAAGGTGAGGCCGCGGCCCATGTAGCCCTTGGAGATCGACACGACGAGGCGCAGGTTGGCCTCGACCATCTGCTGCTTGGCGGCCACGTCGCCGCGCTCGATGCGCTTGGCGAGGGCGACCTCTTCGGCGGCGCTGAGCAGCGGCACGCGGCCGATCGAGCGCAGGTAGAGGCGCAGCGAGTCGAGGCTCGAGTCGGCCCCCTCGAGCTCGACCGGCCCGAGCTCGATATCGTCGAAGCTCGCCCGCCCGCGCAGCTCGGCGACAGGGTCGAAGAAGCGCCGGTCGTGCCCGCCGGCGATCAGGCTGTGGAGGTCGTCGATCTCGACTACCGCGACATCGCGGGGCGACCCATGGTCGTGTTCCCGCGCGTCGCGCTCCACACCTGCGAACTCAATGACCTTCTCGCTCAACTCCGTGGACCCCCCGGGATCCGTGCTGCGCCCATCGCGGCGAGCGATCTGCCCGTCGCGCCTCCCCTACCGGCTCGCCCGCGCGCGCCTCCCTCGCGCTTGATCGCTGATGCCCGTCACCGGCATCTACTCCTCTCCAGCTCGAAACTGCCTCTGCCTGCCTAAACCCGCCACACCCCTTCGCGTTGCGGCGCTGCCCCGAATGGTGTGCGGAGTGATACCAGATATCAATGCACCCGTGCGTAGCTTCACGTGCCATGGGGCCGCCGGACAGGTGTACTAGGCTTGGCGGGCGGTGCTGAGGATGCGCCCGACACCCACGCTTGGCGCGGAGGCGCCCGAGGACGTGCAGGCGCGCGCGCCAGCGGTGCGCGTCGGGCTCTCGCGCGTGGGAGTGACGGGCGTGGAGAAGGTGGTGCGCATCCGCGACGAGCTGTTCTTCGCGCGCCTGGAGTGCTTCGTCGACCTCAGCCGCGACCAGAAGGGCGCGCACATGTCGCGCTTTGAGGAGGTGGTGAACGAGGCGATCGGCGAGGTGGTGCTGGGCGAGTCGCCGTTCCGCGCGGAGACGCTCGCACGCGACATCGCCGAGCTGGTGCGCGCCCGCCAGGGCGCGGCGCGGGCGGAGGTGACGGTGAGCGCGCGCTACCCCGAGCACAAGCCGGCGCCGGTGTCGGGCGTGAAAACGCAGGAGATCTACGCGCTGCACGGCCGCGCGGTCGCGCTGGAGCACGGCACCCGCCACATGGTGGGGGTGTCGGCGACGGGGATCACCGCCTGTCCGTGCGCGCAGGAGCTCGTCGCCGGGCGGGCGCGCGAGCGATTGGCGGCGGAGGGGCTGGACGGCGATCAAATCGCGCGCATCCTCGAAGTGGTGCCCGTTGCGACCCACAACCAGCGCGGCCTCGGCACGCTGCGGATCGGCTTCTTGGATGGGTGCGAGGCGGAGATCGACGCGAGCACGCTGCTGGCGATCGTCGAGGGCTCGATGTCGTCGGAGATCTACGAGCTGATGAAGCGCTCCGACGAGGTGGCGGTCGTCGAGAAGGCCCATCGCCGCCCCCGCTTCGTTGAGGACTGCGTGCGCGAGATGATCGCCGGCGTGGTGGCCGCCTTCCCCGAGCTGGACGGCGCGAGCTTCGTGAGCGCACACCAGGAGAACCTCGAGACGATCCACCAGCACAACGTGGTCGCCGAACGCCACGGGCTGCTCGCCGAGCTGCGCGGGGAGATCGAGTCGGGGGCCCCCGTCGCGCATCAGACGACGTTGGAGGAGTGGCTGAACGACGGTGGGTGAAAAGGGAGGGGAGGGGGGCAGGCGCCGCCCGCGCCCGCGGCTCGATCGGGTGCCCAGCCCTGCCGGCGAGCACCTCGCCCGCCAGCGCTACGCCGATTGGTGAGGCTGCACCGCGCGCAGCCGCCGGCGCACGTCGAAGCAGTAGTCAAGGCCCGAGACCACCGTCACGGCCACGGTCGCATACAGCAGCAGCGCCACCCACAGCGGTTTGGAGGGCACCGCGATGACCGCGAGGATCGCCGCGATCTGCATGCACGTCTTGACCTTGCCGAGCATGCTCGCCGCGATCACCACGCCGGCCTGCGTGGCGCCGAGGCGCAGCACCGTCACTGCCAGCTCGCGCGCGATGATCACCATCGCCACCCACGCCGCAAGCCGCCCGAGCGAGACGAGCGAGAGCAGCGCGGCGATGACCAGCAGCTTGTCGGCGAGCGGGTCCATCAGCTTGCCGAACGTCGTGATCGATCCGCGCGAGCGCGCGAGGTAGCCGTCGGCGAAGTCGGTGATCGACGCGAGCACGAACACCACCGCCGCCAGCACGTCGCCGGAGGGCGTGTTGCCGAGCAGCGCGACGACCAGCACCGGCACGAGCATGATCCGCAGCACGGTGAGGACGTTCGGCAGGTTGAGGGGGAACATAGAGGCATTATGTCCACGTCCGCCGCCGCTCGTCGCGGGCGCGTCCGCGGGCAGGCGGCGCCCGGCCGCGGACGCCATGCACGGGCGCAAGCGCGCCCGTCGCCGGGTCGCGCGCGGGCGCCCGGGCGCGCCGTCACGCGATCCGCGAACAGTGTCCCGCGCGGCGGCGCGATAGGGTGGCGCCCATGCAGATGCAACTCGTGCCGATGGTCGTCGAGCGCACCGCGCGCGGCGAACGCGAATACGACATCTATTCGCGCCTGCTGAGCGAGCGGATCATCTTCCTCGGCACGCCGATCGAAGACCAGGTGGCGAACCTCGTCGTGGCGCAGCTCCTTCACCTGGAGGCCGAGGACCCCGAGAAGGACATCTCGATCTACATCAACTCGCCGGGCGGCTCGATCTACTCGGGCCTTGCGATCTACGACACGATGCGCTTCGTCAAGCCCGACATCGCCACGATGTGCGTCGGCGTGGCGATGTCGATGGGCTCGCTGCTGCTCGCGGGCGGCACGAAAGGCAAGCGCGCGGCGCTGCCCAACAGCCGCATCCTGATCCACCAGCCCTCCGCCGGCTTCGAAGGGCAGTCGACCGACATCGAGATCCACGCGCGCGAGATCCTCAAGGTGCGCGAGCGGATCGATCAGCTCTACGCCGAGCACACCGGCCGCGCGCCGGAGGATGTGCGCGCCGACATGGAGCGCGACCGCTTCTTCACCGCGCAGCAGGCGCTGGAGTACGGGATGATCGACCGGGTGCTGGAGAGCCACTGACCATCCGCCCACCGAGCATGCCATCAGCATGCTAAGCTCCGGCGGCGTGAGTGCGATCCAGGTTAAGAACGTTCCACCTGATCTGCACGAGCGTCTGCGTGCTCGGGCGCGCTCTGAGGGCCGGAACCTGAGCGATTACGTGCTCGACGCGCTGAGACGCGACCTGAGCGTGCCGAGCACACGCGAATGGCTCGACAGCCTTGCGCGAGACGAGCCGGTGACGGGCGTCTCCTCGAAGACGATCGTCGAGACGGTTCATGCGGGCCGTGAGGAGCGCGATGCCCAGATCCACGTCGTCGTCGCCGATCGCGATTGACGCCTCAGCGCTGGTCGAGCTGCTGCTGCAGACGCCCGCCGGGCGCACGGTCGCCGGGGTGGTCGTCGGCAGGCGGCTGATCGCGCCGGACATCGTCAACGCGGAGGTTGTGCAGAGCCTGCGCGGCCTGGAGCGTGGGGGCAAGGTGTCAGGGCGGCGAGCGGGGGAGGCAATCGTGCGACTGGCTGACAGCCCCGTTGCGCGGGTGCCGACGACCGGTCTCATCGCCGAGGTGTGGTCGCTGCGCTTCAACCTGTCGGCATACGATGCCTGCTACGTCGCCCTCGCGCGGGTGCTGGGGTGTCCTTTGTTGAGCACCGATGCTCCTCTGAAGCGGCTGCCGTCGCTGGGCGTGACCTTTCTGTGAGCGGCCTGACCGCGTTCGAGCGCGCGCTGCTCGCGGCGGTGGCGGTGCTGAGCGCGCTTGCCGGCGCCGCCAACTACGGGGCATGGGCGGCGGTGCCGCGCTTCGCGCTGGCGACAGTCGCGCTGGCGGGCCTGGCGTGGGCAGTGGCGCTGGGCACCGAGCAGCTGGGCGAGCACATCGGGCCGCGGGCTACCGGTGTGCTGCAGGCGACGCTTGGCAACCTTCCCGAGCTGCTGGTGGTGATCTTCGCGCTGAAAGCCGGCGAGATCGTCGTCGCTCAGACGGCGCTGGTGGGCTCGCTGCTCGCGAGCGCGCTGCTGGTGCTGGGGCTGACGATCGTCGCCGGCGCGCGCCAATCGGCCGACGGGGTGATGCGCTTCTCCCCGCGCCTTCCCAACGACGCCACCACGCTGCTGCTGGTGACGGTCTTCCTGATTGTGCTGATCGGCCTCGCGCTCGGCTCCGGCAGCGCCGCCGGCGATCACGTGGACACGATCTCTGTGGTCG
>Ga0210401_10004412_pt1 | contig 14699 bp, 11 predicted proteins | sample IncBWH32MmetaG_FD_150866 | JGI IMG/M metagenome (GOLD analysis project Ga0210401, IMG submission 150866) | Forest soil microbial communities from Barre Woods Harvard Forest LTER site, Petersham, Massachusetts, United States - Inc-BW-H-32-M | ecosystem: Environmental > Terrestrial > Soil >... | reverse complement strand
AGCCTTTCCACGCGGGCTCGGGCGGATCAAAACCCGCGCGCGGCGCGTAAATCGACGGATCGATCAACTGCATGTCGGGGATGTAGCGCGGACAATTCGGAAAGATCACGCGCGCGGTGACGCGGATCATGAGCTGCGCGCCGAGGGTCCGTTCGAGCAGCGGATCCTCGCGGCTGACCGTTGCGGTGCCGTTGACGCGCAGGCGCTGCGGCTTTCCATGCATGGCGATGAACAGCATGCCGACTTCGACATTGACCAGAATGTTGCCCAGGCTCTTGAACATGCCGTTGCCGTCATAGTCGGGGAAGGCTAGCTCCGACGGCGCTGTAATCGTCACGAACCCCGGCATGCCGCCCTTGAAGGAGCAATCGGGCCTACCCTCGGCATCTGCTGTCGCGAGAAAGAAATACGGCGCGCTCTCGATGAAGGCCCGATCGTCGGGCGTAAACTCTGTGCGCGCAAAATTTTCCAGGCGGTCGGCAATCCGCCGGCTCTCGAACTGATCCTGCAGGCGGCGATTCCCCTCGTGAAACATGATGCTATCGGTCATCGATGCTCTCCCTGTTCACACTGGAATTGGCAGATGTCGACTTTTTGTGTGGGAAATTTATCATTATAGAGCCTTTTGCGGAGCACGCGCGAGAGAGACGAACGCCGCCGGCGGCTTGAAGCGCTACGGCGAAGCCTTTTCACGGCCGCCGTAGCGCGCTATTTTGCCATTCCTCCCGGACGCAGGGCCGCAATAAGCCGCAGGTCCCGAGGCATTGTTTGCGGGATCAACCGGAGCAATCGCCATGTCGATGCAACATGTAGCTTCTCCCGCGATCAGCTTCACACCGCCAAAGCGCAATTCGCTGACGCATATCCCCGGCGATGAGGGCTGGCCGATCATCGGCCGCACGCTGACGATCCTCGCGGACCCCAAAGGCGAGGTCGAGCGGATGGCCGCAAAATACGGCCTCGTATACCGCAGCCACGTGCTCGGCGAAACCAGCATTACCGCGCTCGGGCCTGAGGCCAACGAACTCGTGCTATTCGACCAGGCAAAACTGTTCTCCTCGACCCATGGCTGGGCCATTGTTCTTGGCCGTTTGTTTCCGCGCGGCTTGATGCTGCTCGATTTCGACGAGCACCGCCTGCACCGGCGCGCACTATCGGTCGCTTTCAAGTCCGGACCGATGAAATCCTACCTGACGCAGCTCGATGCCGGCATTGCGGCGCGCGTTGCACAATGGAAGGCCCAACCCGGCCCGATGCTGTTCTATCCCGCAATGAAGCAGCTGACGCTCGACCTCGCCGCGACTTCCTTTCTCGGCACCGGCATCGGGCCTGAGGTCGAAGAAATCACCCGCGCCTTCGTCGATATGGTCGCGGCAGCGGTCACGCCTGTCCGTCAGCCCTGGCCGGGCACGCAGATGGCCCGCGGCGTCAGGGGTCGCAAGCGCATCGTCGCCTATTTCTCCGAGCAGATTCCGATCCGTCGCGAGAGAGGCGGCGAAGATCTGTTTTCGCAGCTTTGCCACGCGACCCACGAAGACGGCGCGCTGCTGTCGACGCAGGATATCGTCGACCACATGAGTTTCCTGATGATGGCGGCGCACGACACGCTGACCTCATCGCTGACTTCGTTCGTCGGCGAGATCGCCGCCAATCCAGAGTGGCAAGACAGGCTGCGCAACGAAGTCACGGGCCTTGGCATCGCGCCGGGCGAGGCTACAACGCTCGACAAGCTCGAGGCCATGCCGCTTTCGGAGATGGCTTTCAAGGAGGCGATGCGGATGAAGCCGCCGGTGCCGTCGATCCCGCGCCGCGCCGTCCGCGATTTCAGCTTCAAGGGCTATGCGATACCGGCCGGCACGCTGGTCGGCATCAACCCGCTGTTCACGCACCACATGCCCGAGATCTGGCCCGATCCCGAAACATTCGATCCGATGCGATTCACCGACGAGGCGCAGCGCAATCGCCACCGCTTCGCCTATGTGCCGTTCGGCGGCGGCGCGCATATGTGCCTCGGGCTGCACTTCGCTTACATGCAGGCGAAATGCTTCGCGCGGCATTTTTTGCAAAATCTCCGCGTCTCGCTGGAGGACGGCTACAAGCCGCAGTGGCAGATGTGGCCGATCCCAAAACCGCGCGACGGATTGCGGGTGACGCTGAAGCCGGCCGGGTGAGCGGATCAGGCCAAGGCCTGCGCGTCGATGCCGATCACGTCGATCCCGTCGGCGCGTCCGCGAATAGGCAAGCGCCCGAGATCGCGAACCGCGAACGGCGGCCGTGAGCCGAACCGCTCCATCGCCGCGCGGGACGCCAGAAAGCCGCCATCCACATTGCGGCTGAGCTCCTCAAGCCTTGCCGCGGTATTCATGACGTCGCCATTGAAAACAATGGCGCGCTTGACGTCGCCGATCTCGCCGACGATCACCGGCCCGAAATGCAGGCTGCCGCGGATCTGCGGCGCCGCGCCGAATTCGCGCTCGAACTGGCTCGATGCCCGTGACAACTCGTCCCGCATCGCCAGAAAGCAGCGCAGCGGGCGGCAATCGACCGTGCCGCCGCGCTCCTGCCAGGTCACGATCATCTCGTCGCCGACATAATCGAGAACTTCGCCGCGATAATCGACGACGGCAAGGGTGAGCAGGCGGAAGGTACGATCGAGAAAGCGATGGATGGCGATGCCGCCAAGCCGCTCGGCCAGTCCGGTCGATCCAGCGATATCGACGAACAGCACGAAGCGGCTTTCCTCGACCGGGGAATGATACCGCCCGGTGACGAAGTTCAAAAGCGGGCGCGGCCCGATAATGTTGGAGAGCGCCAGCGCCAGATTCACCACAACCGAGATTGCAGCGGAATAGAAGAAGGCGGACCAGAAATTCTGGCTGGAAATTTCCAGGGACAGTCCGGCGATCCTTTCGGCGAAATAGGACCACTGGATGACGACGATAACCGCTCCGTAAATGGCGCTCCGTACCATCAGATTGGCGGTGAAGGGAAGATCGCCGAGCCACACACGCATCGGGCCTTCCAGGACGAACAGCTCAATGCTCCCGAGCGTGATGCCCATGACCAGCCCATACGCAATTCCCACCATCACGGAGATAGGCGCCGTGCGGCCTTGCACGATGTTGAATGCTACTCCCGCGATGACCGCGGCGACAACGATCCAAACAAGCAGTCGCAGATTTCGTTCGAGTCTTGGGTTCATGCGATCCATCCGTGCGCCACAACCGGTTCAGACGATGCGCAGATGCGGCGCGCCACTTCCGCGAACATGATGCCTCGACCCCGAAAAGACGCAGTAACGGCGCGGCGGGATAGCTATTCGATGAACGTCGTAAGCTGGGCGCCCTCATCCGCCACGAACACCGCGATCAGCTCAGCCGGCTCGGTGTTGCTGGCATTGGCCGAAACCAGATGCGTTGCGCCCGGCGGCTCGAAGAACGATTGACCCACCCTGAAGGTCTCGACCGGACCGCCGGCCAGCTGCGAACGGATTTCACCCTTGGTGATGTAGGCGGTGACGGAGCCCGCGTGCCGGTGCGCGCGCGTGAACCCGCCGGGGCCGTAGAATACCCGTACGATCGTGACGCGCTTGCCGGGCACATTCGGAAGCGCATAGGAGGCGATCGGCTCGACGGTATCGAGCGCCGATCCGGCCGGATCGGAGGCCGCACATAACGGCGTGACGACGGTCGAGATCGCGTCCATCGCCAGCGGCAACACTTTGCCGGTTGCGAAGGCGCATGCAAGACCGCCGATAATAGCGAAATGAAACAGCCGGGCGTCAGCCCGCGCCAGCCTTGCTCGGGGTGCCGCGAACATCACCGTCCTCCCTTTTTTTGCCTTGATGGTTTTCTTGGAGCGCTATTTGTTCTGATCGAACGCCTTGCGCAGCGCGACATAGCCCTGCTGCTGCTGCGTCCAGTTGCGGCCGCCGGTGATGGCGCCATCGACCACCAGATCGTGCCCGTTGATGAAACTTGACTCATCGCTGGCAAGAAATACCGCGGCTTGCGCGATATCCTGGGGCAGTCCGGCACGCGGGATCGGCTGCGCGGCCTTGTAGACCTCGCGCATCACGTCAGGCGTCTTCTCCGCTGCCTCGACCGAGAGGCCGAGCGCCTTGCCGAAAATGCCGGTGGCGATCGCGCCCGGAGAAATGGAGTTGACGCGGACGCCGGATTCGCCGAGCTCCATCGCGACACATTTGGTGAGGTGGATCACCGCGGCCTTGCCCGCACCGTACACCATCGAGGACGAAAAACCGGCAAGCTTCCCGGCGATACTGCCATTGTTGATGATGCTGCCAAAACCTTGCTTTTTCATATACGGCGCGGCGTGCTTCATGCCGAGCATGACGCTGCGTACCAACGTCGCCATCGCAGCATCGAAGCGCGCGACCTCGAGCCCCTCGATGCCACCGGTCTGTGCCGGGCCGCCGGCATTGTTGAACAGGCAATCGAGGTGACCGAATTTCTCGACCGCAAGCGCGATCAGCGCGCGCATCTGCTCCTCGACCGTGACATCGGTCTGGCGGAAGACACAGTCGGCGCCGAGTTGTTTGGCCAATGCCTCGCCCTCGGCCACGCGGCGGCCGGCGATGACGATTTTTGCGCCCTCGGCCACGAAGACCTCAGCGGTGCGCAGCCCGATGCCGCTGGTTGCGCCGGTGATCACCGCGACCTTGCCATTGAGCCGTCCCATATTGTTATCCTTTCAGTATCGCCGAAAGCGATTCGAAGCTGACCCGCGGAGCCGTGGGTCCTGTCCGCAATCAATATATTCCCGCAGCGGGGAGGCAACGCAAGCTGTGCTTGCGCGCACGGAATGCTATTTTGCACATGTCCGGCCTTATTTTGGATTCGCTGATCACGTGAAGTGACGACACCCATGAAGAAATTGACCGACGAGTTCAGGCGCGGCTGGCAGGGAACATCGCAACCATCGCCGATTTTCAGCGTCGGATTTGCATTATGCTGCCTGGCGCTCGCAACGGTGGCGCGCTGGGGCCTGGCGCAGATCCGGCCCGACGTGTTCTTCACGCCGTATTTGCCGGCGGTTTTCTTCGCCACGGCGTTGGGCGGGGCACGGATGGGAATTGTGACGGCGATTGCCGGCGGCGCGCTGGGGGTCAGCGTCGATTTCAGCGACGCAAGAGCTGATCCTGCAAGGCTTGCGCTGCTGCTGATTTATTGGGTGGTGTGCGGCTTCACGATATGGGGCGTCGCGCATTATCGATCGATGGTCGCGCAACAACGCCAGATTTCGAAGCGCCTGATCCAGGAGGAGGAATACCGGAAGCTTCTGGTCGACGAGCTCCAGCACCGGCTCAAGAACAAAGCCTCGACGATTCACGCGGTGCTGCACCAGGTGCTTCTGGATCAACCGCAAATCTGGGCCGGTATCGATCACCGGATCCGGGCGCTGTCGGCAACCGACGACCTGATCGCAAAGGTCGACGGCACCGGCTGCGATATCAGAGATCTGTTGCGGTCCGAGCTCGGCCCTTATGGCCATGTCCGCTTTACGCTGAACGGTAATCCGCTGTTCCTTCCCGCCAAGCTGGCGGTAAGCCTGGCGCTGATCTTCCACGAACTCGCCACCAACGCCGGCAAATACGGCGCGTTTTCTTCCGCGCACGGGCTGCTGCAGGTGTCATGGTCGGTGTCCGACGATCGCCTCAATTTAACCTGGGACGAGACCGAAGGTCCCGCGGTCGACAATGTCGGCGCAGCCGGTTTCGGGACCAAGTTATTGAAGTCGGCGCTGCTTTCATTCGACGGCAAGACCGAGATCGCCTTTTTGAAGACCGGCGTTCATTGCACCCTGCAATGCCGCGTGCCGCGCACGGACACCGTTGCTCCGGCGTTCGCCGGAGGACACCGTTGACGTTCTGTTAATGACGACTCCTGGCGCTTCGACTCCCGCCGATTTTATGGTTCCGCGCCGGCATATTTCTCAGTTCTGCTTTAACCAAAACTAAGAGCGAACCCGTCACAGTCGGCTTTCATGCAAAGTCGGCCCACATATGACCTGCAGATCGGCGCGACGCAAAGCGAGTGCGAACGCGCGGCGGAAACCGAGCTCAATATCCTGAAGGATGTGCTCAGGATGCTGCCCGCCGGTGTCACCATTCAGGACGAGCACGGCGACTTCGTTCTGGTCAACGAGGCTGCCGCGGCGCAGCTCAAGATTAGCGGCAGCGGCCCGGCTGCACCACTTTCGCCAGCATTGAGCCAGCGCCGCGAAACCGGTCTCGAGTTGCTCCGTTCCGGCCGCGCGGCGGTTGCCGAGGAATGCGTCGCCGGTGGCAACGTCAGACAAGTCCTGCTCACCTCGCACCGGCCGGTGCGCATCGCGGACCGCAACCTACTGCTTTCGGCTTCCGCCGATATCAGCGAACAGAAGGCCTTCGAGGACCAGTTGTTCCGCTCGGCCTATTATGACGAATTGACCGACTTGCCGACACGGCGCGTGATCGAGCATCGCGCCGCCAGCCTGCTCAAGCCCGATGCCGATAGGCAAAAATTCGCGCTCGCGTTTCTCAATATCGACAATTTCAAACACATCAACGACTATTACGGCCACGGCATCGGCGATGCGCTGCTGGTGGAGGTCGCCAAGCGGCTAGGACGTGGCTTGCGCCAAACCGACATGCTGTCGCGGATCTCCGGCGACGAGTTCTTGCTGCTGCTCAGCCCGATCCAGGGCGAGGGCGAGGTGGCGGAATACATCCGCCTGACGCAGCAGCGGCTGACCGCACCGTTTTTCATCGACGGCTCGGAGATCTTCGCGTCGACCTCGATCGGCGTCAGCCTGTATCCCGATCACGGCAGCAGTTACGACGTGCTGTGCCAGAACGCCGACATAGCGATGTATCGCGTCAAAAGCGACGGCAAGGGCGCCGTGGCCTTTTTCAACGCCAGCATGGAGCGCGAAGCGCAGGCGCGAATGAGGATCGAACAGTCGTTGCGACTGGCGATCCTCGAAAAGCGCTTTTGCTGTGCCTTTCAGGCCAAGGTCGACATCAGGACGCAAGCCATCAAGGGTATCGAGGCGCTGGTGCGCTTGCGCGACGACGAAGGCGTGATTCAGGCCCCGGGCACCTTCATTAACCTCGCCGTCGAACTGGGACTGATCGACGAACTCACTTTTCTCGTGCTGGCAGAGATCGTCAAGTCGATCGATCTGATCAACGCGACCTTCGGCGCCGAGACCACGATCAGCATCAACGTCGCGGCCAAGCAGGCCGGCAATGCGGAGTTTATGCGTTCGTTCGCGCTGGCGCTGGAGGGGACAGGTTTTCCAGGACGATTCATGATCGAGGTGACGGAGGACGCTTTCGTCGCCAAAACCCACTTCCAGACCGAAATCCTGCCGATCTTCCGCAAGCTCGGCGTCGGCATCTCGATCGATGATTTCGGCATCGGCTATTCATCGCTGTCGGCGCTCGCCGACATCACGGCCGACGAGATCAAGATCGACCGCTCCTTCATCACCGACATTCATAAACGGCCGCGCAGCCAGGGCATCTTGCGGGCGATCGAATCCCTGAGCGAGGCGCTCGGCATGACGGTCATCGCCGAGGGCATCGAGTCATTCGAGGAGCTTGCCTATCTGCAGGCCGCGACCAAAATCCGTTACGCGCAGGGCTACTACTTCGCCCAGCCGATCTTCCTGGAAGAACTAAGGCCCGCTATCCCGTACGCCAGCGAAGCACGCGTCAGCATGGCGAGCCGCCCCCCGCGAGAGGCGAACCGCATCTCCCATTTGCGCGGGTATGGTAATCGCCGCTGACCGACACGTCCAGCTGGAGCGAGCGCGGGCGCCGAGGGCGCATCGGATGCGGACAGCATACCTTCCGCCGGCAACCCGCCGATTAAGCTTTAAGTAACCGGTTTTCCTAACTGCCCTTGGTATTTTTGCGTTGTATGCATGCCCCCTCCGGAGTCAGGGAATGCACGAATTTATCTTCGCCATTTTGGGCAGAATGTCCCGAACGCGAGCGATTGGGCCACAGCGTGTTGCCGCGTCGGTTCGACGGGACCCGGTGCGCTGGCTGACGATCTGCGGCGGCCTCCTGGTCGCGGCGATCATCATCGGCACCATCGCGATGATCGGCGAGTTCCGCGAGCGGGCGCTCAGCAACAGCGAACGCGAGCTGGAAAATACTGTCTTGCTGCTTGCCCGTCACTTTGACCAGCAGCTCGAGGACTCCGAGATCATCGCCAACGACCTGATCTCCCAGATGAAGATTTCCGGGATCGCCTCGCTCGAGACGTTCAAGGAGCGGATGTCGAGCGCCGAAGCCCATGAGATGCTGAAGTCCAGGGTCAGCATCCTCTCTTATATCGGCGAGGTCACCATCTTCGATTCGGAAGGACAGATGATTAACTCGTCGGCAGGCTGGCCGGTGCCGTCGATCAACGTTGCCGACCGGGAATATTTCAAGGTTTTCAAATCGGATTTACAATCGGACAAGGCGATCGTCGAGCCGGTTCGCAGCTACCTTACCGGCAACTGGACCGCCGTGATCGCCCACCGGCTGAGCGGCCGCAACGGAGTCTTTCTGGGTGTGGTCTCGCGGCGCATCGATCCCGCCAATTACGAGAAATTCTTCGCCTCCGTGGTACTCGGACCGGGTGCTGCGATTGCCCTGTTGCACCGCGACGGCACCATGCTGGCGCGTTACCCGCGCGTCGACTCGATGGTCGGGAAGAAGCTGAAAACGGGACAGCTTTTGCAGAGTGTTTTGACCACGGGCGGCCTCCAAACGCTACGTGTGCAAAGCCCGGTCGATCACCAGGACAGACTAGCCTCCGCGGCGGTGCTCAGCCGTTTCCCGATAGTCATTATCGCCACCAACACCGTTGCGGCTGCGCTGTCGGACTGGCGCGAGCAAACCAGGCTTCTGATCGTGGCCGCCGGCCTGTCCGCGTCGATCATTGGCTTCATCCTCTATTCGATCGTCCGGCAGATAAAGCGGCAAAATCAGGAATCCCAGCAGCGGCTGGAGTCCGAGAAGCACCGGCTCGATACCGCGCTCAACAACATGACGCAGGGCCTCGTGCTGTATGACGCCTCCGCCCGCGTCGTCATCTATAACCAGCGCTACATCGACATGTACGGGCTGTCGACCGACATCGTGAAGCCGGGTTGCCACTTCTACGATCTGATCCAGCATCGTAAGGACACCGGCTCCTACGATGGCGACGTTCACGAGTTCTGTTCGAACATCATGCAGAACGTGGCACTGGGAAAAATCTCCTCGACCGTCATGGAAGGCGGTGACGGACGCGCCTTCATGGTCGTCAACAAACCGCTGGTGCAGGGCGGATGGGTCGCGACCATCGAGGACATCACGGCGCGCCTCAATCTCGAACAAGAGCGCGACCGCAACCAGACCTTCCTGCGCGAGATCATCGATCATATTCCCTCGCAGATCACGGTGAAGGACGCGCGCGACCATCGCTATCTGCTGGTCAACCAGGTGGCCGAGGTGGAATTCGGGCTGTCGCGCGATGCCATCGTCGGCAAGACCGCCTTCGATCTGTTTTCGAAACAACTCGCCGAGAAAATCGCCACCGATGACGAGCGGGCGCTGCAATCGGCCGACGGCTTGTTGCTGGACGAGCATGCCTGGGAAAGCGAGTCGATGGGCCGCCGATACATTACCTCAAAGCGCATCGGAATCCGGGATCAGGCCGGCGACCCCCGGTATATCATCAACGTGGTCGATGACGTCACCGAACAGCGGCGCGCCGACGAGAAAATCGCTCATCTGGCGCATTATGATGCGCTGACCGATTTGCCGAACCGGACGCTGTTCCGTGCGCGGATCGAACGCGAACTCGAGAAGGCCGGCGAAGGCGAGCAGTTTGCGTTGCTCTATATCGACATCGACGAGTTCAAGGGCATCAACGACTCGCTCGGACATCACATCGGCGACGAGCTGTTGAAGACGGTGGCGAACCGCATCAGGGGTTGCCTCAAGACAACCGACCTGATCGCGCGCCTCGGCGGCGACGAGTTTGCGGTGATCCAGACAGCGGTCGAAAGCCCCGCCGACGTCGTGGAATTCGTAATGCGAATTTATGAGGCGATCCGCCAGCCCTATCAGTGCCTCGGCCACCAGCTTTCGACCGATGCCTCTATCGGCATTGCGCTGGCGCCGCAGGATAGCACCGAGCTCGACCAGCTCATCAAGAATGCCGATCTCGCGATGTATGCCGCCAAGGCGGAGGGGCGGCGCACCCACCGCTTCTTCGAGCCGGCCATGCACGCCAGCGCCAAGGCCCGGCTTGAAATGGAACTGGATCTGCGGGAGACCATGGCCAACAGCGGCTTCGAAATCCACTACCAGCCGGTCGTCAATCTTCAGCGCAATGAAGTGTCCGGGTGCGAAGCGCTGCTCCGCTGGCGCCATCCCGTACGCGGCATGGTCTCTCCGGCCGAATTCATCCCCGTTGCGGAAGATACCGGCCTGATCAACGAGCTTGGCGATTGGGTGCTCAACACTGCTTGCGCCGAGGCCGTGAGCTGGCCGAATCAAATCGGGCTCGCCGTCAACGTTTCGCCGGTTCAGTTCAACTGCGCAACGCTGGCGCTGAAGATCACCAGCGCCCTTGCCGCTTCCGGTCTTCCGCCATCGCGGCTGGAACTCGAGATCACCGAGGCCGTGCTGATCCGCGACGACGAGGCCGCGCTCGCGATCCTGCACCAGCTCCGCGCCATCGGCGTGCGGATAGCGCTCGACGATTTCGGCACCGGCTATTCCTCGCTGAGCTATCTGAAGCGCTTTCCGTTCGACAAGATCAAGATCGACCGAAGCTTCGTCGCCGACATTGCGGAAGCCGACGGCTCGTCGGCGATCGTGCAGGCGGTGGTCAACATCGCTGCCGAACGCAACATCACGACGACGGCGGAAGGCGTCGAGACCGAGCAGCAAAAGCAAATGCTTCGCGCCTTGGGCTGCACCGAGATGCAGGGCTATTTGTTCAGTGCTGCGAAACCTGCCGCGGAAATGAGGAAACTGCTGGGCGCAAGCGGCGGAAAACCCACAGCCATGGCCCGGTGACGAAGTGGCGGCGCACGTCGCCGGCAAGGTCGCCCAGCGCATACGCGCCAGCCTTTCTCGTCGCTGTTTCTCCGAAAACCCAACTATCGCCTTCGCCGCCGCCGGTCTATAAATAACCGGCAATCCTGCCGCGCGACGGGTTCCTCGCATGCAGCCTGTGTCCATCCTCCTGAACATCTTCTGGATCCTGATCGGCGGCGCCTGGATGGCCTTTGGCTGGCTGGTCGCCGCCATCGTCATGGCGATCACGATTATCGGCCTGCCGTGGGCGCGTGCGGCGTTCAATATCGCCGTCTATACCTTGCTGCCGTTCGGTTCGAAGGCGGTGCGCCGTGACGAAGTCACCGGCCAGTCGGACGTCGGAACCGGTCCGCTCGGTGTGATTGGCAATCTGATCTGGCTCGTGCTCGCCGGCTGGTGGCTCGCGCTCGGCCACGTCGTCACCGCGATCATCCTGGCCGCGACGATCATCGGCATACCCTTCGCCTGGGCGCATCTAAAGCTTGCCGGCATCGCGCTTTGGCCGATCGGCAAGGTGATCCTGCCTGCCTGAGCTCCGCTTGCTTTCGAACTATGCCGTCAGCCGGCCGCGATTGAGCTCGGCGAGGATGGGACGGACCAGCCGCCCAAAACGCTCGGCCTCCTCGTCATGCAGATAGCCGGACAGGCAGAATGAATGGCAGCCGGCGTCAATGAATTGCTGCAGCATGTCGGCGCACTGGGCGGGATTGCCGACCACCGCGATGCCCGCGCCGGGCCGGACCTTGGTGATACCCGTCCATAGATGCGGCAGCAGGAGGTCGCCGTGCTCACGGGCAAGCGCCTGCACGCGCTGGTTGGCCACGGAATTGTTGTAAAGCGTCTTCATCTCCTGCTTCTGTCGCTCGGTCGCGTGGCGTACCAGTCGATCGGCGGCCTCCCATGCCTCGCTCTCATCTTCGCGGCAGATCATCTGCAGGCGCATGCCGAAGCCGATGTCGTTTTCGCGATCATGGGCGCTAGCCATCTGCCTGATCTCGGCGATGTTTTGGGCGATGCGCTCCGGCAGATCGCCCCAGAACAGATGAACATCGGAATGCTTCGCGGATATTTCCCAGGCCTGCCGCGAACCGCCGCCGAGGTAAAATTTCGGAAACGGCTGCTGAAACGGCCGCGGTCTGATATGGGCGCCCGACAGCGTGTGAAACTTTCCTTCGAAGTGGACCGCCCCGCGCGCGGTCCACAGCGCTTTCAGGATCGAGACCTCCTCCTCCATCAGCGCGTAGCGTTCTTCCTTGGCGTAGCGCACGCCCTCGGCTTCGACTTCGCTTTCATTCTGCCCCGCGATCAGGTTGATGCAGATGCGCCCACCCGACATCTGGTCGAAAGTCGCGATCATCTTGGCAAGCAGCGCCGGATTGATGTAACCGGGCCTGGCTGCGATCAGCGGCTTGATCTTTGACGACCGCGCCGCCATGAATGCGCCCGATATCCATGCCTCCCAGCACGTCGAGCCGACAGGTATCAAGAGATACTCGAAGCCCGCCTGCTCCGCCGCCTGCACCACGCGGTCGTACAGTTCCGGCGAGCCCGGCACCTGGGCTTCGACCAGGCCATAGGCCGTGGTGTCACCATGCGTGGGCAGATACCAGCCGAATTCCAGCGGGCGCATGGACCTTCTCCCTCGCATAGCTCGGTTGCTCATTTCCTCGAGGGGGCAATCTACAGCCTGTGTCGGGCCGGACAATCCGCCAGCCGCCGCAAGGCCGTTGCCGATATCAGGCCAATCGGCTAAATGAGGCCTCTACGCACCCGTAGCTCAGCTGGATAGAGCGTTGCCCTCCGAAGGCAAAGGTCACACGTTCGAATCGTGTCGGGTGCGCCACTTTCTCGCATTTTCAGACCCATCAGTCCGCAGAATGTCCGCTTAATCGGTTCGCGCCCTGTTCACGCGGGGTGCCGCAATGACACCTCCCCGCGGAACCAATACGGCGCGACAGCGAGAGCCGCTCGAGTGTTCGGTCTACGTTGGCCGCGAACGGCTCGGTCGGTATGTGCAAGTCGATCGAAGAAAATACAAAGCGTTCGACGCCAACGACCGGCCGTTGGGTAACTTCCGCGTCCGCGCCGGGGCGCTGGCCGCGATCCGCAAAGCGCGGGGTAAACGCTCATGATCAGCGTTTCCCCCGAGCTCACAAGCTGGATTTCAGAGCGGGCAAATACGGTTTCAGATCAAACGCTCAGCGCGTACAGTCAGCAGCTTCGCGTTATCATCAACACCGCTTGCGACGTGAATCAACTCGACGAGGCCGGCAAGCTTGTCCAGCAAGGTAACTGCGCCGGGGCAATCAGTGACGTCGAGGCGATTGATCTCGCCACCTTGATCCAAAGTCGGCGTCCGCCGAACCGCCATACCGGGCCCGAGTATGCAACCCAGATCGGCCGCACCAGCGGCAGGGTTTTCAGCCGGTTCGTTTCGCGGCAGCGCCAACGATCGCCCGATCGCGAGGCGTCTCGAGGTCGCAGGCGGATGCTTGGCGGCTCCAGTGCGCTGCCTGACGATCTGCGGCGCCACTACACCGAGGGCCAGAGGTCAGTTCTGTGTGTCATCGCCTTTAAGATCAAGCGTCATGGTTTCTGCGATGACCCGATCGACGCGCTGGCCGCGCAGGCCGGCGTCGGCCGGACCACGGTGCAGACCACACTGCACGAGGCGCGCCGGCTCGGTCATATCTCCGTCACCGAACGCCCCCGGCGCGGCGAAAAGAATCTGACCAACATCGTTCGCATCTGCTCGAGGGAATGGCTCGCTTGGTTATCGCGAGGGCCATCTGCAGCCCGTCTCATAGGGTCCAAATCGGTGAAAATGGTGAGCACCACGAAGAGCATAGATTTAAGAAAGAAAGAGGCCATCAATGAAGAAAAGGAATTTGACCCCAAGCTGGCACATGGTCACGGGCCAGAACGGAGCAGCTACGATGAAAAAGGGCGGATGGAAGCACTCCAGTGAGACCCGCGACAGAATGCGATCGCGGATGACGGACGCTCAGCGAGCCAAAATCAGCGAGGACACTAAGGCGCGCATGGCCGATCCCGCAGTACGTCAACGCATCCAGGATGGAATGCGCGCGGCGTCAGGTGAGGCTATCGAACTACAGACGCTGAGGGCGGCATGGCGCACAGCGCGTCCAGCTGCCCGCAAGCGCTTCTTGGTTGAGCTCACTAGCGCTGACGGCTAGAGCGCCTGAAGATGAGGAGGTTAAACTGCTGATGCTTGTCGTCGGATCCTATCGGGTTAGGGCAATCTAAACGGCACCCGAAGGTTAAGGAACGATGTTTATTCATAAGACCTTTCTGCACCATTTCGGATTGTCACATTCCAAAACCGCTTGACTCGCTTAGAGAGCGAGGGCCAAGCTATTGCGTAATTCTTTCGGCGGTGAAGCGGCAGAAACGTTGTATAGACCGGACCCTCACAGCAAAATCGCTAATTAGGTAGCTCTGCGCGGGCTGACAGGCAGGGGGGTATCGAAACCCTGCGCAGATGCCCCGGGACCGGCAGCTTAGCAACTCACAAATCGCCGCGTTATTTTCCAGAACTTTATTTTTTGAATTCCGCTTCCTTAGCCAACTAATCGGGGCGGGG
>Ga0210401_10004409_pt1 | contig 14704 bp, 10 predicted proteins | sample IncBWH32MmetaG_FD_150866 | JGI IMG/M metagenome (GOLD analysis project Ga0210401, IMG submission 150866) | Forest soil microbial communities from Barre Woods Harvard Forest LTER site, Petersham, Massachusetts, United States - Inc-BW-H-32-M | ecosystem: Environmental > Terrestrial > Soil >... | reverse complement strand
GTGCCCCATTCGGAATGCATCTTGTGGCCGCTCGTGTCTTCAGCCTTGACCGGCAGGAAGGTCCCTGCCCCGACATGCAGCGTGATCCGGTGAATTCCAACACCGCGCTGGCGCATGGCTGCTTCCAGAGTGGGAGTAAAATGCAATCCTGCGGTGGGAGCTGCGACTGCGCCGTCGCTGGCAGCGAACATGGTCTGATAGTCGCTGGCATCGCGCTCGTCGGGGGCGCGCCTGGAGGCGATATAGGGTGGCAGCGGCGGGTTGCCGAGATCGGCAATGGCCTGGTCGAGGGTCGGCCCGTGAAACGAAAACGACAACGTGACCTCGCCGTCGTCGCCCTTCTGTTCGACCTCTGCATCGAGGTGACCGAGAAGGCAGACCTTGCCCTCATTGCCAAAGCGAACCACGTCGCCGGGCGAGAGCTTCTTGGCCGGTCTAACCAGCGCCTGCCAGCGCGAACCGTCGAGCCGCTTGATCAAGGTCGCCTCGATCTTCGGTTCGGCGTCGCGGCCGATGCGCCGGCCCTTCAACTGCGCTGAGATCACCCTGGTGTCGTTGACCACGAGCTGATCGCCGGGCTCCAGCAACAGCGGAAGATCGACAACGACGCGGTCATCCAGGGCGGCGCCGGGTTGCACGACCAGCATCCGCGCGGAATCCCGCGGGCTCGCCGGACGCAGCGCGATGCTGTCGGCGGGAAGCTCAAAGTCGAAAAGATCGGTGCGCATGGGTTATTTCGGGGCCCGTTCCTCATCCTGAGGAGCGCGACAGCGCGTCTCGAGGGATGAGGCCGAGTTGTTGCAACGTCCGTGGCCTCATGGTTCGAGACGCCTGCCATGCAGGCTCCTCACCATGAGGAAACCGCATCACGCCGCATCCAGGGCCATATGCGCCTTGATGATCTTGTCCGGGTCCTTTACCGGCTCACCGCGCTTGATCTTGTCGACGTTCTCCATGCCCGACGTCACCCGGCCCCAGACCGTGTACTGCTTGTTGAGGAAGGAGGCATCGTCAAAGCAGATGAAGAACTGGCTGTCGCCGGAATCCGGGCTTGCCGCGCGCGCCATGGACGCTGTGCCGCGCACATGCGGCTCGTTGCTGAATTCGGCCTTGAGCTTCTTGCCGGAGCCGCCGGTACCGGTGCCCTGCGGACAGCCGGTCTGCGCCATGAAACCTTCGATCACGCGATGGAACACGATGCCGTCGTAAAATCCCTCGCGCACCAGTTCCTTGATCCGCGCGACGTGGCCGGGCGCCAGGTCAGGCCGCATTTCGATCGTTACAGGCCCCTGCGTGGTGTCGAGGATCAAAGTATTTTCGGTGTCAGCCATGCTCTTTTCTCTATTGTTTGAGGTGGAAGTTTCCGGTTGTGAAACTGGACCTTGATCGGCCGGCCGGCGATGGCGCCAGCCATTCCTTCAGTAAATGGCATCGGCGTGCAGCGCTGCAATGTCTCCATCACCGCGATCCGGTACATTAGCCGGTCGTTATCGTCGGCCTGTTCCGATTCATAGGTGATCCGGGGACGGCCAAGGATCTCACCAGCCCGGTTGAAACTGACCATCACCGTGATGTCGATCCCGGGTTTGGCGCGGGACGGCGCCGGCGGTTTCCAGCAGGTCCCAAGCCTCGCGGATAACTCGCGAATGGTGTTGACCTGTGCCGGTTCCGCCGGCGCACACGCCGGCCACACCAGCAGGAACGTTGCCGCATACCGGATTCGCCGCGTGCGAGACCGGTCCACCGCTGACTACTTGATGTCGGATGCGACTTGCACCTTCACCATCTTGTCGGGATCGGTCACGCTGCCGCCTTGCGATCCCGGCGGCGCCTTCTTGAGCTTGTCGACCACATCCATGCCCTGAACCACCTCGCCGATCACGGTGTACTGGCCGTCGAGGGGGGTTCCCTCCGCAAACATGATGAAGAACTGCGAGTTGGCGGAATCGACGCTGTCGCCGCGCCGTGCCATGCCGACGATGCCGCGGGCGAAATGAACCTTGGAAAACTCCTGCTTCAGGTTCGGATATTTCGATCCGCCGGTGCCATTGAAATTCTGGCCATCGCCGGTCTGTGCCATGAAGCCATCCATCACGCGGTGGAACGGCACGTTGTTGTAGTAGCCTTCACGCGTCAGCTGCTTGATGCGCTCGGCGTGCTGCGGCGCGAGGTCGTTACGCAACTTGATGACGATGCGACCCTTCGTGGTGTCGATGACGATCGCATTCTGCTTGTCGAGACCGGCAGGAAGCGGCTGTGCGATCGCGGGCGCGACACAGATCAGCGCGGCGAGAACGGCAAGAATTCGGATCATGAAGGCTCCAACAGAGGAAAAAAACTAGCCGGTGAATTTGGTCTTGAGGCTCGCCACGACCGCTTTCGGCACGAAGGCCGACACGTCGCCACCCATGCTTGCGATTTGGCGCACCAGTGTGGCGGTGATCGGGCGGACGGCCGCGGAGGCCGGAACGAATACCGTATGCACGTCGGGCGCCATGGCTTCGTTCATGCCGGCGATCTGCATCTCGAAGTCGAGGTCGGTGCCGTCGCGCAGGCCGCGAACCATGATCGTCGCACCGTGCTTTTGCGCTGCAACGACAGTGAGATTGTCATAGGTCGTGCAGTCGAAAGCGCAGCCGGCCTTGGCGGCTACCGGCGCAAACACGGCCCGAACCATGGCCAGACGCTCGTCGGTCGAAAACAGCGGCTTTTTGCCGGGATGGACGCCAATGGCGACAACCAGCCGGTCACAGAGCACAACGGCCTGCTTGACGACATCCAGATGGCCGTTGGTAACGGGGTCGAATGAGCCGGGATAGAGCGCGATGCGGGGCATAAAACCGTCTACCCCGCCCCGGGCGGGCCCGCAAGCCGGTCCGCCGCCGGTGATCGGCGCCGGGTGCCAAACCTCAATCCTTCCCAGGCCATTGAACCAATTCCGTGGACGGCACGTCTCCTATGCACGACGGCTGTGTTTCGTCCCGACCGGGCGACGAAACAAAACTATGCGGCGACGAAACCACTTTTGCGGATGGCGAAGACGCCCGGAAACCGGCGCTTTGTATCGATTAACCAACCAAACGACGGGCCGCCAGGGCCCAATGACAGGGGACCGTCATGATCAAAGCTCTTTCAGCCATAGCTATTGCTGCGTTTGTCGCTGCCGCGCTCACCGTGCTGCCCGGATTTGCTCCCCAGGTCGAAGCCAGCGTGCCCCACGCCCTTGCCAAGGGCGACCGTCTGGACATCCGCCCGATAGGCCGCGATTGCTCGCAGCAGGCCTGGCCGCATTTTGAGGCTTCCTGCCTGCGCGTCGCAGGCTCCAAGACCGCAATTCGGGAAGCCCGCCTGGTCACAGCCGACCGTACGCCATAGAGCGAGCCGCTGGCACAAGATTACCATGTGATTTCAAGAGGAGGCTGGGTGTAACCCGGCCTCCAGCCATGTTGCATCAGCGCCTGTGCGCGTGTCGGAGCACGACCGCAACGATCACGATCGGCGGGAACAGGACAGGCTCGCGTTAGTAGCTTCCGGCGGGTTTGGGCGCGTTGGATTGGCCACCCGGCTTCGACTTTTCCGCGCTGGAGCGGGAACTCATTCCGGTGGTCACGCCTTTCTTCATATGGGTATGGCTCATTTTCATTCTGTGATGCGCCTTTGGGGAACCGGTTCCGGCGGTGCCTTGACTCGATGCGCCGGTGGCCGGTTGCGCCGGATCCGACTGCGCCGATGCGATCGCCGTCGCCCCGAACAATGAAGCGGCAACGAGGGCCGAAATGGCAAGCTTGGATCGCATGAGACTCTCCTGATCTGGACCAATGATGCAGGAAGCAAAACTTGTGATCCGGATTTGGGTTCCCCTGAAAACGCATTTCGCGGCCCTAACATTCCCGAGATCGGACACGGCGCGGCAGTAGCACCCCTTCACGGCGCTTCGGCATTGGCAGCCTCCCGTCTGACCGCACGCTAAAAGGCGGGCCGCCGGCGCAAAATCGTGAGGGTCAGGCCAAAATCAGTGTCTGGTGTATCTCAAGCGGAGGCTGGACGTGCCCTGGATCATGATCCGATCAGATTGAATCGGATCATGATCTCATCTCTTTTTTTGAGCATGATCTCCGCGCAAACGCTCCGCGTTTGTTGCGAGGGAAAACCGGTACCCACTTTGCGCTAGCGCGGCCCTTCGGGTCCGGATCATGCCCTAGCCGCCATTGCCGTTGCCATTGGCGTTGCCGTTGCCGTTCTCGGCTTCCTCGCCGATATGTTCGACCGACACCACATGCTCGTCTTCGGCGGTGTCGAACACGATGACGCCCTGGGTTGAGCGGCCGGCGATCCGGATTCCTTCCACTGGGCAGCGGATCAGTTGACCCTTGTCGGTCACCAGCATGATCTGGTCGGAGTCCTCGACCGGGAACGACGCCACCAGCTTGCCGTTGCGATTATTGACCGACATCGCCACGATGCCTTTGCCGCCGCGCCCGGTGGTCCGGTATTCGTAGGATGAGGTGCGCTTGCCGTATCCGTTCACCGAAACCGTCAGCACCACCTGTTCCTGCGCCGACATCTCGACATAGCGTTCGGAGCTGAGCTGAATGGTGCTGGAGGCCTCTTCGGCGTCGGCCTCCGCGGTCTCCTCGGCGGCACTCTCGCCGGCCACGGCGCGGCGCATCTTCAGGTAGGCAGACCGCTCGTCCGACGTCGCCTCGACGTGCCGCAGGATCGCCAGCGAGATCAGCTTGTCGCTTGCCGGCAAGGCGATGCCGCGCACGCCCATCGAGGTGCGCCCCGAAAACACCCGCACGTCGGTGACCGGGAAGCGGATGCACTGGCCCCCGGCGGCGGTCAGCAGCACGTCGTCGCGCTCGGTGCAGATCTGCACGTCGACAATCGCCTCGTCGTCGTCGAGCTTCATGGCGATGATGCCGGAACGGCGGACGTCGACGAAGTCGGACAATTTGTTGCGGCGGACGTTGCCGGCGGTGGTCGCGAACATCACGTCGAGATTGGCCCAGGAGGATTCATCCTCCGGCAGCGGCATGATGGTGGTGATGCGCTCGCCCTGCTCCAGCGGCAGGATGTTGATCATGGCCTTGCCGCGGGCGTTCGGCGCCGCCATCGGCAGCCGCCAGACCTTTTCCTTGTAGACCTGTCCGCGCGAGGAGAAGAACAGCACCGGCGTGTGGGTCGAGGCCACGAACAGGCGGCTGACGAAATCCTCATCGCGGGTCTGCATGCCCGCGCGGCCCTTGCCGCCGCGCCGCTGCGCGCGATAGGCCGACAGCGGCACCCGCTTGACGTAGCCGGCATGCGAGACCGTCACCACCATATCCTCGCGCTGGATCAGGTCCTCGTCCTCGACCTCGCCTTCCTGCTCGATGATGACGGTCTTGCGCGGGGTGGCGAACTCCGACTTCACCTCGGCAAGTTCGGTCTTGATGATGGCCTGCACGCGGGCGCGGGAACGCAGGATGTCGAGATAGTCGGCGATTTCGACCGCGAGCTTGTCGAGCTCTTCGGAAATCTCCTCGCGCCCGAGCGCGGTGAGCCGCTGCAGCCGCAGATCGAGGATGGCCTTGGCCTGCTCCAGCGACAGCCGCGCCGTGCCGTCTGCGGCCAGGGTGTGGCGGGGATCGTCGATCAGCGTGATCATGGCTGCGACGTCCTTCGCCTGCCAGTCGCGCGACATCAACGTTTCGCGCGCGGCGTTGGGATCTGGCGAGGTGCGGATCACGCGAATGATCTCGTCGATATTGGCAACCGCAATGGCGAGACCGACCAGGATGTGGGCGCGGTCGCGGGCCTTGTTGAGCAGGTACTTGGTCCGGCGCGTCACCACCTGCTCGCGGAAGGCGATGAACAGCGTCAAGAGGTCCTTCAGGTTCATCACCTGCGGCCGGCCGCCGTCGAGCGCCACCATGTTGGCGCCGAAATTGGTCTGCAGCGGGGTGAAGCGATAAAGCTGGTTCAGCACGACATCCGGAACGGCGTCGCGCTTGAGTTCGACCACGACGCGGAAACCCTGGCGGTCAGATTCATCGCGCAGGTCGGAAATGCCTTCGATCTTCTTCTCGCGCACCAATTCGGCGATGCGCTCGACCATGCTGGCCTTGTTCACCTGGTAGGGAATTTCGGTGACGATGATCGCTTCGCGGTCCTTGCGGATGGTGTCGATCGTTACCTTGCCGCGCATCACGATCGAGCCGCGGCCGAGATGATAGGCCGAGCGGATGCCCTGCCGTCCCAGGATGATGCCGCCAGTCGGAAAATCCGGCCCCGGGATGATGTTGATGAGCTCGTCGATGGAGAGCCCGGGATTGTCGATCAGCGCGACACAGGCGTCGATCACCTCGCCGAGGTTATGCGGCGGAATGTTGGTGGCCATGCCGACCGCGATGCCGCCGGCGCCGTTGACCAATAGGTTCGGGAATTTGGCCGGCAGTACCGTCGGCTCGCGATCCTTGTCGTCATAGTTGGCCTGGAAATCGACGGTGTCCTTGTCGATGTCATCAAGCAACGACTGCGCGATCTTGGTCAGGCGCGACTCGGTGTACCGCATCGCGGCGGGCATATCGCCGTCCACCGAGCCGAAATTGCCCTGCCCGTCGATCAGCGGCACGCGCATGGAGAAATCCTGCGCCATGCGCACCAGTGCGTCATAGACCGACTGGTCGCCGTGCGGATGGTATTTACCGATGACGTCGCCGACGGTGCGCGCCGACTTGTTGTGCGATTTGTTCCACTCGAACCCGTTCTCATACATCGCGTAGAGGATGCGGCGATGAACGGGTTTCAGACCGTCGCGCGCGTCGGGCAACGCGCGCGCCACGATCACGCTCATGGCGTAATCGAGGTAGGAGCGCTTCATCTCGTCGAGGATGGATACGGGACGAATATCGGAGGGCGCCGGCGGCTCTCCGGGCTTCGTATCTTCGGTGTCAGACAAAGGGGAAATCCGGTCAGTTCTGGTTACGAATCATATAGCGCATCGGGGGCCCCAAAACCACCCTTAACTGGCTCGCAGAAGCGGTTTTTCCCTTCGTTTTTCCAGAGACTTAGGCTCTGGTCAGGGCGCCTGTCGGCGCCCCTGAAAACGCGCTGCCGGAACCGGTTCCGCAGGTGGCTTTTTTCCGGCCCGGAACCGGCCCTCCGGGGAGCTCCGGTAACGGCGCTACGGGCCGAACACCACGGCGTGCATGATCCGTCCCGGCAGCAGCGTGAACAGGCCTGCGATCACCAGCGCGCCCGAGAAAATCGAGATCATGATGCGGCGATGATCGGCCACCCGGTGGCGATGCGCCTTCCACACGGCGAGCGGAACGGTGATGAGCACGAAGATCGAAAGCAGATGGATCGGGCTCCAGGGACCGACAAGCCTGATTTCATGAATCCAGAACGAGCTGATCGCCACGGACAGCATCAGGCAAACCCAGATCCAGCCCAGCGTGCGATGAGGCAAGGTCCCCTTGGGAGCCGCGAGCTGCACCACACCCAAGACAAACGCCGTCATCGCCGCGAAGGCGTGAACGGGTATCGCCGGCGCGGCATCCAGCAGTGGCGCGAGGTTCATCGGCGGCGCCCCCCTCTTCTATTTAGAAAGCGATTCCATGCGTTTCCAAACTGTTTTCGAGGATCGACTCCAGGTCCATCATTTAAAACGGGATATCGTCGTCCATGTCGCTGTTGCGCCCGCCGGCCGCTACCGCGCGACGTGGCGCGGCACTCGAGGGCCCGCTGGCACCGAAATCGCCACCTTGATCATCCGACCCGAAACTGCTGCCGGCGCCGCCACCGCTGCGGCCATCGAGCATGGTCAGGTTCGAGTTGAAGCCCTGCAGCACCACTTCCGTCGAATATTTCTCGACGCCGCTCTGGTCGGTCCATTTGCGCGTCTGCAACTGGCCTTCGAGGTAAACTTTTGCGCCCTTCTTCAGATATTGCTCGGCTACCTTGCAAAGACCCTCATTGAAAATGACGACGCGATGCCATTCGGTCTTTTCCTTGCGTTCGCCGGTGGCCTTGTCGCGCCAGCTCTCCGAGGTCGCCACGCTGAGATTGGCGATCGGACGCCCATCCTGCGTGCGCCGGATCTCAGGATCCTTGCCGAGATTTCCGACCAGGATCACCTTGTTTACGCTTCCCGCCATTACCGCTCTCCACTCTTGATCATCGCCGCACTGGCCCGACACCCCACCATCGGCCGGGCTCAAGCCACCGCTTTCAAAACGCTCGGGCCACCTTGCGCCGACCCTATACGCTCGCTTGTCTCGCGAGCCGCTGGATCGGCGGTTATCCACATATAGCATCTCACCCGGCGATGTTCCAGTTTTGTTCCTTGGAATGGATATCCGCAGCCTGGCGCCAAATTCGCTCGATTCCGGCGGGATATGGGTACCGCCGAGGCCACGAAAACGGGTTCCATCGGGTCGGGAAAGGCCTTGCAATTCATCGGCTTCCGTCCCGTCCAATTCGACTTCAAGTGTTGCATTTCAGAGACTGCAATTGTCACCCAATAGCCCTATGGTGGGGTTCCGAATTGAATCGGTTGGCGGATCGCGGGTTTGAGGCAAACGCTTCGGGTGGAACGAAGCGCAGGGATCGGGCGGAGAAAATACGATGAAGGGGTTCTTGCTGGGTGCGGTCGGACTGGTTGCGATGAGCATCGCGGCGCCTGCGGTGGCTGCCGATCTTCCAGCGCGGGAATACACCAAGGCGCCGGCGATGATCCCCGTCGCCTACGATTGGAGCGGCGTATATGTCGGCGCCAACGGTGGCTGGGGCAGCGAGCGTCGTTGCTTCGATTCCATTACCGCAGCCGGCACCTTTATCGCGGCTGACGGATGCCACAACACCACAGGCGGGGTCGCCGGCGCTCAGGTCGGTTATCGTTTGCAGAGCGGCGCCTGGGTGTACGGATTTGAATTGCAGGGCGACTGGGCCGACCTGCGTGGCAGCAATGTGAGCATCCTCCATCCTGCCAACACCGACCGGTCGCGGATGGATGCGTTCGGGCTGTTCACCGGCCAGGTTGGTTACGCCTGGAACACCGCTCTGCTCTATTTGAAGGGCGGCGCTGCCGTCGTCGCCGATCGCAATGATATCCTTACCGGCGGCGTCGTCGTGGCGACATCGGCGGGCGACAACCGCTGGGGCGGCACCGTCGGCGGCGGCGTGGAATTCAGCTTCGCCCCCAACTGGTCGGCGGCGTTTGAGTACGACCATTTGTTCATCGCCAATAACAACACCACCTTCACCGCGCTCAACGGCGTGACATTTAGCTCCGACCGCATTCGCGGCGATGCCGATATCGCAACCGTCCGCGTCAACTACCGCTGGGGTGGGCCGGTGGTCCCGAAGTACTGATCGCGACCAGAGCGTCTCGACTGAGCTCCAGAAAGGCTGGCCTTGCGCCGGCCTTTTTGTTGCCGTCCATGCAGCGCTGTTGCCTGCTGCTGCCATCGCAAGCTGGTTCCGCAACAAACCGTTGATGGCTTGCACGGAACACTGGAAATCCGTTAGCGTTCTTCCTATGTTCCGAACGCACCCATTGGCGTCTGATCGCGGAAATTCCAGCGACGCGCGCCCCGAACGCGGCGTGTCCGACGCGCGCCTGGAAATGCCGATATGGATGAAGTAATCAGGGCCAAGCGCCAACAGACCGGCTCAGGGATGCGCGCGATAAGCATTCGCGGCGCGCGCGAGCACAATCTCAAGAACATCGATTTGGAAATTCCGCGCGACAAGCTCGTGGTCTTCACCGGTCTGTCCGGCTCCGGCAAATCATCGCTCGCCTTCGATACTATCTACGCCGAGGGACAGCGGCGCTACGTCGAATCTCTGTCGGCCTATGCGCGCCAGTTCCTGGAGATGATGCAGAAGCCCGACGTCGACCAGATCGACGGCCTGTCGCCTGCGATCTCCATCGAGCAGAAGACCACCTCGAAGAATCCGCGCTCGACGGTCGGCACCGTCACCGAGATCTACGACTACATGCGGCTGTTGTGGGCTCGCGTCGGCGTGCCCTACTCACCCGCGACCGACTTGCCGATCGAGAGCCAGATCGTCTCGCAGATGGTCGATCGCGTGCTGGCGCTGCCCGAGGGCACCAGGCTCTATCTGCTGGCGCCGGTCGTGCGCGGCCGCAAGGGCGAGTACAAGAAAGAGCTCGCCGAATATCTCAAAAAGGGATTCCAGCGGGTCAAGATCGACGGCACCTTCTACGAACTGGCGGAAGCGCCGGTTCTCGACAAGAAATTCCCGCATGACATCGACGTGGTGGTGGACCGCATCGTGGTACGGCCCGACATCGGCCAGCGGCTGGCGGAAAGTTTCGAAACCGCGCTGAAGCTCGCCGATGGCCTGGCGGTGATCGAATATGCGGATGCGCCTGCCAGCGCGAACGCCTCTTCAGTTACCTCCCCCCTTGCGGGGGAGGTCGACCGGCCGAAGGCCGGTCGGGAGGGGGGTAAGCCACGCGCACAGGCGCCCGGGGCTACCCCCCTCCCCGACCCTCCCCCGCAAGGGGGGAGGGAGCAGATAGAGCAAGCCGCGAAGGACCAGCCAGCGACCAGGAAAGTCGCAAAAATCCACGACAAGAGCGGGCCGGAACGGATTCTGTTCTCGGAAAAATTCGCCTGTCCGGTTTCCGGCTTCACCATTCCGGAAATCGAGCCGCGGCTGTTCTCGTTCAACAATCCCTATGGCGCCTGCCCGGCCTGCGGCGGCCTCGGGATCGAACAGCATATCGACGAGGATCTGGTGATTCCCGACAAGGAGCTGCCGCTGCGCAAGGGCGCGATCGCGCCGTGGGCGAAATCGTCGTCGCCCTATTACATCCAGACGCTCACCGCCCTGGCCAAATTCTACAAGTTCACGCTCGACACCAAGTGGAAGGACCTGCCGAAGAAGACGCAAAACGCGATCCTTCACGGCTCCGGCGAGGACGAGATCAAATTCTCCTATGAAGACGGCGTGCGCTCCTACGACACGAAAAAACCGTTCGAAGGCGTCATCACCAATATCAACCGCCGCTATCGCGAGACCGAGAGCGAATGGGCGCGCGAGGAACTGGCAAAATATTTCTCCGACGTGCCCTGCGAAGCCTGCCACGGCTATCGCCTCAAGCCGGAGGCGCTCTGCGTCAAGATCGCCGGCAAGCACATCGGCGAAATCTCCGAGCTGTCGGTGCGCCGCGCCGGCGAATGGTTCGAAACCGTGCCGAAGGCGCTCAACGCGCAGCAGAACGAGATCGCCGCACGGGTGCTGAAGGAAATCCGCGAACGGCTGTCATTCCTGCTCGATGTCGGGCTCAATTACCTGACGCTGGCGCGCGCCTCCGGCACGCTCTCCGGCGGCGAAAGCCAGCGCATCCGGCTGGCCTCGCAGATCGGCTCGGGACTGACCGGCGTGCTCTATGTGCTGGACGAGCCCTCGATCGGCCTGCACCAGCGCGACAATGCGCGGCTCCTGGATACGCTGAAGCGGCTGCGCGACCTCGGCAATACCGTGATCGTGGTCGAGCACGACGAGGACGCCATTCGTCTTGCCGATCATGTGCTCGACATCGGCCCCGGGGCCGGCATGCATGGCGGCCATATCGTGGCGCAAGGCACGCCCGCCGACATCATGCGCAACCCGAATTCGCTGACCGGCAAATATCTCACCGGCGAATTGTCGGTGGAGATCCCCGAGCGCCGGCCGCCGAACCATCGCCGCACCATCAAGGTCATCAACGCGCGCGGCAACAACCTGAAAAACGTCTCGGCGGAAATCCCGCTGGGACTGTTCACCTGCGTAACCGGCGTCTCCGGCGGCGGCAAGTCGACGCTCCTGATCGACACCCTTTACAAGGCGATCGCGCGCAAGCTCAACAATGCCAGCGAAGGCGCGGCGCCCCATGACCGCATCGAGGGGCTGGAGCATATCGACAAGATCATCGACATCGACCAGTCGCCGATCGGCCGCACCCCGCGCTCGAATCCTGCGACCTATACCGGCGCGTTCACGCCGATCCGCGAATGGTTCGCTGGCCTCCCCGAGGCCAAGGCGCGCGGCTACGAGCCCGGGCGGTTTTCGTTCAACGTCAAGGGCGGCCGCTGCGAGGCCTGCGAGGGCGACGGCGTCCTCAAGATCGAGATGCATTTTTTGCCCGATGTCTACGTCACCTGCGACGTCTGCAAGGGCAAGCGCTACAACCGCGAGACGCTGGAAGTGCTGTTCAAGGGCAAGTCGATCGCCGACGTGCTCGACATGACGGTCGAGGAAGCCGCCGAATTCTTCAAGGCGGTGCCGCGGGTGCGCGAAACCTTTAAAACCCTGCACCGCGTCGGCCTCGACTACATCCACGTCGGCCAGCAGGCCACCACACTGTCCGGCGGCGAAGCCCAGCGCGTCAAGCTCGCAAAAGAGCTGTCAAAACGCGCCACCGGGCGCACGCTCTACATCCTGGACGAGCCGACCACCGGCCTGCATTTCCACGATGTGAAGAAACTCCTGGAAGTGCTGCACGAGCTGGTGGCGCAGGGCAACACCGTGGTGGTGATCGAGCACAATCTCGAAGTGATAAAAACCGCCGACTGGGTGATCGACCTCGGCCCCGAAGGCGGCGACGGCGGCGGCGAAATCGTCGCCTGGGGCCCGCCGGAGGACATCGTCAAGGCGCCGCGGAGTTACACGGGCAAGTTTTTGGCGCCAGTGCTGGCGAAGGCGGGGAAGCAGAGGAAGAACGGCGCGAGCGAGGCGGCCGAGTGATCATATGACCCAAACCTATCGTCATAACTTATGACCGCTCCGCACGAAGCAGCTAATTTGCTTCCTCTAAACATAACGTTGGCGGGCAATTCCGTTTTCTTCGGCGGACATAAGGTCCCTCTTTCGTTGAGCATAGGATTATGTGTTTTGGTTGGTCCCAATGGTTCGGGAAAATCCGAAACGCTCCGGTGGTTGAGAGATCATCTGCGCCACAAGGTCCAAATTCCAGCGAACAGGAAGGTTGTTTACCTCGCCGCTGGCAGAAATAGCGTTTTCGAGAGCTTTCGATCAAAGTCAGGAGTGGGTGGACCGGGACACGTCAATTCTGAACCGGCGGCAGTGGGTCATCAAAGTTGGAAAAACCACTGGTCGCAATTTGAGGGCAACATGGGCATGCTCTTCCGACTAAAAGAGCGGCCCGACCTACTATTAAAGATAGAAGCCCGACTCCAAGCCCTATTTCAGCGAAGGCTTCGGCTCGATTGGTCTCAATCGGGACTTCAAGTTGGATTTTCCTCCACCCTCGGCGGAACTCCTTATTACGCCAACGCCGAAGCAAGTGGCATCCTCGAACTCGTCCCTCTTTTAGCGGCGATTTACGACAATGAGATTGGAGCTCTCCTTATAGATGAGCCAGAAATCTCACTTCATCCTCAATTACAGGCTTTTCTATTGCAGGAAATGGAAGCTTTCGCGGGGGATCCAGTCGATGCCGCGAAAAAGCTAATTGTGTTTGCTACGCATTCTCCTACGATACTCCCCGTCCGCCGAATAAAGGACATCCCCCGGCTGGTTTTCTTTACTGACATACAGAAGAGCCCAATCCAAATAAGTATCGATGCCGGGGAACTCAAAAGCGTAAAGCTGGCTGCTCTTGTAGCCAGACTTAGCGAAAATCACAAACTCGCTTTTTTTTCGCGCCGCGTTCTCTTGGTTGAAGGACCAAGCGACGAAATTGTCGTGAGCGGACTTGCCTTAAAGCTCGAACACCCGCTGCTCGGAAGCAACACACAAGTAGTACCTGTTACAGGAAAGGGGCAATTTAACGAGACCGTGAAACTCTTTCGTCTGATGGGCAAGGATGTGTTTGTTTTGGCTGACCTCGATGGGCTAGGCGGGACAGAGAGGCTTATTCCTCCTCTTTCGTCTATTAGGGGACGACCTGCGGAGCGTTTTGTTTCTTCTAGCCCCACACGCGACGTCAACTCTGGCTCCCGCGCGACTGCTAGTGGAAGTAAATTACTCCTCTATCGCCGCCTCCACAAACCCCGCCGGATCGTCACAGAACTCGCGCATGACCTTGTAGTGATCCGTCTGTTCGACGGTCACCGGCTCCAGCCCGTATTTCGTCAGCCGCAGCAGCCGCGCGTTCGGATAGGCCATCAGCATCGGCGAATGCGTGGCCATCACGACCTGGCAAATCGTCGACTGCTCCATCCGCCGCATCAGCTTCAGGAACTCGATCTGGCGCGCCGGTGACAGCGCCGATTCCGGCTCGTCGAAGATGAAGATGCCCTGCCGCTGGCAGCGCTCCTCGAAGAAACGCAAGAAGCCTTCCCCATGCGAATGCGAGAGGAAGTCCGCCGACGGGCTCCCAGCCGCGTCGAGATATCGCGCGACGGAGAAAAAACTGTCGGCCCGGAAGAACCAGCCGTTGGTGATCTTCGGCAGCCAGCTCGCGCGCAGTGCCTTTGAGAGTTCCCCGCCCATCGCCTCGATCGCGTTCGAATGATCGACCGGCATATAGCCCTTGCCGCCGCCGGCTTCGTCGTATCCGGCGAGCACCGCTATGCCTTCCAGCAGCGTGGACTTCCCGGTGCCGTTTTCGCCGACGATGATGGTGATGGGGCGATCGAAGCCCAGCTCGAATTCGTCCCCCAGAAAAGGCAGGCAGAATGGATAGGCCTTGCGGTCGGCAATGCGCGACGGGTCGAGCCACAGCCGTCTCAGATAAGGC
>Ga0210401_10004405_pt1 | contig 14711 bp, 15 predicted proteins | sample IncBWH32MmetaG_FD_150866 | JGI IMG/M metagenome (GOLD analysis project Ga0210401, IMG submission 150866) | Forest soil microbial communities from Barre Woods Harvard Forest LTER site, Petersham, Massachusetts, United States - Inc-BW-H-32-M | ecosystem: Environmental > Terrestrial > Soil >... | reverse complement strand
GCATGTCGAAGGTGAGGACATTGTCGTTATAGGTGGTGCGCACCTTGTCGAACAGCGTCCAGGTCTGCACCGTCACCACGAACAGCAGCACCAGGGTGGCGAACACGTCGATCATGCGTTGCCAGCGCGGGCCGACATTGGCCCAGATGAGGTCGACGGTGATATGGGTGCCGCGATAAGAGGTCGCCGCAATGCCCCAGAAGATCAGGATGCCGAGCAGCATGCGCCCGATATCGAAGGAATCGGGGATCGAATAGTTCAGCGTGTTGCGGAGCAGGACCGAGATGAAGATATCGAGCGCGACGATGCCGACAAAGCCGGCCGCGATCCATTCGATCGTGTCGATGAACCGGTCCATTGCGGAGCGCTGCATGTTTGGTTTCCCGATCGTCATCGCTTGCAAGGAGAACGGCGGCAGGAGACCTGCCGCCGTCGGGATTTGATCGTCGTCGCGCGCTACTGCGCCAGCGCATTGTATTTGGCGAGCGATGCTTTCAGCTCGGTCAGCGCCGCGTCCGGATCGACGCCGGTCTTCTTCACGTTATCGGCCCAGGTCTTTACCAGCGGCTCGGCCGCCTTCTTCCACTGCGCCGTCTGCTCGGGGGTGATCGAATAGACCTCCTGGCCGCTTTCGGCCTTGACCTTGCCGACGCCGGCGTCCTCGAAATCGCCCCAGGGCTTGCCGATGCGGCCGGCGGCCTCGGTGTTGCAATTGTCGTCGATCGCCTTCTTCTGGCGGTCGGACATCGCATTGTACTTGTCCTTGTTCATCACGAGGACGAAGGTTGTGACATAGAGCGGCGCGTCCATGTGATACTTCGTCACCTTGTCGACGCCGAACAGCACCAGCGATCCCCATGGGAAAGTGACGCCATCGGCGACGCCGCGCTCGATGATGTCGCGCACTTCCGGCGCCGAGGACTGCACATTGGTGCCGCCGAGCAGGGTCACGAAACTGGCGATGGTGGCGTCAGCGGGCCGGATCTTCATGCCCTTCACGTCCTCCGGCACCACGATCTTCTTGGTGCGGGTGTGGAACGACGAGGGCGAATGGATGAAGGCGAGGCAGAACTTGACGTCCTTCATCTCCTTCTCGGCATATTTGCGATACCAGGCGTCCAGCCCCTCGGAGCCGCCGGTGGCATCAGACATCAGGAAGGGCAGCTCGCCGGCGCCGATGATCGGGAAACGGCCGGGCTGATAGCCGGGGTTGACGTAGGTGACGTCGGCGATGCCGTCGCGCGCCATGTCGTAATGGTCGAACGCCTTGCCGAGCTGCTGGGCCGGAAACACCTGCGACTTGATGGTGCCGCCGGAGGCCTTCTCGACCGAAGCGCCCCAATCCTCCAGCGCCTTCTGCAGCGGATGCGAGGCCGGGACCCAGTGCGAGATTTTCAGGTCGATATTCTTGTCCTGCGCGAACGCGGGCGTCACGCTGGCGGCAAGCAGCAACGCCAAAAACGCCTTCCTCATCGACATCCCCTCCTCGTATGTTGCCTTGGGCTTTGGTCGCCCTTTGCAGACATTGTTATATGATATAATTATCATTGCAAGCCTGCGACAAACGCGGCCGCGTGGTTGAAGCCTATACTATCGGGAGGAGCAAGTGTTGCGGACCAAAGTCGCAATCATTGGCGCGGGGCCGGCGGGATTGCTGCTCGGCCAATTGCTTCGCACCTCAGGCATCGACAACATCATCCTGGAGCGGCAAACGGGCGAGTATGTGCTGGGCCGCATCCGCGCCGGCCTGCTCGAAGAGGGCACGGTCAGGCTGTTGGATGAAGTTGGCGCCAGCCAGCGTGCGCATTCGGAAGGCCTCGTGCATGACGGCATCGAACTAGCCTTCGGCGGCGAGCGTCATCGCATCGACATCAAGGCCGCGACCGGCAAGACCATGATGATCTACGGCCAGACCGAGGTGACGCTCGATCTGATGAACGCGCGCCAGGCGTCGGGACTGACCTCGGTCTATGAAGCGGCGGACGTCACGCCGCTTGATTTCGACACCGACCATCCGCGCGTCACCTACAAGAAGGACGGCGTCACGCACGAGATCGGCTGCGACTTCATCGCCGGATGCGACGGCTTTCACGGCATCAGCCGCGCCAGCGTGAAGCCGTCCGCGATCGAAACCTTCGAGCGCGTTTATCCGTTCGGCTGGCTCGGCATCCTCTCCGAGACGCCACCCGTGTCGCATGAGCTGATCTATTCCAACCATGAGCGCGGCTTTGCGCTCTGCACCATGCGCTCGATGCGGCGCAGCCGCCATTACCTGCAATGCCCGCTGGATGACCGCGTCGAGGACTGGTCCGACGACCGCTTCTGGGACGAATTGAAGCGGCGGCTCGACCAGAAGGCGGCGGACAGCCTCGTCACCGGCCCTTCGATCGAGAAGAGCATCGCGCCGCTCCGCAGTTTCGTCGCCGAGCCGATGCGCTTCGGCCGCATGTTCCTCGCGGGCGACGCCGCCCATATCGTGCCGCCGACCGGCGCCAAGGGATTGAATCTCGCGGCGAGCGACGCGCATTATCTCGCGAGCGCTTTACGCGAATATAACGACGAGAAATCCTCCGCCGGCATTGACCATTATTCCGCGACCGCGCTGACGCGGGTCTGGAAGGCCGTGCGCTTCTCCTGGTGGATGACGTCGATGCTGCACAAATTTCCGGACAACGGCGCCTTCGGCGCGCGCATCCAGCTCGCCGAACTCGATTATGTCGTGAACTCGAAGGCCGCGATGACGTCGCTGTCGGAGAATTACGTGGGCTTGCCGTTTTAGTCTGGCGCCGTCATTGCGAGCGAAGCGAAGAAATCCATAATGCCTTCGCGGAGACGGCCTGGATTGCTTCGTCGCTTCGCTCCTCGCAATGACGAAAGGACGGGAGGAACCATGCTCACGCTTTATTTCGCGCCGGGCTCGAGCTCGATGGCGGCGCATATCGCGCTGCATGAGGTCGACGCTCCCTTCGAGAGCCGGCCGATGTCGTTCAAGAAGAATGACATGCAGTCGGCGGATTTCCTCAAGCTCAATCCGGACGGCAAGGTGCCGACGCTGCTGATCGACGGCCGCGTGTTGACCGAGGTCGCGGGTATCCTGTTTTACCTGGCGAAGCGCTTCCCGGAAGCCACCCTGCTGCCACCGGATGATATCGAGGCCGAGGCGCAGGCGGTGTCGTGGATGTCGTTCATCGCCTCGACCCTGCATCCGGCGCGGCAGAAGGGCATCGATCACGCACGTGCGGTTTGGGCTATCGCCGACAAGAAGCTCGGGAACGGCTGGGCGCTCGGCGAGCACTACTCGATCGCCGACATCCATTTGTTCCGCCTCTATTGGCGGCTGTTCAATTCGCTGAAGCTCACGCCCGGCACGTTTCCCAATCTCGATGCGCATTATGCGCGGATGATGGCGCGGCCGGCCGTTCGGCGCACGATCGCGGTAGAGACCGCGGTTGGGTATGAATTGCCGGCGTAGGCATCACACCATCGTCATTTCGCAGGTCGTTTTCAAACACCCGCGCAAATCACGTTTAAAACTTTGTAGGCGGTGAAATCGTCATCAAGCTCGCGGACAATGGCGCCAACCATTTTGCGAACATGCGAGTGCCGATGACATCAGAAATCCCTGCTGGCTTCGAGCCACATTTCCGCCAGAGCCCATTCACCGATCCCTGGGAACCGCTTTATTCCAAGAAGACGGAGAAAGCGGTCACCATGGGATTGCGGCTTGCGAAGGCGCACACCAATGCGCGCGGGCTGATCCATGGCGGGCTGATTGCCTCGCTTGCCGACAATTCCATGGGCTATAGCTGCGCGCAGGCGACAAACTGGACGACGTCCTTTGTGACGGTGACGCTGGCGGTCGACTATGTCGGCTCGGCGGAGATCGGGCAATGGCTCGCCGTCGAGTGCGAGGTGATCAAGACCGGCAGCACGCTCTGCTTCGCGCAGGCCCTGATCAAGGCGGATGATGTTGTGATCGCGCGCGCGAGCGGCACGTTCCGCGTGGTGCCGAAGCCGAAGGAGTGACACCTACCCGAAATGCCAGTCCGCAATCTCCGTCACGAGATCGATGAAGCTGCGCACCTTCGCCGACAACAGCCGCGAGGTCGGATAGACGATGTTGATCGGCACCGCCGGCAGCTCGAATTTTTGTAGCACGATTTTCAGCTTCCCGGCCTTGAGCGCTTCCGCCGCCTGATAGGCCATCACCCGCGTCAGCCCGCCACCTTCCGCCGCATATTGAATCGCAGCATCCGAGCTGTTGGAGGAAAAGCGCGGGTCGTAGGTGATGCGCACCTCCTCGCCTGCGTCGAGAAAGCGCCAGTCCGCAACGCCTGCGGTGCTGCCGAACTGGATGGTGTCGTGAGAGGCGATCGCCTCCGGCGTCTTCGGCTCGCCGCGGGCCTTCAGGTACGCGGGTGACGCCACCACGATCCGCCGCATCTCGCCGACATGGCGCGCCACCAGCGAGGAATCGGCGAGATGGCCGATGCGGACCGCCAAGTCGATGCCGTCCTCGACCAGGCTGATCATGCGGTCTTCCAGCCGCAACTCGCCGGAGACTTCGCCGTAGCGTTTCAGATACGCCGACATCACCGGGCTGACATGCAGCCGGCCGAAGCCGAGCGGCGCCGAGACCACGAGCCGCCCGCTCGGCCGGGTGCGCTCGCCCTCGGCGGCGCGTTCGGCTTCCTCGACATCGGCGAGGATGCGCCGGGCGCGTTCCAGATAGTGCCTGCCGGTATCGGTCAGCGTCACCGAGCGCGTGGTCCGCTGCAACAGCCGCGCGCCGAGACGCTCCTCCAGCGCCGCAATCAGCCGCGTCACCGCCGACGGCGACAGTTTCAGCTTGCGCGCCGCGGGCGCAAAACCCTCGAGGTCGGCCACCGCGACAAAGGCCTGCATGGCGTCGATCCGGTCCATGACATTATTTCATATTCTGCAATTATGAAGTGTCAATAGCGATAATTGTGCCCGAATTCGATGAAGACCATCTTTTGGGAGCGGGGCGAGCCATGGTCGCGCCGCACCAGAGATGAGGAGAACGCCATGTCCCGTATTCCGACCCCCGCCTCGATCGAAGCTGCACCGGAAAAGTCGCAGCCGCTGCTCGAGGCGGTGCAGAAGCAGCTCGGCGTTGTGCCGAACATGTTCCGTGCGATCAGCAACAGCCCGGCGGCGCTCGAAGGCTATCTCGGCCTCAACGGCGCGCTCGCGAAGGGCGCTCTCGAAGCGCCGACCCGTGAACGGATCGCGCTGGCGATCGCCGAATTCAACGCCTGTGATTACTGTCTGTCGGCGCACACCTATCTTGGCAAGAACCTCAGCAAGCTGTCGGATGCCGAAATCGCCGCCAACCGCGATGGCGGTTCGACGGATGCCAAGGCCGATGCCGCGGTACGCTTCGCCGTGAAGGTTGCGGAGACCCGCGGCCATCCCTCGGAAGCAGACCTGCAGGCCGTGAAGCAGGCAGGCTACACCGACGCGCAGGTGATGGAGATCGTCCTCCACGTCGCGCTGAACACGCTCACGAACTACGTCAACGAGACCATCAAGACCGAGATCGACTTCCCCGTGGTGACGGCGCGGGCGCAGCAGGAGGCTGCATGACGATCCGGCGCGGCGCGCGGCCTGACGGGGGCGCGCCGCCCGATAGCCAGAGATAAGGAGAAGCTCCGATGTCAGACACCCAGATTTATTCCAGCGATGTCGCGTTCACCCCGGTGGTGAAGGCGATCCAGGCGCGCAAGGGTTCGCGCGAGGCTTACGCGCATGTCGAGAAGAATGGCGGCTGGCGCACCGAGATCGATGACAAGCTCGCGGGCTTCCTTGCCAATGCCAACAGTTTCTACATGGCGACCGCGACCAAGGACGGCCAGCCCTATATCCAGCACCGCGGCGGTCCGAAGGGATTCATCAAGATCCTGGACAAGAACACGATCGCGTTCGCCGATTATGCCGGCAACCAGCAATATCTGACGCAGGGCAATCTGTCGGAGAACCCGAAGGCACACATCTTCATCATGGATTATGCGCATCGCCGCCGGGTGAAGATCTGGGGCGAAGCGCGCGTGATCGAGGACGATGCGGCGCTAACGGCAGCGCTGATGCCGAAGGGCTATCGCGCGCGTCCGGAGCAGGTCATCGTATTCAAGATCGCGGCCTGGGACACCAACTGCCCGCAGCATATCCCGCAGAAATTTGACGCGACGGATGTGGCGGCGGCGATGGGGGAAGCGAGTGCCAAGATCGAAGAGAAGGACAAGCGGATCGCGGAGCTGGAAGCGGAGCTTGAGAAGTTGAAGGGCGAGAAGGCGTCCGCAGCGGCGCAATAGTTTTTTGGCCGACCGCGGAATGGCCAGCTCTTCCCCCTCTCCCCGTTCTTACGGGGAGAGGGTTGGGGTGAGGGGCTCTTTCCGCGAGCGCGGTGCCTGGAGAGTCCCCCTCACCCGCCGCGCTTCGCGCGTCGACCTCTCCGCGCAAGCGGGGAGAGGTGAAAAGGAAGCTACGCCGCCTCGGGCTCGCGCACCGGCGCCCAAGCGAAGTCGGGATAATATTGCCGCATCATGCGGTCGACATAGGCGGTGAGATTGTCGAAGGTCTCGACCTCCTCCCGCAGCTTCGACGAAAAGAACGGCGTCAGGATGCCACCGAGCGCGCCGAACGCAGTCGCGTCGGCGCCGCAGGGCTTGTCGCCCATCAGATACGGCTTGTTGCCGAGTTGCACCGACAGCGCGAGGATCGAGCGCAGCGCGAGCTCGACGTCATCGTCGGGAGCGTGGCGGCCAAGCCCGCTCAGCAGGTAATTCTCGGCGACACGGAACTGGGCATTCTCGCGCAGCTGCTCGCGCTTGTCGGACGGTGCGCCATCGAAGAAATGCGACGGTCCCTTGGCAAAATTGTCGGCATCGACCCAGCGCGCGCCAACCAGCGCCCAATAAACGTGATGCTCGATCATGCGTTCGAACGCCCAAGCCCGCGCCCTCACCTCGCGATCGAGGCCGGCGTCGAAATCAAAGCCATATTTCCGCTCGATATGGGCGCGGATGAAGGTGGAGTCGGCGATCTTCTCGCCATCGTCTTCGATAAAAGGCAATTGCCCTTTCGGGGAGGCCGGCGGCATCGCCCGTTCCTTGCGGTAGGCGAGCCCGGCCATCTTGAGCTGGACCTCGGTCTTGGTCACGAACGGACTGATTTCCGGCAGGCCGAACCCAGCGCCAAAGCCGTAAAGGGTGATCATGTAAGCCTCCAATTCCAGAACGCGATCGAAGCTAGCGGCCCCCTGCTGCCACCATACTGTCAGCAGTCCCCACCGCGCCGGCGAAACGCGCCCCCCGCAGGGCGCGTGCCATGGTATGGCGGGCCAGCCGGACCAGTAGCCTCTGGGCCATGGCCTCCAGCGCAGTCAGCGCGCTGACGGCCAGAGCTGCTGCCATCCAGCGAAGATCACCGGAGGATGCGGAAGCGGAGACGACACGTTCGAGCATCCAAACCTGAAGTCGGTGCTGAATTCGGTTTTGGATCCTATAGAGCGTCTGAACGCGGCCAAGGGGCACGAAACGCGGCACAAAACCGGCGTGGACAGGAAATGAGCGAGAGAACATCATGGGGTATCCCCTTCAGTTGAAGTGTTGCCCCCTTATAGAAAAGGCCTGCTGCCAACATCCTGTCAGCATCACTAAGCGACTGTGATACAAGAGAAAATTCCAAGAGAAATTTCATGAGACGCGCGGACCGGCTATTCCAGATCATCCAGGTGCTCCGGCGTACCCGTAAGCCACTGACGGCAGACGCGATTGCGGCCGAGCTGGAGACCTCGAAACGCACGATTTATCGCGATATCGCGACCCTGATCGGCCAGCGCGTGCCGATCCGGGGCGAAGCCGGCATGGGCTACATCCTGGAGAAAGGCTTTGACCTGCCGCCATTGATGCTGACACCGGATGAGATCGAGGCGGCGGTGCTGGGTGCACAATGGGTGTCGGGACATGCCGATGCCGTGCTGGCGCGCGCCGCCGAAGACCTGATTGCCAAGATTGCCGACACCGTGCCCGAACGCCTGCGGCCGTTCGTGCTGGAGCCGGCAAGTGGCGCCCGCCGCGCCTGGAACCGCGAGCCGGACCGCATCGACATGGCGCGGACCCGCGCGCATATCCATGAAGGCAAGAAGATCGCGCTGCATTATCGCGACGAGCACGGCCGCACCACCGAGCGCACGATCTGGCCGATCGCGGTCGGCTATCACGAAGCGGTGCGGCTGCTCGCGGGCTGGTGCGAGCTGCGCAGCGATTTCCGCAGCTTCCGTACCGACCGCGTCATCAGCGCCGACCATCTCGACGAGAAATATCCGGAACGGCGCGATATCCTGCGCGCGCGATGGCGACAGAGCATGGTCTGGGAACCGCCAAAGGACACTTGAGCTGAATGGAACGGACTTCGACCAGCGCGGACGCAAATCCCTGCCAGGCCTGCGGCGCCTGCTGCGGCTATTCGCAGAACTGGCCGCGCTTCTCGACCGAGGAGGACGCTGCGCTCGATCTCATTCCGCCTGCGCTCGTCAACGATCGCGGCTCAGGGATGCGCTGCGAGGGCAACCGCTGCGCGGCGCTCACGGGGAAAATAGGAGAAGCAACGGCGTGCTCGATCTATGCGGTGCGGCCCGAAGTGTGCCGCACCTGCATGCCGGGCGACGCCGAATGCGCCATGGCGCGCCGGAAATTTGGATTGCCGGCGCTTGCTTAAACATGTCCGAGGCCAAAGCGCGCCTACACCTGGATGCGCGGAGAGGCGAGAGAATAAGTGGTCGCCTGCAATGGCGGGCCGACGATCTCCGTACCGTAGCGCTTCGCGATCGCCTCGACTTCCGCAAGATCGCGCGCGGCAGCAACCTCGCGGAACAGCCTTTCGATGCCACCCGGTGAAAACACGGCGAGCACGCGCACTGGTGCCTTCGAAGCGTTGCACCAGGCATGTGGGACACCTCTCGCGACGGTGATGGTTTCGCCGGCCGAAAGGTCCAAGCGGTCGTTGCCGAGCGCGACGTGGAACGTGCCCTCCAGCACGATGAAATGTTCGTCTTCATTATGATGGATGTGCATGGGCACTCCATTGCCGGGCTCCGCGATCGCTTCGACCATCGAGAATGCGCCGCCGGTCTGCTCGGAAGACGTATGGATTTTGACGCGTTCTCCCGGCGTGACTTCCTGCCAATCGTCATTGGGCCCGCTACGAAGCAAAAAAGCTGAGGCGGCAGCGGCCGCTTCCCATACCGTCATACTCATTCTCCATTGGATAATGGTTGATGCATCGCGCGCAATGATGCGCGGCACCAGAATGAGACGGCTCGATTGCCGGCCGATTGCCGCGTCCGCCTTTCGCGTTACAGCCGTAACATAACGGCGCTGTTGTCGGCCGCTGTTGCGAAACCGCCAAGACCGCGCGGCGAGCCGTTTGCGCCCTCGCGTGGCATTCGCCGTCAGGATTTTTGATCAACCTGCATGTTTTGGCGGCACGATCGGCGTGGCGAGCGCTAAAAAACAGATGCAACTCGAAATCACAAAGTTGCTTTCGAACCACCACAAAGCTGCTCTCAAAAACGTGTGCTGCGGTGCGGAATTGCGTCCCGTATAGCGATACCGGGGGCGGAGAGATTTGAATGAACGAAATTGCACCATCCACTCCCTCTGGCCGGCCCCCGCGTGATGAGACAGACGGTGTCGACAGTGATGTCCCTGGTTTTCAAGGGTCCGAGGCCAGTCATGCCTCCGAACGCAAATCTCCAATCTGCCTCGTGGTCGAGGACGACGGGACGATGCGGCACCTGGTGACGAATTATCTCGAAGACCACGACATACGCGCCATATCTGCTTCGCGTCGCGATGAAGTCGCCGGCCTGCTTGCCCGCAGCCAGCCTGACCTGGTCATCCTCGATCTCAGGCTCGGACAGGAAGATGGCCTCGACCTGCTTCGCGAAATTCGCGCGCAGTCCGACGTTCCCATCATCATCACCACCGGCCATCGCCGCGATGAGGTTGATCGCGTCGTGGGATTGGAGTTGGGAGCGGACGATTACATCACAAAACCCTTCGGCCTGCGCGAATTGCTGGCGCGCATCCGCGCGGTGCTGCGGCGCCGGGAAGCCGGGCAGGCCGCGGCCCAGCGCGATGCCGAGAAAGGCCGTGTGCGTTTCGGCAATTGGCAGGTGGACCGACGCCACCGGCGCCTCACCAATTTATGCGGCGAGCCGATCGCGCTGACGAAGGGAGAATACGCGCTCCTGATTGCATTTCTCGATGCGCCGCAGCGGCCGCTGAGCCGCGAGCATCTGCTGCAGGCGACCCGTATTCACGAAGACGTCTTCGATCGCAGCATCGACGTTCAGGTGCTGCGGCTCCGGCGCAAGCTCGAGACTGACCCCGCCGCTCCGTCGATCATCCAGACCGAACGCGGCGTCGGTTATGTCTTCGCGCTCCCCGTCGAGGCCTGCTGATGACAGCGCGCCGGCCAGTGTCGATTGGCGACGCGCGCGGCCGGCGCAGCGTGATGGACGCTTCACCGACGAGACCGGCGACAGCCATTGTTACAACCGTAGCCCGAAACCCCTTGCACGGAATCGTCCGGAAACATGGACGCGGCAGAACTTCCCACGCCAACCTGTTGTGGGAGAAATCGATGCCGTTCGCAAAATCCTCGCCCTATCACCGGTCGCGTTCGCAGATCGAACCGGCCCGCCGAACCAACCAGCGTCCGGTTCAAGAGCCAAATTGCAACGGCGAGCGGGCCCTCGTCATTCCGCTCTCGCAACTGCGCAGACCGTCGCGTCCGGCTGCGATGACCATGTCGGCGATGACGGTCAAAGCCGTCACACGCATTTCGCACTTCGCCGAGCACACGCTTCCAAATCTCATGGTCGCGGTCTTTTCCTGGATCATCACGGAGACGCTGGCCGGATGCACGGCCTATGCCGAGTCGCTGTATCCGATACCGCCTGCGCCAGAGGCCGTCGAAGCGGCGCCGAATGAAACTCCGCGGCGCCGGGCGGCGGACCGCCTCAGCCTGGTTTCGATCCATGCGCGGCTCGGTGTTGTAAGCTGCGAGCAGCCGACTTTGGCGCCGACGCTTGATCAGACCGACGCCGACACTTTCGTGCAGCCTGAACGGCAACCAGGCGCGATTTGGCGTCGCTGCTCTTCGCTCGGCATTTTCATCGCCTCATGCGCCTTGCGAATCCGCCGGGCCCGCGCGAGGCGGCGGGCGATTGCCGAATTGCGCGGGCTTGACGAGCGATCCCTGCGCGACATCGGCCTGTCGGCCATCGACATCGAATACATCGTATGGCGCGACACAGGACGCGAATGACGCAATCGTGGCCGCCGACACTTCCAGTCGCCCGGTCGGCAGGCCCTGTGCCGGCCGGGGTCGCGATCGCGGCCCTATGCCTTTCGATCCTGCTCGGAGGGGCTGCGGCTGCGCAGGCCCCTCCGACGCCCGGCTCGGCAGCTGAAAATTCGATCGCCGAGCAGGAACCCATCACGCCCGTTCCCCCGCCGCCGCCGGCCGATCCGCGAAAATTGGCGATCGGCGAACGCCTGTTTTCCGATTCGCGGCTTTCCGGGGCGGGAAACCTTTCCTGCAGTTCCTGTCACGACGTTCACAGCAACGGCGCCCGTCCCGACGATGGACATGTCTCGCGCCCGTTCGACACGCTGACCGTGTTCAACGCGGCGCTGAATTTCCGACTGAACTGGGAAGGCAATTTCCGGACGCTGTCTGCCCACATCGAGTCGTCGCTGGAGAATTCCGTCAACATGAACACCAACGCCGACGAGGTCGTCGGCAGACTGAACGCCGATCCGGCAGTGGTCAGACAATTCCAGGCCGCTTACGGAAGCGCACCCGACCGGGAAAGCTTTCTTGATGCCCTCGTGACTTTTGAAAAATCCCTGGTCACGCCTGGAGCGCGGTTCGACCGCTGGCTCGGCGGCGACGCTTCCGCGCTGTCGGCGGCCGAAATCGAGGGGTACGGGCTGTTCAAATCGCTCGGCTGCATCGCCTGCCATCAGGGCGTCAATGTCGGCGGCAACCTGTTCGAACGGCAAGGCGTGTTTCGTCCGCTGGTCAAGGGGACGCCGCAGATCGTGCGCGTTCCGAGCCTGCGCAACGTGGCAACGACCGCGCCCTATTTTCACGACGGCAGCGCAGCGACCCTCCAGGACGCCGTGCGCAGAATGGCCGCGGCGCAACTTGACCGCACCCTCACGGATGAACAGGTGGCGCGGCTGGTCGATTTCCTGCAGACGCTGACCGGCAATTATCACGGCACGCCCGTCACCGGAGCGCAGCCATGAGATTTGCCCCAGTAATTTGCGTCATCATCTCGGCCGTGGTGTGCCTTGTTCTGCTGCTGACCTGGCTGTCGCTGCGGGCCCTCAATCCACAGGCCGAAATTTTCGATCGCGCTCTCGCCGATATCGATCACTTCGCGATGCTGGAGAACGCCCTTTATCGCGACGTGTTCTCCGCCCGCTCCGGCTCCTTGCGCAATTACGACCCGCTGGTGCGCGAGCTCAACGATCTGCGTAACGCGATCGATCGCCTGCGCAGCACCGCCGCCGTCGACGCCGAGACGACAGCGGCCGTCGGGCAGCTCGCGACGTCGGTCGACCAGCAGGAGGTGCTCGTCGAGGAATTCAAGAGCAAGAACGCGCTGCTGCACAACTCGCTGGCGTTCTTTGTGCGATTTAGCGCCCGTCCAACCACGGCGGAGCTGGACCCTGTCATCACCGCCGCGGCAGCGGCCATGCTGCAGCTCACGCTCGACACGTCGCCGGAAGCCGCACGCGTGGTCAAGGATCGACTTGATGAGCTCGAGTGGCGGGCCGAAATGTCCAACAGCTATTCCGTCGAGGCCCTGATCGCCCATGGACGGCTGCTTCATGAGCTCCTGCCGTCGGTCGACAATATCCTCGCCACCATGCGTGCGGTACCGCGCAAGCCCAATCAGGATGCGCTGCAGGCGATGATCCTGCAACGCCAGAAGGTGTCGAGAAACAGCGCGCGGCAGTATCGCCGCATTCTGTATGGCGCATCGCTCCTGCTGGTCGCGTTTCTGGTGCAGCTCGGACTGTGCCTGAAATCGCGGGTCAACGCGCTGCAACGGCGCGCCTCCTTCGAACATGTGCTCGCCGGCATATCGATGCGCTTCATCAATGCGCGGCCGCAGAACACCGCCGCCGAGATCGATCGCGCCGTGGCAGAGCTTGGGGCCTGTGTCGGCTCGGACCGCGCCTATTTCGTCGTATCCGGCGCGTGCGGCCGGATCAATGTGTGGAGCAGACCGGGCATGGACTCGCCGGCCGGCTGGCCCGGCCGCGCGATCGAGCTGGCCTTCCGGATTGGTCCCACCGCCGACGGCGTCGTCCACGTCCCGCGCGTCAAGCGGATGCCGATCGGCGACAACAGGGACACGCTCATGGGCCTTGGCCTCGGCGGCTGGGCCTGCGTCACCAAGACGCTCAAGAGCGGTGCCACCGTAACCCTCGGCTTCGACGCAGTCGGCAGACGGTGCCGCATCATGACGCCGGGCGAGCTCAATTTGCTGCAGGTCGCGCTCGACACCATCGTCCATGGCGTCACGCGGCATTTCATGGAACGGGAGCGCACGGCGCTGGAGGCCCATCTGCAACGCGCCCGGCGGCTGGAGCGGATCGGGACGTTCACGAGCGGCATCGCCCATAACTTCAACAATATATTGGGCGGCATCCTCGGTCACTCCGAAGTGATGGAAGAACGCCTCGGCGCCAACGCGCGCCTGACCCGTCATCTCGCATCGATCCGCGGTGCCGCCGAGCGCGCGCGCGACCTGGTGGACCAGATCCTGGCCTTTGGACGGCGCCGCGATGCGCGGCCACGGCCGCTCGACGCACATGCCCTGATCGCTGAGGCGGCGGCACTCTTGAATGTCTCGCTCCCGGACGGCGTCCAGCTCGTGATCCGGGAGCCGGAGGTAGCCGCGATCGTCGCGGGCGAGCCGGCCCAGTTGCAGCAGGTGATCCTCAATCTCTGCAACAACGCCGTGCAGGCGATGGAGGGCGGGGGCCGCGTCGAAATCGAGATGACGGTACATGACCTCGCAACCGCGCGACGCTTTTCCAACGATGAGCTGCTGGCGGGCCGTTACACCTGTATCAGCATCACCGATACCGGCCGCGGCATGGACGAAGCGACGCTGGCGCGAATCTTCGAGCCGTTCTTCACCACGCGCACCTCGGGCAACGGCCTTGGCCTCGCAACCGTGATCGAGATCGTGCGCGAGCATGGCGGCGCGATCCATGTCAGCAGCACGCCCGGCAAAGGCAGCCGCTTCGACGTCTGGCTGCCCTGTGCGACCGTCGTCGAGCCGCAGCTGGATGCACCTGTTGTCGCTGCCGGACGGGGCGAAACCGTGCTGCTGGTCACTTGCGACGGCGCGCGGCTATTGCGCGACGAGGAGATGCTGGCTGCCCTCGGCTACGAGCCGGTCGGCTTTGCGACCGCCGAGACCGCTTTGGCGGCCTGCAAGGCCAAGCCGCAGCGGTTCGACGCACTCATCGTCGGCTATCTCGGATCATCGGCCTCTTCGCTCGAACTGGCGACCGCGCTCCATGCCGCGGCGGCCCACGCGCCGATCATGCTGGCGGCGAGATCGACCGAGCGGATCGGCGCCGACATCC
>Ga0210401_10004402_pt1 | contig 14719 bp, 24 predicted proteins | sample IncBWH32MmetaG_FD_150866 | JGI IMG/M metagenome (GOLD analysis project Ga0210401, IMG submission 150866) | Forest soil microbial communities from Barre Woods Harvard Forest LTER site, Petersham, Massachusetts, United States - Inc-BW-H-32-M | ecosystem: Environmental > Terrestrial > Soil >... | reverse complement strand
AGACTCTAGCGGTCCGATCCCAAGGACCGGGGACGTCAATGCCGAGTCCGAAGACGCGGGTCACAACGACAGGCAATACCAGCCCGAGCAGGGCCGCAATCGAAGCAACAGTGAGAAGCGTGATTTCAACTATCTTCATGTCAGTTACAGTTTACAACCTCAGAGCCTAAAGTCCTGGTTAACGCAACCGGCGAAGTGGATTTTCCTAGTTTCCGATTACGCGACTAAGACAAATCAGGACTTGGGCGTCGCCTCCGACGGGCTCCGCCGAAAAGGCATCTCTGCTGCGCGACTCAACAAATACCACCAGAGCGTCCCCAAAGTCCCAAACAGGAGCAGTGGATGGTCAAAGTTGTAGCTGATGGCAACTATGATCACTGACATCGGAACATCGATGAGCATCATGTACTGCCAAGCAGATTCCAGATGCACGAATGCGATTGTCAAACAGGCACACAAATGTAAGAACGGCAACAGATGAACGAGAATGAAGCGAAGCCTCCGATTTGACGGGCCGAGACTTTGCCAACTGAGCATGACATATGATCAGGTATTCGACCCCTCAACCTCGCCGCTTACAGTAGTCTGAGTGTCCGTAATATAAACTGCCGATTGACACGCAAGTGCGCCGGATGTCCGGTGAGTATTCCTTAGTGATGCCTGGTTAACGCCCTATCGGAAACTGACTCATTATCAGGTTGCCTGCCGTCTTGCTGGAACCGCGTAGATCAGGATCAGCGCTTTCTCCACTTCCCGAGTGCTGCACTTCAATGCTAGTGCGATCTGCACATTTTCTTTTTGAGGATTTGAACGATGGATATGGAAACTTATCAGCTTGCTCGTGCAGCGAAGATGCGAGCAATGAGTGAAGCTCGTGAAAAGCGCAAGCCTGCGCTGGAGGCAGATCGGCAGACAGCAGCGCTTGCCCGAATCACTTCGGCACTCACCAGCACCGGCGGTGATGTTGAGTCGGCGGCAGAGCTGCTCGGCATTTCACGCGCAAGCGCGTTTCGAGCAGTTAGAAAGTTCGCGATTGATGTGAAGGCAATACGAAAGGCAGCAGAAACATCTGCAACACCGACGGGAACTCCTGTCGCGGAGAATTGAATGGGTAAACTGATTGACTTTGATGAGGCTCGAACACGACTTGGATGTTGGACGCAGGATGAAGAGGCCGCATTCGCGCAACTCATGCGCGTCGGTCACTTTGACCGGATGTCCGCGATCCGCCTGTATCGGCGCTCCGGCAGCGACCTGGGCAAGGCACTAGCGATAGCCAAGGCCGAGGCTCCTACAGAGGGTGAATTGGCCCGGCGGAAGGCAGCCGGGGAACGATTGAAGGCACGGGCCGCGGAACGCTCCAAACTCGCCCATATTGGCTCCTAGCCTAATGAACTAGGGGTCCAGGCGAGGTGTTCTGCCCGTCAAACGTTGTCTCATTTGCTTTACGGACGACCGGCACCGGCCAGGAACGACAAGCTAATCATTGACGCAGACCTAGCCGCCGTCAAGCAAGAGCTTGGCAGAGAAATCGGCGTGGAGGGATAGAGAATGGCTTGGGTGACCAAAAAAGAAGCTGACGCAATTCGAGCGGGTAAGCCGCTGCCGCCGAAAACAAAGATCGAGACTGTTGAGATTGAGCAGGAGCCTGAGCCGCCGAGACAGCATTACGAATTGCCTACCGCAGAACAAATGGAGGCCAATTGGAAAGCATCTGAAGCGGCCATCGCGAGTGTTCAGCAACAACCAGCAGTAAAGCCGAAGACGGATGCTCAGAAGCGCGAAGAGGAGTTACGCAAGCGCAGCAAGGACGGCACCGTAATTCCGTTTTCTGAGCCTGATTATCCTCGAACTCAACGCGAATACGAAGCGGCACAGTCAGCCCTACGAATTGAAGCATTCAACATGGCCGAAGAGGCTAGAGCGCAACGTGAGGCGGACCCGAATCGAAAACCGCCTCATTCCTGTCCGAATTGCCAGCGTGGGCATCGAGATGTAAATGGATCATGCACCGGTTGGTGTCAGGGACCACCGTGGTGGAATCAGTAGGTGAAATAAAATGCCGAAGATGTTTGGAAATCAAAAAGTCTACCTGCACAAAGCCAATCTAGACCTATCGCTGTTCTACCCCGCGCCTGTAACAGCGGCCACCGAGATTGTGGCGCAACTCGGACGCGGCAACTGCCGGATAGAAGATATGAGGGCGTTATATTACCAAGTGGCTGAACGATTCCGAAAAATGCGTCACGGCGAAGAAGAGAAGGAACGCCGGGCAAAAAAGCGAGAGCAGGCCAGAGCAAACCAAACGCCGGTACAAACGGAAAAGAGTAAGAGACACATCGCAATCCGTAAATTTGCGGAACGTTACGCGATGCCCTATGCAGATGCGCGGGAAGAGCTGACTAAATTTTGGGAGGAGAATCCGGAAGAAAAGGCAAACTTCGAATTGCCACAGTACGTGACAGACGAACAGCTTGAACAGGCCGAAAGATTGGCTGTAAAAGAGGCATCAGAATCATCACCTGACCGGCTAGAACCGGAACCGGTACAGCCAGTGAAGACCCGCGAGCAAATAGAATTTGAACTGAATCGAGCAATGTGTGAAGCGGAAGACCAGGCAAAGGATCAGGCTCAGGAAAAGGCGCGTGCATTAGCGCAGGGGAAGAGATGGAACGATTAGTCTCACCGATTTTGTGACACCTGGTACGGCTTTAGAAGCAGCGTTGTAGAGCAAGCAAGCGGAGGATAGGAAGTAGCCGATTTAAATAGGCGATTGGTGAGCGTGCGGAAGGCGCATGACGAAGCGGATGCGGTAGCCGAGGAAGAAGCCCAGTCTCAAGATGGCTGTCCAAAAAGCAGATGAGACGGTTTGATGATCGGACGCCCGGTGAAGCACCGAGGCAAGCGGCAAGTTAGTTAGGTCAGTATGCAGAGTTGGCGATTTAGGTTGAGCGAGGAAGGATAAGTAGCCGTTGTTTACTTTGCGAATGAGACAAAGGTTGAGGAAGCGGAAGGCCTTTTGAAGACCCACTCGGGGTTCATAGGTTAGCTTCGTTCATTCTGTGTCCGGCTTTTTTCGAAAAAGTCTCGTTTTTTCGAGCTTCAAAACCGATTTTCTGCCCTTGAACGCTTTTTTCCGTTCAACTCATTGATTCAACGTGCTTTCTTCGCTCCTATCACCGCGGGATCGAGTTCACCTGGCCGAGTGGTCCATAATCTCACACTCTCCGCCACATGCACAATCTGCAGGCTGTAGAATCGACTGCTACTCAGGCATGCTACTCCGGCGGCATTCTGAGCGCTGAGGAGCGCCAGGGCGAGCAGATCGAGGCGCACCGGCGGCAAACTTTCGCCCAAGCTCGCAAGCTTTCAATCTTCCTGTGCTGCCTGATCAGTGGTCATTCGCCATAAAGTCAACAAACCAAAGGTATTGAAAGGTCCTATGGTTCGCGATGGTGCATTTTCAAAGTCGTCTAGGGGAGCCTATAGCCGAATCGAGTCGCCCCACCGGCCATCCCCAAGTCCTTTTATTTCCGAAACATATCGGGGTATCCGAAGGCAAAAATTTTGGATCGAACGGGTCCCTCTTCGACTTGATTCTGTCCGGCCAAGGTATCGCGCTCTGGGTCCCATACATCCGCCGATACATACGCCGGGTACAGGGTTTCTCCCTCTCCAATTTTTTCGCGAATGACCGGCGGAAGAAAAATTTCAAGATGGAGTAACCATGCGCCGACAGCATAAACGCATTCGAAATTTGATGGAGCACGACAATTCCGAGTAGGATTCCGAGATGAAAATTGAAAAAGATTCCCAAAGATTGCAAGACCTGAAGGCATATTTTGAAAATGAAAATCTTGAGAACTTGATTTGGTATCATGACAAGCATCGTTTCGTTGCGGAGGAAGAAAAACTTCTCAACGAAGTGATCGCGCAGAAAATTTACGCTGAGGAGGGAGTCCTTCGTCGCCGTTGATCGAGGCCCCGGCGGTGGACACTCCCTTGACCGCATCAAACACCACTGCCAACTTGCCTCAGACTGACCTGCCGGGCGCAGGCTAGTAGGTCAGTTTCCGATTACGCGACGGGAACTTATCGGGAGTTAAGCCACTTCTAATCCGGGGTGGTATCGCCTCGTTTTTTAGCCCGCTTGTTTGATGGCTGGTGGCTTCCACGTGCCGTCAAGGATTGAAGGCGGCGTCTCTTTCGGCCAGTACAGACGTAGCATTGGAATGAATTTCGCCTTAGGAGCGGGTAGCCAGTTCGCTTCCTTTGCCTTCCCCGGCGAGTCTGCCTGCAAATACAGGTCAACCGAACCATCTGCGTTCGTCACAAATTTATTCCGTGAACTGAGCGTGTAGCGGTTGAGCGGATTGGGCACGAAGAAGAAACCGGCGTCGTACATCGTGAGTGACCAGAAGCCGTCAACGGGAGGCATCTGTCCCTTATCAATGTGCATGACGTAATTCTTATTCCCGTCATATTCCTTGCCATCGGCATCCTTTTCCGAAGTCGGGTAAATCGCATCCTTAGGACGGTTGGCTCCCAGACCAATCGCGGTTATCAAGGCTCTTTGGAGGTAATCCGTGCCATAGACTCCTACGTCATGAGTAAGCAGTATCCAGCCATTGACAGGCACTATGGATTTTTTCGCGTACTCGATAATCTTTGCTTGTCCCAGTTTCGGGACTGCTTTGATAGCCTCTTTGTCCAAAACTCCCAGTTTGCTGGGGTCAAAGTCCTGTCCCGGCACTAGCCCAATCTTCGCCATCTGTGCAACCATCGGCGCGTCCTCGGCTGTCGGTGGATTGGTCTTCATCAGTTTAGCCAAGTAGTTGAAGTAGTCGTTCACTCCCAGATGGTCAACTTGGTCACGCACGGCGGTCTTCATGTCGAGATTATTGTCCACTTCGCCGGGAAGAGGTGTATAGGGCTTGCCGTAAGAACTGAGTGGTACGAGGGAGAATTTGTCCTGCAACGCGTGCACTTTGGCGTAATCATCCGGGGTTCCCGTGCAGTAAATTCGCCCGAGAATCCAAACAATACCTGTGGGCGATTTATATTCGGTGACTCCTGTTGGCAGAGTCCCCGACCATCCCGGTCCGGTGATGGCGTAGCTCTGAGCCTTGCCTCCCGTGGTGCGCTTGCCGGGAACCTGAAAAACATCGGTCCAGCCATCCAGCATGGGCATGAGGTAGTAGCGGTCGCCCATGTCGGGAATACTGAACACCCAGGGTTCCTTGGATACGTCAATAAAAGCCGTAGTGTAAAGAGTGTCTGCGTTGGGAGCAGTGACGGCATGGTCGTCCACGGCGGGGTACGTCCGCAGCTTGATGATTCGCCCCATCGGCCCACGACTGCCTTGTACAGTCGCATAGTTGGTAAAGAATTTGCGGGTCATGTCCACGGTGACAAGCGGATACCCGTAAATGTAGGCATCCGTGGCAGTGCTGACTGTTTCCTCAAGTCCGGGAGACTTTGCGCTGCCCGTCGTCTGATTGCCGCCACAACCAAGGAACGTGACGGCGAATAGAGCAGACAGACACAGGAATGCACTACTGCGGCAAATAGATTTCATGGATTCTGTCCTTTCGATTGGGAAAGTTTCGCCTGACGGACCTATCGCCCCGCCGTTGCGCTCTTGCCAAGCACGTACTCATCGAACGATGGCAAAGGCTTGATGAGCGGGCTGAGCAGCTTTCCTGCTTGTTCGGTTGTGACGACATCTGCTGGGTCGAGTTTGAACAGTTCAGCCTTCGAGGGTTCCGGCTCCCAAACGTCCTCGCCGATAAGTCTACCCCGGTCATCGTAAGGCCAAACCATCTGCATCCCGACCGTCTTGTAAAGGTATAAATCGTTATCGTCAGCCTTATGCTCTTTCTGGCCCAGCACTTTTTCCAACAACTTGTGAGTGATGGCGCTCGGCAAATGGGACAAGAATTTCCCTTCCTTGAGTCCCTTTCCCGACACTTGCTGGTAGGAAGTAACTACAGACGCCACGAAATGGTCTGCAACCGCCACCTCTTCATGCTCGACGAAGAATATGCTCTGGTTGGTTTGCGCCCACATGCGATACAGGCCTTTCACTTGGTCCTGTCCTCTTGCCACAGTAGTGACTCCCGCCTGATGGAAGTGGTACACGGGGTCCATACTCATCATCTCCGGGACAAAAATCTCCTCGTAGCGCCCAGCGACCTCCAAGTAACGGTGACGGCTGTAGGATTGGAGGAGAAACCGATGTCTGGGATTCTCCGTAGTTTCAAGCAACTTGTCGATTGCTACATTTAATTTCGTGATATCGAATTTGGGCATGGCGCGTTCTCCTTATCTTCGTCTTAGCCAATTAACACATGCCTGTCGTGCACGAGCCGCCGGGTTGGAAGGACACGCCATGGCTTGTGGTCAAGGAAAGGTACGTGAACGCACGGACCATATCTATTGTCAAAATTATCAGGGTAGCTGCGATAGAGAAACTGGCCTCACAAGCGTCGCCTGTCAAATGGCTGACGGTAATAATCAGGCACTGCGCAATAAAGCTGAAAAAGAACACTATCCTGACCCACTACTCCCGTTTTCACTCGCCGCGTGTTAAACCGTCCCATTAGCCGGTTAAGTTCTAACAATTTTCTCGCCGGTTGCAAACGGCGCGATAGCGTCACCTCTGTCCGGTGCCGATGCAATTCAATCATGATTGAAAAGAAGAATAGAAATGAAGACCGCTCCAAAACCACTCGTAGCCCCGGCTACACCAGTAAACTCTGGACCGTATGTGCCGGGCATAGGTGCATTACCAGAACAGACTAAGCGTCATTCTGTACCTGCTCATAAGGAACCAAAGCCATCGAACACCCTAAAGAAGAATCAAGGGCCTTCGAAAGCTGACATGGGAGCTATCCCGAATCGTACAGACAACCACAATGTTCCATCCCACGTAGAAATGAACGGTGGACTGCAGGGCGACGGATTGCGTCCTGTAAATGCTCTTTCCGACCGCGGCCAAACTGCGGCGAACAAAGACGTCCACGTTAAATGGAATCACAAAGGCAGGTACGACATGACTGTCCCTTCCGCTGATCCAGAGAAGTAGTTCAACTCCAACAATCAGTCCGGGCTTGCTCATTTTCCAAGTGCACAAGTCCGGCTGTAATTTTCAAAAAAATAACACAGGAGTAATGGCATTGGAAACGGTCTATAAGGTCAACGAAAACGGGAAATACTACGACAGTTGTGGGCAGAGGATTCAAAACAAGATCACGGTGAAGGGCGAACAGCACTACAAAATGGTTCGATTTGTTGATCCCATTGATTTGAATGCTAAGGTCCAATACCTTCCGCAAGCAATTCAAGTTGAGGCTATTTCACTTGAAGAACTGCAAGAGATTCAACGTAAAGAAAAAGAATTCCCAAGCATCAGATTTGCTTACTAGGAGAACACCAATGACACTTGTAAGAAACCCGCTGGAAAAGAAAGCCGACCTTTGCCCGGTCTGCGGCAGCGACCGAAAGACTACGCGCATCACAGTCACAGATGGTCAACGTACTGTTCCATGTCCAGACTCGTGGCACACCATTCAGCAATCGGATGGTCGGATCGGTGGTGGAACACGAACCCCAAGTCCAACTCGTTCCCAAGGATTCTAAACTTCGCCCTATTAAGGGCAAACAACTAAGGAGAATCAATATGGCAGTGAAGAAAGTTAGAACCGTGGACGCCGACGGATTTTACGTTGATGACTATGTACAGGTTGAGGAACCACCGAAGGTTCAGCGTGAGACCACGATCAGTCGCAACAATAAACTGGTAAGCACCGAGGCCGCTCGTCACGGAGTAGTTGGCCCTCTTGATCGCTATGCGAAAGAGGACTTCGACAATTGGGAAAAAACCCAAGCATACATTGATCAGCTAGCCGCCGATGGAGAGCGCTTCAAGAAGGATTATCCGCAAGTTACTTTTGCAGATAACGCGGATGGAAAAGCCAACACCTTGGCAATCAATACCTGGTTCGTTGAGCACGGGGTTGGAGGAACCTACCTCAATCTAGTGAAGGCATTGAACGATGTATTCCAGCAACTCATCTTCAACCCTACGGCTGCTGGCTTGCCACAGTACGGCACTCGCTTGACCGGTCAGGGTCTGGTGAATCGAATGCCGCAGGCGGACTTCGACAAAATGTTTCGTCCTGTTCCCGCACCGCGTCCGGAATATGAAAATCAAACCGCGGCAGAATACAAGGCCGCACATCCTGAAGGTTGGGAATGTAAGAAAAAGGCTGTGATGGAGCACGACATCAATTACACGGCCCGACAGGTCGAGGATTTTACAGCGCTTCGTCCTGAATACATCAAGTCGGATGAGAACCGACAGTTGCTGCTCGATACCATCGAAGAGAACGGCGCTCAGGTAAACGTCAACTCCCTCTTGATTGCCTTCGATCAACTCGTTAAATCTGGCAAGATGATAACCAATTCAAACGTTGATCTTAAAGTTGGGAACACGCGCCGAGTTGATTTCACTGGTGAAGGTGCCGGTCACGACCGTAGTCTCTCAGACGCTCAAGAGAAGGCCCTTCGTTTCGTTCGAAGCCATTCTTCAAAAGAAATTGAAGAGCGTACTCAACGTGATCCCGCCTTTAGAGCTGTATTGAATAGTCTTTAGTTTCCCTCGGCGTGCGGGTAGCCAACTTGGGCACGCACCCCGTGCGGGATTCATCACCAGGTTGGAAATCGCAGGTACCTAGCCTACGTCATCGGATCGGTAATTCCGGCTCCATGTTTTCTCATCAGTTTCCCGAAAGGAATTCCAAATGAAAGTCCATCTTAAGGGCGAAGTGTACGACAGCCCGGAAAAGTTGGCCCATCACTTATTTCAGAACGCAATCAAGAAGATAGAAACAGCCGAGGCAACCAAGAAGCGGTGGCTCGCTCGCAAAAAATCAGGAGAAGTAAAGCAACGGACGAATTGAAATTTTCGCACAGGGAGATTTCTGAATGTCTTTCTTTATTATCGGCAATTGTTATCTCGACCGTCGTGGACGCTACACGGTGATTGGACCGCGCACGATTCGGTACGACGAGACCGGCCAGGAAGCGCCGATCCACAACCTGGAAATCAAGCAACAGATTCACAGGGCCATTGTTTTCGCGCAGGAACATCCGGAGTTTGGTCTGACGCCGAAAGAGCTGAGGGCCAGAAACAAGGTGAAGCGCGTCCGCAAAATGGACAAACTGAGAGATGAACTTCTCGCGAGACCGGCCCGGGAAGACGAATTCGTTCCAAGTGAGTTCGCTGTGCTAGAGGAAGATGTGATGGAACAGTATCAGGATTACGAAGAAAGCGAGGAAGTATGCGACGAATTGATCATCGCGGCAGACGGTATGGACAGCTAATCGTTACCAGCCGCACCCGCCGAGGCACTGACGGCAGTTATTACGTTCGCGCCCAATGCCGATGCGGCGTATCAAAGCGTTTTCTTCTTTGCCATCTTGTATCCCATCATACCCAAAGTTGCGGTCACTGTGATTGGGCTAGCACACGCCATCAAATCGCTGGATCGCAGGGGCCGCTTACGCATGGGCACACTCGCGGTCGGCGCAGATCACCAGAGTATATCGCATGGATGAATCTCCATCAGAGGTGTGAAAATTCCAACCGGCCTGACTTTGCATATTGGGGCGGACGCGGTATTCGAGTTGCGAAGCGTTGGTGTGGTCCGAAGGGCTTCGTCAATTTTCTTGCTGACATGAAAGTTCGTGGGCAGGGTCTCAGTATCCATCGGAAGGATTCGAACAAGAACTATACCCCGAGCAACTGTGTTTGGGCAGACAGTAAGACTCAGAACAACGAGAAGGCCGCATAAGGGAAATATATGACCAGAGAGCAATTTACTACCGAGTTGGTGGAGTGTCGGGCAGAATCTGAGAGGATTGTAACGCGGCTTCAAGCCGTTCGATCCGAAGTTGGAGCTGACGAACATCATTTTCAAGAGCTGCTATCTTCTCTTGGTTGGCTTTCTGCATCCGCTGATACTCCGCCACTATCAACGCCTTCTCCACGTTGTGCTGCTTAATCTGTACGTCTTGACTCTGAATCTTTTCAACCAGCAGCATTTTCTCATCGTCGGGAGTGTTCATTTCATCCTCTCAAAATCTAAGCCCCCGGTTGAACATCCGCCCGGGGGCCTTTATTCTTGGTGCTTACTTCAGCTTCCGCCACCGCGCCTTCTGAGCACGGCTGATCTTTGCACGCGCTTCCAGACTCATACTCCGCTTCCGTTCTACGATCACCTTCGGAGCTGAACCATTATGTGCCGCGCCATCACCGTTCAAAGCGCCGATGGCCTGGTCCAGCCTCTTCAGGTAATTCACGGTCTTCTGTTTCTCTTCCAGCAACTGATTCACGACTTGATCTAGCATTGTTGTCCTCCGTTAGATTGTTACTGTAACACTCTTCGTCGCACGCCTCGCCCAATATAAGAAGCCGTGAATGAACGCAGATAATCAACGACGGCATCATTGGATCATCCCATCACATGGCAGGCTCAGGAGCAATTGCGCTCTAGCTTCCGCTTTCTCTTCCTCGGTCCACTCGCAGATGGATTCGAGCAGCCAGTCGCTCAACTCTTCAGTCGTGCACGCCCCCGATTTGCGCTTCAAGATTTTCTCCCCGATTTTGCTCACAGCTCCTCCGACAATCTGCCGGTCTCAATCAGCCAATTTCTGAGCCGGTCGCGATCCATCATGCTGCCCGTGTACCCTGCTCGTCGTTTCTCCGTCTCAACCATTTCTCGCGCTATTTCTCTCGCCTCTTCAAAATTTCGTGTTCGAGTCCAGAACCTGGTCTCACGTCTTACATATGGAAACGCCTCTTGTCTCTTCGCCTCGCGCTCCAATCGCTCTTGCGTGTTGTGCAGTGATATGAAGTAACCGCGCAGGTCCGCGTCAATCTGAATGAAGAGTCGCTGTGGACGATATTTGCACGCGGCACACAGGTCTATGTCGCTAAGAATCGGATCACGGTCAAAGGTACCGCACTGGTGGCACGCAAGCCTTCCATCCTTGTCCAAAAAATGGATGACTCGCAGGACCGGCACACCCAGGCCGACGACGGCCAGCATTTGAAGAAACTTGCGTCGAGAAATCATCCCTAGAGGCACCTATAGCAATGCATCCGGCCCGTTCTGCAGTTGCGAATCAAACCCATACCGCCCATCAGCAGGAAACAACAATTAGGACACGTTCGAACAGCACCTTCTGGGTACTCAAGCCTCAGCCAAGCTTGAATCTGCTCCAGATCATCTACCGGGCATCCTCGTATCTTGTGTCCGATAGAATTCTGGAAGACAATTCGACGTTCTCCGCAGTGGCAAAATTCTTGAGACATTTAATTCCTCTTCTTGTGTAGCTTCTTCACCGCCTTGCCGACGCCGCAGGCCCGAAGGAAAGCAATATCGTCTCCGGTCAGTCGCCACCTCGGATCATTATTTTCAGTCATGCTGGAGGCATGTTTTTTAATGCAGTTCGCACACCTCACCCACTCTGCATCAATCCAGCGCCCACAGTCGAGACACGGTACAATTCGTGCTCGTACTGCGGCGACAAGATCATGCGAACAAATCCAGTCGAACTGATTACAAATCACTTCATTGATAGTGTGGTGGGTCCCGAGCAAGCACTCGCAGATTTCTTCTATAGCTTCTGGCGCAGGCCCTGGATCGTCATCCTCAATGTTGTCGCCCCACGGTTCGATGCTGTCCATTTTTCCACCTCCCGCACGTAACTTTGCCTTCTCCTCCGGTGACATCTGCTCCACCGTTTTGATCGCGTCCTCCATTAGCTGTTCCGTTGTGACCGCCTCTGGCACCGCTCTAGGCATCGAGGTCACCTAAGTCATAAAGGGCGGGACTACCGTGAAACGACCGCTCGTAACCGGCCTCGTAAAATCGCCAGTGAACGGTCAATGCTAGAGGGGCCTCGCCAACAAATTCCTTTCGCTTATTCTCACTGCAAGACAGGCAAAGCAGAGAAACGTCTTTGCCAGCTACGACAGCCTCTGTTGTCCGCTTACAAATGCCACACGCCATTTGTAACCTGATCATTGCGATCCCCCCATGCGATCCATGATGTGCCGCGCCGTCGCCTCTCTGCTTTCAATCGCCCTTAAAGCATCTTCAAAAAGTTGTTCCAGTGGAGTCGGGTCTTTCTCTCGCTTGGGTGATTGCTGTTGCTCTTCATAAATTGTGAGAAGGGCCGCATGCTCTGCCTGATCAGCTTGATCGGCAATCAACCGAGCGTCCGCGATTTCACTTTCAATAATTTGTTCGTCGGTAAGGAGAGATACCTTCAAGCAATGGTCCTGATCATGTTCCCGACCTTTCATAAGCCTCTGACGATAGAAATTCGCTTTAACCCGGTTCTGTAATTCGGTCATCGCACCACCAACCCTTCGCCTCGTGCGCCGAAGACGATATCCGCGACGTATCTCGGCTCGCAGACGACGGCGTTGCCGAAAATCTGAGTTTCCTCACCGATGACGTTTTCTTGCAGCCAAGATTGTCCGGCAGAACTGACGGGCCGTAAGAGGAAGATGGAGCCGTGGTTTTCTACGCAGATGTCGGGCGGTGGTTGCAGGCGGGATTCCGACTGTGTAGGGCTAGACCCAGATGCTTCGAATACGTTTTTCATGTTTTCTCCGTTAACACAAGAGAAAGCCGCCAGATAAATCACTTCGTTGGGGAAAGGCTAAGGTGGGTTTTTGCCCCCTACAGGCCGTATCCCTCCAGAGTCTGGAGGCTGGCACCGTAACCTTGTCTCTGGCTCGGTTGCCGACGCGATATTTCCGCGTTCTCTTGATACGACCTCAGATTACAACGTGAACTCCCAATCAACAACAGTACGGAAGTACTGGGGGTACTGTTAGCAACGAGCGAACGCGAACTTCAGTGCCACGACGGAAACAGGAACCGCACAACTCGGTGGATCGGTAGCAGACACAGGCATAACACCGGAGTCTTCCCGCAAAGTGGGCGGGGCGTACCCGCATCGTCCTTGAGAAAGACTTGAATACCTGGCTCGATTCTCTTGCCGCCGTCCAACCGTCAACCGCGCTATCAATTCAGAAGCGGAAATCCTAGTGACCCGCTCAATCACGTCCATGCAGATTTGCGTATCATGCGGGTAGAGGAATCGGAGAAAGAATGAACGCGGCAGCAGCGAGGTGAGACAGGCCTCATTTGTTCCAGTCTTTGGCCCAGAAACCGATCAGGCCCAATCCAGCGATCCAAACCAAAAAACACAGTATAGACATCCATCGAATGTCAACCTGGGGCGCCCCGCGCTCCCGAGGTTAATCGCGCACACGAATTGAGCAGGGTGTGAAATTGCCCCTCGCCTGCGTGGATGGGTTGTTGAATGCGTTAGTAACGATCGAGGTAACACTCTGCGAAAGGAAAGAGTTTACAATCACGATGGCCGGAACGCCATTGCACTTGAACAAGCCGCTGAAGGTTTCGATCCCGGCTTCGGGAGCGCCGCCGGAATACAGGTCTCCCTCTTTGCACCAATAATAGGTCTGGCCGTTCTGATTGGCTCCGGGGCAGTTGCCGATAGTGTTATTCCAACCAAGACCGGGATAATTGGAGCCACTGCCGGAATAGAGCTGCGCCTGCTGTGCGGGCGTCAACAGGGAGCCGGCCGCAAGAGAATTGAAAACCGAGGTCAAGTCGCTGGCGCTCACGTTCCATCCACCACCGCCGCAGGTGAGTGTATAGTCTCCCCAGTTCGTGCTAGGGCTCGTGGCTGGTGGAGTTGGATAAGACAACATTCGAAATAGATAGTTTGAAGTTGGCGCACAATTACGCAGACCGTAAACTCCACCCGGGCCGAGAACGTTCTGATTTACGTAATTGATATAAAAACCTGCGCTTAATTGGGCGCGAAGATTCAAACCCAAGAGGTTATCGGGCGCCGAGTTGATGGCAGAGTCTCCTTCCATTTGCGGCAGGAGCTCGCGAAAAATGGCGAAGTTACAGTTGCTATAGACACCTTGCGCTCCAGCGGGAAGCGGCGAGTAGTCGCTCTCAATGTAGGTCTTCAAAATGGCGTAGGCGGTGTTAGGGCCGTTGCAGCCGTTGGGGGCGGTGTTGCTGGGGAAACCGGACCTGTGAGTAAGAAGATCGCGAAAGGTAATCTGATGGATACTCGGACCGGCTACGTTCTGCCAATCGGTGTAGAGGTACGGAAATATGGAGGAGTCGAGGGAAATGTTGTGATTGGAAAGAGACTTGAGAACGGCGAACGTAGTTAGCATCTTGCTGACGCTGGCGACGTTAGTCAGACGGTCGGGCAGCATGGCCATGGCGGGAGACAGGACGGCATTGCCGCCGAAATTGGGAGGATATGCTCCGATGGTCACGACATACCCGACGACGCCCGGAGATGCCTTCAACGTATTCACGATGTTATTTCCGAAATTTTTTTCGGAGATACAGCCGACAGGATCGCAGGCGATGATGTCGTGCTGAGGCCGACATCCAACCAAGAAGGTCAGGGCCGTTGATGTGGTTACGAGAAGGCTCGCGATGGAAATGACTCGACGCACAGAGTGATCTAAGCCGGAATCTCCTTTTGACTCCAAAAGCGGTTCCAATTATACACCCCCCGAGAAGCTCCGACGCCGGTAGGTGCTTTGATGGCTGGAATCTTGATAAGTGGCATTGGGCTC
>Ga0210401_10004400_pt1 | contig 14720 bp, 10 predicted proteins | sample IncBWH32MmetaG_FD_150866 | JGI IMG/M metagenome (GOLD analysis project Ga0210401, IMG submission 150866) | Forest soil microbial communities from Barre Woods Harvard Forest LTER site, Petersham, Massachusetts, United States - Inc-BW-H-32-M | ecosystem: Environmental > Terrestrial > Soil >... | reverse complement strand
GTTCAAGAAGGGATGATGTCCGTCCGTGTGAGCCGCATAGTCTGAAAACTGTTGTTTCAGGATATGTTCCCAGTCATCGAAGGCCAATGCTGGATATTTCTCGTCGTTGGCACAATCTCTGGGCTTGACCCATTTACGCTTGTCGGGTTTGAAGTAGCACCCTACGCCGTGCTGGGAGGGCTTTATGATTTGTGGATTGCGCGGATCGCCACGGAAGCCAACATAGCGCTTGCTGGCAATCCCGAAGTAGCGCAGCTCCACCTGTTTCCCATCGGCTGAAAAATTCACGTCCTCTTTCCTGAACAGGTGAGGGATGACCTTCGAGTCATAGGGCGAGATGACATCAAAGCGCATAAATAGCTGATCTGCCTGTTGCCAGCTGAGGGCGCGCACCGCCGCGCTTCCGTCAGGCAATCGCTCCAGCCCACTTTCGCAGGGAAACAATCCGCCGGATTCGTTTGCGATAACCAAGATCGAATCGGTGTCCATCATGGCGTGGCATCCGCCCGCGTCTCGAACCAAGCGCTCGGCCATCGCCAGCACCAAACGTCCGCCCGCCGTAATCAAGCTGGCGGCGGGAATGAAGCTATAGTGGCCAGGAGTTTCAACCTTCGCGGAGCGGATCACAAAGTGGTCGTCTCCTGAGAACACCTCGACAAGCTTGGCGCGGTTTTTGCTGTACGTCCGTGCATTCAATTCGGCGAAGCATCCGTAAAGGGCGTTGGCAATGATCTTCAGCAGCCGCACGTGCGGGTGATGTTTGTCGCTCTGTTTCAAGGACTGGCGTTCTTCAATGATCGCTGTGAAGAAATTGTCGGTTGCGGGATGGAAGACGCGTTTTCCGATCCTCACATCTTGAAGACCTTCCTGGACTCCTTCGGGAGCTAGGCGGAAGGCCTCAAGGACTTCCGGTACCCGTCCGTTCAGAACGTCTGCCGCTAGGTCCGGGCCGGCCGACCAAAGCGCCTTCTCGGAATGGAGATGGTTAATTCCAATGGTTGGGTTCTCGCCATCGTACTTTATACGGCTGGGCAGCAGATCACCCTGGGGCCTGATTTTGGCGAAGAAGGCCAGCTGGCGGATGATCTCGCGGTTGAACAGCTGCTCCAGAGTGAGATGTGCGAGAAAATCTCTTGCCCACTCGGTGCAGTATTCAACCCTCACTTCCTTGGCGCGTATCAATTCCCAGACGCCGAGGTTCGCTGCCATCGTGGGGTACTCGCTTGTGACGTCATAAAGAACACCGGGCACATTGCTGTGACGGGCGCGAGATTCGCTTCTGCCCCCAAAAAAGGATTGTGCCCCACGTCCCAGCACTTTGTCCGAAACATTCTGGAACTTCACACTCGGCGGGGTAAGGCCCGTGTCTTTCAGAAAGCCCTTGGTGAGGCTGGCTGAGGAGAACACCTGTTCAGGGCGAATGGATAAACCAAAGCTGTCGAATTCACACTTGACGGCGTTCAGCAGGTTAAGTGTGGCGGCAACGTCTTGGCGCGCATATTTGATTTCTGCCACGACGATTTGGCCCGTGGGCTCATGGTTTAACTTGCCCTTTACCTCGTACTCCTTGCAGGCGGCCTTGAGGCTGAGATGCCTGTTGCGCAGAGCGAAGACCATGTGAGCGACATCCAGGAACCGGCCCTTGGGAACCGGCCAGCGGTACGGAATGGGTTTTCCGTCCTTATTGCGAGGGCGGCCTCCTGTGAGGCGGAAGAATGCTCTGTGGGAATCCATGGGCGTGATGGTGACGCGGGGGCGGAAGATGTCGGGCCGCACCTTGCCACGCGTGTGGTGGGTGAACATGATGAAGGACCATGCCTCGTTACCCACGGGTTTATAGCTGTGAGCCAGCCTCGAAATATCGAAACTCAGGTTGTAGCCTGCCAGTACCCCGCCTGCCATGATGACGTCCCAGAGTGGACCGTTCACAAACTCATCGCGGCTCATGATCAGCATCTTGGTTGAGTTGCCAGGCGCGACATCTGCCTTGTGAGTGCGGGCATACTCACGCAGCAGCTTTATGGCGTTATTGTCCAGGTCGTTGCGATAAAAAATTCCCTCCTCCTGGCAGGCATAGTGGCCGTCGGGCTGCAATTTGCACCAGCGCCAGAATCCGAAGTTCAATTTCTGGTCCAGCCCGATGGTGGTCTCGCAGTCGATTACCAAGAGATCCTTAGCCCATTGGGGTAACGATTTTGGCTCCCACCCCGCCTTGCTTGGAGACTCCAGTGCCAGTCGGGTGTGAGCGCGCACATAAACGGGAAGATGCAGTTCGGGTTCGAAGATCATGAGTGCCTCGCTGCCGTAGAGCGTCGCGCAACTGTTGCCCGATGACTTCACGGTTGCATTCATTTCGTGCCACCCTCTTCACCTCCTTTCACAGAAACTTTCTCCCGTTCTTCTTTGTCCAACTCCTGCGCCCAGCGGCGCAGGTGCTCCGCCTCCACGTCATGGAACAAGGCCAGCGCCCGTAACCTGGCTGCAGTTCGCGCGGGCACGCGGCCCTCACGCTTACCGAAAGTGGCTCCGGCAATTGGCGCTCGAAAGTGCAGCTCGTGTTGGCAGTTAAAACACACGATGACCTGAAAGGCTGGATCACGCTGCCAGCCTGTGAGGTGATGACCCTGGAGTCGCATCAGGCGATTGGGATTGGATTCGCCGCATAGAATGCAGACTGGGTTCTCGGACCCGAGCCGCATCAGGTGGCGCGCTCCGCGCACGGCCTTCTGCCGTGGGTTCACGACGTGCCCCCAGGCTCCACGTAAAATTCGTCGATGCGGATTCCAGCATCGGCCAGGCGCTTGATACGCTGCCAGTCAGTCAGCACTGGCTGCTTTTCCTTGCCGAAGGCAACACCTTCGAACTCCTTCAGAGCCGACGGCGGCAACTTTCCGCGCAGGACTTTGTCCACAGTCTTGTCATAGCGCGATGCGAAAGCCGCTTCTTTGTAGCTGTGCACCGCAACATTGCGCACGTCGCCGTCGCGGTAACGCAATGGGACATAAATCTTGACGTCGCGCTTGTAGGTGTCGCCCTTGGTGACCTGGATCGTGCCGTCGGGACGACGCCGATACAGCCCAGGAAACTTCAAGAACGAAGTGAGGGTGGTGTGCTCCTGTCCCAGAGCTTCCGACAACGTCGCTTCACCACGGCGTACTAGAGCGGCAGCAGCGAACACTCGCCTGCGGGTCTCCGATCCAACCGGCTTACCCCACGGGTCGCGACGCGATATACTGGCTGTGGATTTCGGTTTTCTAGCGCCGCTGCTGGAGCCTTTACCAGAGGATGATCCAGGGCGGCGTGCTTTTTTGCGCGCCATGGGTTTACACCTTCACTTCGAGCACTCCTGGCTGACTTTCATCCCTGCTCCCGAAACGATGTGGCCATTTCGCCGTTACCTATATTCCCTGGGCGTCTGCGCTCGGCTATCACAACGCTCGGATTTTGGTCAGCAGTCATCGTCTGGCCTGCCCTCCGCTCGGCCCGTCATTAGCCTGCAATCCGGCGTGCGCGATGGCTAAATGGCAGCACCATCGAAGGTCAGGTTAGATGGCGAGCCGAGCGCGGACATGGCAGCATTCCGCTTTGAGGGAATCAGCCCACGTTGATGTACTGACCTTCGGAACCTCCTTTAATTAGGTGGATTTTCTTTCCGGCCCATTGCTCGGACTTACTACCAAGCTTGTCAATGAGCATGTCCAGGAGGACCGACCCCGAACGGAGCCCTACGGTATACTCTTGCTTGCCATTGCGGACATCGATCAAGAAATCGGAGTACTGCATATTCTTGGGAGCCTGCCGAAACTCCAGAATGGTGTAGTCTCCGCCTTTCGCAGAGATGTCCTTTGCCTTGAGGAAAGGCCGTTGTTTAAAGCCTTTCCTCGTGTCTTTTGAGCGATGCGTTTTCAAATCCATTGTTGTTATCCGTTCTCCGACCTTGCTTGAATCCTTGCTCACGGTTTCCTGTAGGTCGGCACAGGGCCGTGAAACTTTCCGCACCTCGGGCACTCGATACACTCCATACACCGCGACCAAGACGGTTCGCATGTGTGGCCTTGCTGCGCTCGGAGACATTGCGCGCGCCACGGCGACGGGCTAGAATTGGGTTGCGAGTTCGAGATTTACGCTGGTCAGGAGAACCTTTGCGGGGGCGATCCTGACCAGTTCGCTTTCTGGCCATAAAAGTTCACCGAACTGTTCTGAGATCCGCTCCGGATTCCCCTTGCTGACTTCCACTTCGTTCAGCTGCCAGGCCGAGACGTGCCAAGCGACGCAGTCCCGCTGAGAATGAAACCTCTTGTTTGCGCGCATAAAGGTGAACAGAGCGAATCAGGGAAGGCGTCAGCGAGACGCTGATCTGTCGTGGCGAATTTTGTTTCGTAAAGGCGGGCATCCTACCTCCTCCAATTTATACGTACGTTTTGTCGGTTAATTCGCATAAATTGTGATCGCAGTATAAGCCCTGCCTTACCTCGTAATTCGTTTAACTAGCTTGTTAGCAGTGCGTTGGGATTCGTTAGGCCAAAATATCATCCGTATAATTCAATTGCCAATGCCATAATCCAACGTATAATTTGAATCGAATTCGCTGATTCGAACGCAAAATGCCGAGACACAGGAAGTCCTCAGAAAAGGCTCCGCAAAGAGACGAAAAGGCACTTGACACGTTTTCCAAGAAAACCGGCAGGGGCCGTCCGCCAATGGTGCGTCCCAAAGAAATCGTAGGCCGAGCCGATAACAACCGCTGGATTCTGGATCAAGTCTGGGAAGGCTTATGGCCTTTGCTTTCGAGAGCAAACAGCGAAGACGAAGTCACAAAAGCTTTTCAGGAAGGTGCTGGTCCCTACACGAATCAGTTCGTGCCTGCTTTCTCAGCCCTAATACTTGACGTATTGCGGGAGAAGACATTTCCCAAGCGACGAAAACCACAAACAAATTTCTTAGCCGATTCGTTGGCAGCAGTGGGTATTGTTCGTCCGCGCCGCTCCCGCGACATCTGCGCAGCGGAACGAACGAAGGAGCAACGTGAGCATCACATTCTTCGGTATGAGTATTACGTCGAGTGTTCTTGCGGGTATAAGGGGCCTTCGAAGGAGCATGCCTGCCGAAAGTGCGGGGCGAAGATTAATCAAGTTTTTCTGCAGCTGAATAGGTCTATGTGAACATCGGGCCTGGCCGCTGTTCGAAGCAGCGACCAAGCCCTAACCGAAAGGAGACTGTAGCTCCATGACGGCTTCGCACACCCTAGCGCGTTCCCCCATCCTGGGGCAAATTTCCAAGCATGGAATCTTAGTAATGTCGGGCTTCGGTTTGCGTTTGAAAGTCCAAAACGGGCACCTGAGCGCTGAGTGGGGAATCGGAGAGGAGCGTCACAACGTTTGCTTGCCGCGTGTGAATCGCAATTTAAGGCGTGTCATCATTATCGGCAGTGATGGGTTTGCGACGTTCGATGCGATCCGCTGGATTACAGATATCGGTGCGTCGCTGATCTTCCTCGATCGTCGAGGCAAACTTCTATTCGCATCGACGCCCACCGCTCCGAGCGATGTGCGGATGCGAAGAGCACAATCACTCGCTCTGGGAAATGGCACAGCTTTGAGAATCTCCAGGGAGCTCATCTCGCAGAAGCTCGATGGACAGGCCGCTCTCGTTCGTGACATGTTGCATAACTCTGTGGCAGCGGATGCGATTCTCCGGTGCAAAGCTGATTTGGCGGAAGCGGAAAGTATCGAAGCCGTTCGAATCATAGAGGCTCAAGCAGCGAAGATGTATTGGGGTCAATGGGCCGATGTGCCGATTCGGTGGCCGCGCAAGGATGAACGTCGGGTACCGGCAAACTGGAAACGATTCGGTTCCCGCATCTCGCCAATAACGCACAGCCCGCGCCTGGCTGCTAATCCACCTAACGCGTGCATGAACTTAATCCACGCATTGTGTGAATCGGAGTGCCGCATAGCCCTAATTGCGATGGGATTGGACCCCGATATCGGCCTGCTACATGTTGATGCACCTAACCGGTCAAGTCTAGCGAATGACCTTCAGGAAATTCTCAGGCCGAGGGTGGATTCTTTTGTACTTAACTGGATGCAGACAGAGGTTTTCCGCAAAACAGATTTTTGGGAAGACAGAAATGGGAATTGCCGCATCGCCACGTCGCTAGCTACCAAGCTATGCGAGACGTCGCAGGTGTGGTACAGACTTGTGGCGCGCGGCGCCGAATACATCGCGCAAGAGTTATCGAGTTCAATTCGTAAACCCGCGCCGTACACACGAGCTATTGCTACTCGGCTCACCCAGAGCACAAAACGGGCTGTGAAAGGCAGCAACCTGCCAGCGGTCACGATGCCAAAGCACGAACACTCGTGCGGCGGGTGCGGAAAGACGATTAGGACTGGGCGAACCCATTGTGGTCATTGCGCCATTGAGAGCGCAACGCAGCGCCTTACAAATGCCGCGAGTACTGGACGGGTGGTTGCGCATACGGCGGCAGCCCGCGCCAAACGGAGTGCCACTCGCCGACGACACGCACACGCATGTTCAACCTGGAACTCTGCGACTCAACCAGCTTGGCTTACGCAAGACTTCTTCGCCCGAAAGGTGCAGCCGCTTCTTGCCAGCATATCAACATCAAAGATAGCCGGAACGATCGGGGTATCGCGCTGGTACGCGGGGCGCATCCGCGAAGGATACCGCCCGCATCCGAGGCACTGGCACGCGCTGACTGAACTTGTGGAACTCTTTCCCACTTTGGAAGAATGCCCAGGGCGGTAGCAACTGACTCTTAATCTCCTCTAATCTCCTCGGGTTTCTGTGCACCTAAGCGCACCTGAAAGCATCATGCTGGAAGGACGAGTACTTAGCAAATCAGCACAGTGCATTGGCGTGCAGAACGCACGGGGTTCCAAAACCAACTGGCACCAGAACTGACACCGTCAGGGACGATGCGTGCAATGGGGATGTTGACCAGCTAGGCTCTCTTCAACAAACGGGTAATCCCCACCAAAATCACGGCTCCAAGTTTTTCGAGAGCAGGTCAGGGCGAGGTTGACCGTTACGCAGTTCTTGGTGTTTTCCACAGGTCTAGCAGTTTTGAGTCTTGACAAGAACAAAACCCAAGCGCAGTGTTACAGGGCGACTTACGTCACGCGATAACTAGCCATAACGATGATGCGGGTTTCAGTTAGTCGCCACTGAACCCAAGGCACGGCGCATTCGGCCCCCCGTTGGTATACGGCCTGTCGCAAATTCCTGGAAGACATGAACCCACGGCCCCCATTGGTATGCGGCCTGTTCGATCATTCCTGAACCCACGGCCCCCGTTGGTATACGTCCTGTTCGCTCATTCCTGGGAGACATGAACCCAGTTCACACCAGAGAGGAGATCAGTATGAAAATAAGCCTTATCCGGGGTCTCATGGTCGCTGCATTGGCATGCTGCCTTGCCTTCACCTGTACCTTGCTCTTTGCACAAGGGCCGGTCCGTGTTCCAGTGTCGCGGCCTCCCTCGGCCAAGACCCGACCCCCGTTTTTCCCGGTTGGCGCAGCTCACCTATTTAATCGCGCAGCTGGCAAAGGCAACGGTGGCGGGCTGTTGGTCGGCCAGAGCTACGATGGAATTGACTTCATCGGGTCCAACTGCTTCTGCTTGCCGCCCGATACCAATGCAGCCGTGGGCGACAACTACGTCGTCGAGACAGTGAACCTTCAAATCCGTGTTTTCAACAAGGCTACGGGCGCAGTGCTGCTCGACGAACCCCTCTTCGTATTCTTCGGTGGCTTCGGCTTCGGCAGCGACCCATACGTGCTGTACGACGACATTGCCGACCGTTGGTACGTTACGGGTATTGACGGCTCTTTCACTGGGCTGGTCTTGGCGGTGTCGGCGGACGGCAACCCGCTCGACGGGTTTCCAAACATGTACGACATCACGAACGGCATTGGTGGTGGCCCCGACTACCCGAAGATTGGTTACAACAGGGACGCGATCTTTGTCACCTATAACGATTTCGGTCCTGCCGGCACCGCCGGCGCTACGATTGTCTCGATCGACAAGGCGGCTGCCTCGTCGGGGACTCTGACCTACTTCGTCTCAACGCCGGAATTCCAGTTTCGGGCGATGCCGCCAGCCCAGATGCACGGCGATAACAAGGGCGGCACCGAGTGGTTCGTCTCGACCGACGGAACGGATGGGGGCGGGAACACCATCCGCGTCACTGAGATGACCAATTACCTCTCGAACACACCGAACTTCACGTACACGTCAATGCCGGTCAACCCGTACCAGTTCGCACTCACAGCCGATCAGCCCGGAGGGCCTGGCACCGTCACCACATTCCCGAATACGACAACCACCCAAGTTCACTGGCGCAACGGGCACTTAGTGACGTCCTTGGCTTCCAGCACCGCAGCGGATGGATTCGTATATCCCAAGGCTCTGTGGTTCCAAATCGACGTGAACGGAAACGGTTCAGTCAAGCCGAGAATGATAAAGTCAGGCGTGATTGACCCCGGTCCGGGCGTCGCGGTCCAAATGCCGTCTGTGGATGAGGACAAACAGGGGAACTTGGGCTTCACCTGGATGGAATCGTCGAACGCTGAGAACCTGTCAATGTGGATCGGCAACCGCTACACCAACGGCAATTTCACATCCGAAGCTGTCGCTCCGGGCGGCGGCTTCTTCTACTTTAGCTTTCGGATAGGTGATTACAGCTCGACGGTGGTCGATCCGTCTGATGGCAGGACATTCTGGTCAGCCAATGAATACATCGGCGCCAATGGCGGGCCAGACCCGTTCACCAGTGATGTCTGGCTGACGCATATCGCCTCGTTCAGAGGGAGGTAGGTATAGCGTCACGCAGTGTCAAGGCCCATCAAATGATCAATGTGGGTGTGGACCGGCACCGAGCAATTCGTGCTGGTCCACGCTCTCTCGGCCGCAGCTCACCAATTCGAAAACCACGAACGCACCGAGGCAGACTCAAAGCACCACTAAGAGGGCGCGAGTTGTGAAACTCAAATCCATCGGACTGGAATCGAGCGACTATAGCGGATAGACCTTCCAAAAGCCCCTCTGAACTCGCCCCTCCAAGAGGTTGATTTGTAAGCCCTAGTGGTATGGTAAGAGTACCTTCCAAAATCACTTGTTTTTGGAAGTGTTCTCGGATCGCTAGTTAAGGGTCTGTTACGGTCGAGAAACGGACAGTTTCGCGAGCAGAAGGGTCATTGCGTTTTTCATGGAATCCATGATTAAGGCCAGCGTATGGTCATCTCTCAGCACGAAGCCCTTGTGAGCATAGTCGCACCGCAGATCATAGAGTTGATCAAACCAACCTAGAAGGCCGGGCGCAAGCGCATTGATCCCGCCGACGATATACTTCCTGTTATCGGCCCTCGCATTTTTGGGAACGAACAGGTGCTCAAGGCAACAGTAGATCAGCAGAATCTTGGCGCCCACGTCCGGAATTTGTGTTGCTGAGCTCAAAATGTCTAGGCCGGGCGCAATATCTCCAATGTTCCTGGGGCCCCAGGGATTTTTCAGGCACTCAAATATCCTCTTATGATTCTGAAAGAATCTCTCTAGCCCGGGAAACGTTCGGCGATCGAACCACGACTTCGATAGCCCGCGCCACCCAAACGAGCGAAAAAGACATCCATCAGGTATTTTCGCCCAGGACTCACGTTTGTCTTCATCCCACGTCAATGCGCCGCCCGCGTGGTCCCCCAGGAACACAGGGAACGTCGGTGCGGTCATTCCTATGTCGCTCATGCCAAACTCGATCTGACCCGGATGAATATACGCACCAATTCGGAGCAGGTTGAGAAATGTCCGCAGCCACGTCGTCGAAAGCCAAAAAGAGTAGTCCCTCGACCCCGTTGAGCGGAAACCGATTGATGGCGAAGAAAAAAACTCCTTCGCTTGATCCCGACCATATGAGATAAGACCGGGCTCGAACTGCTTGTGCTTCTCGATGAGGTGGTTGCCATCGAAGAAACACACGAACGGAAAGCCAACGTCTGCAAACAGCTTCTCGAAGAAGGCCTGCGGCTCCGTGTCGCCTGCGAGTGCCGTGAATGAGCTAACACGGGCGAGCAAGATGCGTTCTCTAATTTCGGCTTCAAGCTGGGTGACATGGCGGTCTATCAGAACGCCTACTTTCTCGGTTCTTTCTAACCACCGCACGACCAACGCTGAATCTACCAGCATAGGAAAAAGGCCGCCGCACCTCTGCCCGAACTCGTGTTCGGTCTGGCTAGCGAAGAGCAACTTGCACTTGAAGAGTATGTTTAGTAGATCCCGAGGCGTAATCTTAAGTCCTGATCTCTCAAACGATTCGAACTCGCTTAGGGTCTCGCCGAGCAGCAAGCGCGGGCTATAGTAGTTTTCCTGGTGGTACTGATCTATCAAAGGCATCTGCATTGAGCGCGCTACTTCTTTTTCAGCTAGGTTTTCGATATGGCCGTAAGCCTCGTTTCCCACCCTCGCTTTTATCGTGTCTAGGAAAGACATGCCTAACAAGCTAGGCTGTGAGAACTAGCGCCGTCAATCTTTCACAACCTCCAGAACACTTCCAAAAACAAGTCTTTCTGGAAGATCGAGATTGGCGCGAGACAGATGCTAAAGAATCAAGCGTTTGCGCGCGCCGCTCGGAGATGGGTTTTGGAAGGGTGCTGGCTCGATGCGGTCGCTGCCGTGTTTGCAACGGTGATTACCTCCGGTGCGTAGTTTGTAAGGACATCCCTAATTCTGCAACGCATGATCATCTCCGATCCTCGCTCGCCGCGCGGCCCAGCCCAAATTGTCTAATAAAGGTGGACTCTTAAAGGCTAGATTCTCCCTCCGCCTGGACCCGCATGCGCCTCCGTTCAGCAGCCTTTGACCTCATTCTCTCAACGTCAAGCAGCTTCACATGGTTCTCGACGCTGTCCTTAAATAGACTTTGTTCGGTGAACTGGATCAAAGTAAGGCTTCTGCCGCCGCCCCCAACAATCCGCGGCCGTAAATAATTGTAAGCGGCGATGACGGCTGGATCGCGGCGATGAAAGCGATAACATATGTGAGCACAGATATCCGCCACCTGTAAGCCTAGCACCGTCTGGGAGTCATCGAATCGCATGTGTTTCTGATAGAGATCGCTAAACTCCATCACGCCGTCTCGCTCGTACTTGCGGATGAATGGATGGTCGCGCATCCTCCAATCCTCGAGAATCGCGAATGCCTCTGACCGGTGAGACCTGCCCACCAGACCATTCCGGAGCCATTCCTTCCAAAATTGAATCTGCTGATCTCGCCGGACAAAGCTACGGTCGATGATGATTTCAATACTCTCGAACTCGGCATCGTCTTCAGGCTCGATGAAGTAGGCGGCCAAGTGCTGGACACACTGCAGAATCTGCTCTTCAAGTGTGTTCACCCATAAGAAATTCTGAGGGCTGCGCTTTCGAACCCACCCAGCCCCCTCTTTATAATGCTGCGCGAGCCTCTTGTTCTTGGGATTTTGTTGGAGGGCAAACTTCTCACAGTAAGCGAACTGTTGAGCTACTTGATCGCGGCAGCGGCTAATGAGATTCTCTGGGTTGCGGCGAGTGTCCGCGCCCACCACCGTGAGCAGCGGGTCACGTGCAGCGTGGGACAGGACTTTGTACGCAAACGCGTACATCTGTTTGGACGTTAGCTCGGCGCCTTTGAGTTCTCGGTTACTCTTGCCAATGATGGTCCGCCTCCACTGTCCGAATCGCTCCAACATTTCGGGCATGACACGGTCAGGCAAAAGAATGCCAGCAAACAGAGATACCCCAGGTTTGTGCCACGAAAATGAGCCACTATCATCAATCAGGATTTTCACGGAGAACGTTCTTTCAGAATTGTACCCCACCGCCCTCCGCACACTCTCCGCCTGTCCGCCCGTCCGCTCGCTCGCCGCTCATCGCACGGCGCTCGTCGAACGTCCGCGCGCACGCTCGCCAGGGGGATGGGGGGCTTTTAGCGTCCCACCGTATATAACCCCGTCAAACGCGAGGGGGGGTAGTGGATATCCCGGGAAAAACGGGGCCACTCCGTAACGTTCGAGTTAGCACTATTAACTCATGAGTAATCGCGCGGAAGTTCGACGATCGACGAGCGGACGTGCGACAAGAGGCGAGCGGCGGGCGGACGATGCCCAGACCTGACACCGTTGATCTCAAGTCATGTACCCGACGTCACGGCTGGCCAACCGCACTCAAGATCTCAGTGGCAATAGCTTTGCACTTCGTCGCATTCTTGAAAAAATTGCTCGGGTATGAGCTCTCGAATAGCTTCCGATTGGGATCCGCCAATACCTTCAATGTTTCCGCAGCGCTGGCGCTAATCTTTGTTACGAATGATTTGTCCATTTCGGCTGAAAACACATCATCTACAGAGTTGAAGACGATGTGAAGGATGAAGCGGTTGCCGTGCGTTGCAATCAGCCTGACGCGTCCTTCTTGCACCCCATGTACCGCCTTCAACAAAGCATCTACAAATCTCATAACTTCGACGGCACGCCATAACCGGGTAGCACTCGTGCCACTATTGAATAACATCGTATAGGGTGCCTTCGTAATATCCTCCCAGAGTTTGCCGACCTCGCGCTTCGCTTGCACGCAGAGCGTCACATCTTGAAGGGCACATGCCAACGCAACTGCCGCGTCTTCGAACGTACAACCCTGGTCCGGCAATGGCGGAGCGTCTCCACTTCGGTACACGTATCGCTTGTTCTTTTCTAAATACAACTCTTGCTGAATTCGACCTTGTTGCGGATCCTGGGCTACGAAATCTTTACTTTCGATCCGATTCTGAGTGTTAGCAGCCTTTGTGAGTTCCGCTCCAAACGTTTCGGGTAGCCCTTCCAGCGAGATGATTCTCACTGAGGCCCGCGCATTCTTAGCATCGACTCCACCACCACCGAGGGCTGCTACGATACTCCCAACGGTCTGCGCACCGTTGACGACACTAGCTCCCTCACATTCGAATACGCGACTATCTTGAGTTCCGCTTCCCAACGGCTGTGGTTTAACCTTAGAAGCTACGACTGTGATTCCATTGTTGAAGTACCAAAAATTTTGCGGGCTGTTTCTTATAGTTGCGATGATTCCTTCGTTAACGTCGGTACTGCCTTTGAAGCCACGAATGTTCCGAGCGTAGAGATGTGGGCCAAATTTTCCCCAAGTTGCAATGTCCTCTAGATCCACTTGACCGTAGTAAGCCTTGTACGGCTCTCGCATCGTTCCGAACTCTTTAAGCATGATCTGAAGATCGACACTTTCAGCCAACGCTTCCTTCGCGACGATGTCCCAGAGACTTGCCTGACCGAGAACCCTGAGAGATACGAGTTCCGTCGGATCGTTCAGAGCAGAAAGCAGATCGTCAAGGGGTGTCTGGACTTCAGCAGCTAAGCTCTGTTGGCCCGTATATGCAACAACCAGCGTGAATGTAACCCGCGAATCCCCGAGAATACCTTCTATTTCGGCGCGCCGGGGCTGCATTTTCGGCCCGAACTTGTCGAAGTCAGCCTGAAAGAAATCATGAACTCCTTGTTTGAACTTCAAAATGGAACCTAGATCGACGCTGCCGCTTCCGCTTTTTATCCATTTCGACTGCACGAGATAGCACACTAATTCCGCGGGATCGTAGTAGAGAGCGTCGATTCCGTTATCTCCGTATTCGTCCAATACTGAAGACGCTGATACTGGGTCGTCGGCCCCCCCAAGTTCAGCAACGACAAATGCCGCAAGGCCCCGAGTCAGAAATGCGTCCTGCCTCTTGTTTGGATCTTTGATATCGGATAGATCTATCAGCGTTTTGAATCGCTTCTCGATTGCCGCCTGCACGTGACCTACATGCAAAACACTCACGTCTTCTTCCTCAACTTTCTGTTGGCTGTCAAACAATCCCCTTCAACAGCTCCGCTAGTCGATTCGACGCGTGCAACGCCCTGGCAATCCCGACAATTCAGTAGAGCTTAATTTCGCGACTGACAGGGGAATGGGTGGCAAAGAACTCATCGTACGGGGCTGGCCCACCTTTTATCGTCGCACGACCCCACCATGGTTGCCCCACCCTCCGCGCTTTTCGGAGGGTGGGCACTCGGGCTCGGACTCCCACACTGGTTCCGGCGTTGTTTTCGATTTCGGATCACTCCACTTCAATTCCACTCTCTGCCGCTGATTGAGCCGCACTGGCCCTGCTTCTCCTAAAATGTACTCCCGCGCACTGCTCCAGCGCCATTGTTCGGGAGTCAGTACCAGGCCGCGCTTCACCGGGTTGCCGTGCATGTAGCGGATTTTCTCCTCGATCTTGGCCTGACTCCACACCACAAAGTCGTAAAATCTCCGTTGCCAGACATGCTCCGGCTCTAAGCTCATCTCCCACAAGCTGCCCTGTACCGGGGAATGAGGCTGCTTCGTCTTGCGCAATAGGGCTCGCGCGTATCGCTGCTTGAGCACCTGCATCACCAACGATGGATTGCCGCGCTCCGGTTCCCCCAACAGAAAATGCACGTGTTCCGGCATCACCACGTATCCCACCACCACAAAGTGATACCGCTGGCGCACTTCCTCCAGAATCTTCACCAACAGGTCCCGCCGGCGCGGCGTTCCCAGCAGTGCCCGCCGTTGAAAGCAACTAGTGGTGATGAAGTGCAGATGACCGGCACCGTAGTACCGACGCAGCCCCTTCGGCATGGGATCAGTGTACGAGTTGC
>Ga0210401_10004396_pt1 | contig 14728 bp, 16 predicted proteins | sample IncBWH32MmetaG_FD_150866 | JGI IMG/M metagenome (GOLD analysis project Ga0210401, IMG submission 150866) | Forest soil microbial communities from Barre Woods Harvard Forest LTER site, Petersham, Massachusetts, United States - Inc-BW-H-32-M | ecosystem: Environmental > Terrestrial > Soil >... | reverse complement strand
TGGCGCCGGGCACCGCCATCATTTACCGACTGTTAGCCAACATTCATCTGCAGCAAAAAGACTACGCTGCGCTGCTGCAGGACATCGACGAGTATCTAAAGCTCGATCCCGAGAGCCCCGCGGGACTGCGCGCGAAGGAACTCCGAGCCCAAATACAGCAGAAAATGGCCACCGACAATCCAACGGCAGCTGCTAAGCCTTGATTTCGTGGCTTGCTGGCTGCGCGAGTATTCGCAGATTTCATTTTGTTCGCCAAATTTCCTCATAGTGCATTTCACGTAATCCAGTAAAATAGCGCGCGGAAAGGCCGCGGACCCTACCGCGCAACAGCTAGATACTGCGTATCAAAAGCAGAATGCGAACGAGGGAAACAGTACCAGCGGAAACAGTACCAGCGGACACAGACAGGCTGCTCTATGCGGTGGATCTGGCGGGCACGCTTTTTTTTGGGATTGAAGGAGCGATGGCCGCTATTGGCGGGAATCTGGATTTGTTGGGACTGTTGGTGCTGGCGTGCGCCACGGCATTTGGTGGCGGCATCATCCGCGATATTCTGATCGGCGACATTCCTCCGGCTTCGTTGCGAGACTGGCGATATGTGGCGGTCGCCGTGGCCGCAGGCGCCCAGCGCGTTCTGCTTCACTCCCAGGTGGAGGCGACGCCCGCGTGGTTGCTCACCGTGGTGGACGCCGCCGGCTTGGCGCTGTTCGCGGTTGCGGGAACGGAAAAGGCCCTACAGTTCAAGATGCATCCGTTCATCGCCGCGCTGATGGGCATGATTACGGGAGTGGGCGGAGGAGTTGTGCGAGACGTTTTACTGGCGCACGCGCCGCGAATACTTCGAGCGGACGTGTACGCGACAGCGGCGCTCGCCGGTGCGGTGATCATGCTAGCGGCCCGTAAATTGCGCCTTTCTCCGACGTCGGCCGCGATACTGGGCGGAACGGTGTGTTTTCTTTTGCGCATGATCAGTGTCTGGAGGCATTGGAATTTGCCAAAGGTCGGCGCGGCCTAAGGTGCACACCGCAAATCGGTGAAAGAGCAAGCGTAAGTACCAAGGCTACTTGGGAGAGACCACGCCTACTTTGTCTATGCCGCTGCACGCAATGTAGACGCGACCATCGGAAGTAGCGGCCAAGTTACGAACGACTCCTCCACCGGAAGGAATGTTAGCGCGCGCAAACTTTTGCGTCTGGGGATCGAATTGCACGATGGTGTTGGGCTTCACCCCGGATTCGCTGTACCACACCATGCCATCCGGAGTGATGGTAATGCCGTAAGGATTGGACTCCCCTCCGCCGGGAGACGCATACAATTTCACGGCGCGCGTGGCGGTATTCAGCGTGCCCAAGTGGCCGCTCTTGAAATCCGTGAAATAGACCGTATCATCCGCAGCAATCGCCAGCCGCCGCGGTCGCACGCCCGCAGGCAATGTGTATTCCGTGATGTCCATGCTCTGCGGATTGATGGATGCCATCTTGTTGGTGCCAAATTCGCAGAAAATCGGCGCACCTTTGGAATTAATCTGAATGCCATAGGGCAGCGCGCCCTCCGTGGGAACTTCTTTCAGCTCGATCTTTCCAGTCTTGGGATCGAGCCGCCCAACCATGTTGCCGCCCTGCACCGTAAACCACAGCATGCCGTTCGCATCGAATACGGCGGTATGTGGGTCATCAGCTTTCTCGCTGGGCATGGGGTATTGCGTGACCTTGCCGGTACGTGGGTCGAGCTTGCCGATATAGCCGCCGAAATTCGCTGTAAACCAGATATTGCCGTCGCGGTCGGCAACCAGTCCATGCGGCCCGGAATTCTTTCCTTCAACCAGCGGATATTCTTTGAACTCACCGGTCTTCGGATCCAGCCGGCCAAGCTTGTCCACCATTTGTTCAGTGAACCACAGTGAGCCATCCGGGCCCACCGCGGGATCGTGAGGGTGCGCGCCTATCGTGGGAACGGCCCACTCGCGGATGGTCACGCTTAATTCGGCGACTTCCGTGAGCGTGGCAGGAGGGTGATGCCCCGGAAGAGCGATAGCAAGAATCTCCCCGAAGAAAAGCAGTCCGATCAGCAGGAAGAAAGTTTTCACGCGCATACCAACCTCCTTCGCAACCGCAAGCGCTCATGCCCAGCGGGCATCCCGGCCTACTGCATTGGACGTGCGCCAGGCCCCGGGGGATACAGCGAGGATGGCACCCACAAGACCTGTTACCATACCGCCTGCGGAGGAGGGCGGGACGAAGGTGGAGTCGACACGCACCATCGTGTTGGACCTATTTCCGGCAAACGAGCGCGGAAATCTGTCGGTGCTGGGCTTGGCGGAACGGGTCGGATCCTTTACGGACGCAAAAACTCTGCGCACGCGGCTGGACGCGTTTGTCGAGTTATTCAACTGGCTGCGCGTCTCTGACCGACGAATTCCCGAGCCGTTGCCGCGTGATCCGCAAGCCCGCAAACGAAGCGAAGCGCAATGGAAGCGCGAACGTGTATGGCTTTCTGTCCTGGAAGCTTCGCCGGAAGTGCGCGAGCGATACCGGGCCGCCATCGCCACAATCCTGCACGAAACCGACGCCGTGGCACTCTTCGCGGAGTCGGGCTTGCCGAACGATCGCGGCCTGGTTCCCGAAACGATTGATCGCCTGTTCCGCATCGTTCTGCCGGCGCCGCGCGAAGAAACGGATCTGGCGCGTTTGTTCGTGCGGCTGTTTCCCACACAAAAAGAAGTCGACCGCTTTTTTGGGTTGCCTTCGGAAGTCTCCGATCGCATCGTGTTGTTGGCCTCGCCCGAGGAAGGTTCCCCGGCGTGGCACAAGCCGGTTGCCGCCCTCCTCGATGCCTTCTGCTTGTTGGGCGCGCGCGTTCAGGGATTAGGACTCTCCGAAAAGCTGCGCACTAGGAGCCAATGTGCGCGCGTGCAGGAGTCGGCGTTCTATCGATTGCCACGCACCGGCGACGCCTTAGTCGAAGCGCTGCGAAAAAACGAAGACGTGCCGGCAGCCGCGATGGTTTGGAAATCGACGGTGGGAGAATGCCGCGCGGAACTGGCAAACATCGTAGACCACCTGAACACGCGCGGCGTCAACCTGGACATTGTGTACGCGCTGGACGTGATCGAGAAAAGCCTCACGCGCATGGAAATCATTTCGGGTCTCCTGGTCGCGCAGCCTGGCCAGCCCAAGGTGGTCACCGGACAGCGCTTGATGAAAGAAGTAATTCGCGGACGCGTGGGCGACCGCAGCCTTTTGAACCTGGCGCAAAATAGCTTTCGCCTGCTTGCCCGCAAGATCATCGAGTGGGCCGGCAAGACCGGCGAGCATTACATCACGTCGAGCCGCGATGAATACGCGCAGATGTGGAAGGCGGCGCTCGGCGGCGGCTTGCTGACGGTGGGAACCGCGGCAATCAAATTGATGGTGACACACCGCGGCTTGCCGCCATTTGTAGAAGGTTTTCTCGCCGGGCTGAACTATGCTGTCAGCTTTGTGCTGATGCAGAACTTTCACCTGGCGCTGGCGACCAAGCAGCCCTCGATGACCGGAGCGACGCTGGCGCGAATCATTCACCACTGCCGCGATGCCTCGAAGAGCGACGAATTGGTGGACTATGTCGCGCGCATCATCCGATCCCAGCTCGCTGCGGCTCTGGGAAACATCGTGGCGGTCAGCGCGGGCGCGATCGTGTTCAGCATGCTCTGGAAGTGGGTGACGGGAGAACCATTTCTTTCCGTGGAAACAGCGGAGTATGCGGTGACATCGCTGAATCCTTTGCACAGCGGAACAATTTTCTACGCCTTGCTCACCGGCGTGATTTTGTGGCTCTCCAGCCTGGCGGGCGGCTGGATTGAAAACTGGGCGGTGTATCACCAACTTCCCCGCGCGATTGAGGAGCACCGGCTGGGCACGGCCGTCAGTCCGCAGACACTCACGAAAATTTCGGAATCTTTCTCGCGAAATATTGCCGGCTGGGGAGGCTCGATCGTACTGGGATTCATGCTGGGGATGACACCGGTGGTGGGACATTTCTTCGGGTTGCCGCTCGACGTGCGCCACGTGACGCTGTCGACGGGCACGCTGGCACTGGGAGTGACGTCGCGGGGCCCGGAAGTCTTGGGCCGCGGCGTGTTGGTTTGGGCGGCGCTGGGGATTGCAGTGACGTTCGTGTTGAACCTGGGCGTGAGCTTCTACTTGGCACTAAGGCTGGCGTTGCGCGCTCAGGATGTCTCGCCCCAGGATCATCTGGCAATTCTTCGCACGTTGTGGCGGCGATTCCGCGCATCGCCGGCGGAGTTTTTCTTTCCGCGAACGCAAGACGCAGCGCCTGCAGTTGAGGTGTCGCACGAATAGAACCTCAGGTGACAGGCACCTTCACGTTTGACCCAACCCCGAACTGTGCTCTGGCTAACGATTGCGCCCGAACACGGTAATGCCCAGCAATCCAGCCCCGAGCAACAATAAAGAAGAAGGCTCGGGAGTGGCCGTGACCCCGTCCAGAGAAAATGACGCGTTGAAGGTTGGGGCAGGGCTGCCACCAACAATATCTGTGCCTACGCGAAGCCAGTCGGGGGCGAGTTCCTCGTTTCGGATCCAGGCTTGCAAATCGGGTGTGAACAGAGTGCCGCTGACAATTGGTTTGGGTACCGAGAGCCACATGAATTCGCCATCGCTCAGTTGAACTTGCGGGACGAAAAAGTAGTGATCGGAGGGAAGAAGATCGGGCGAGATCGAGAAACTAGAGATGACCTGGCTGGTAACCGGACCCTCCCTCAAGGTCTGCTGGTTGGGCTTTTCGTTTATGCCGTTCAGCACGGAATTGTTCGCCGTGAAAGTGTTGGAGAGAACCTTGGCGATAAACTCAGATCGGCCGTGCCGCCGCTGCGCGAATTGAAGGCCACGTCTGAAGGGGAATTCACGCGCGCCGGAACGTTGCCGCTGGGTGGGAACGCCGAATCTTTGGGAAACACGCGGTAGAACTCGATGGTAACGCTTTGAATGTCCGAGACCGACACCGCTGCCCAAAAGTAGTCCGGTAAAAGTGCGTCCCGTTATCGACGTCGGTTGGGTGAGAATAAAATCGTCGGCTGCCTCGATCTCGATCTTGCCACCAGTGCCAGGGCGAGAGGCCATTGCCATCAGCCCGTCGGGACGGCCGGTGCTAACGACAAGGGAGTCGGCACAGGCGGGGCTGGCCGGTTGGTGGACAAGCGCAATTTGCGGGCCAAGCGGCATTGGCATTACAAACGGCGGGCTTACGGGACAGAGTGTGCAACAGATTGGAATAATCCGGGAGGCTTATTCTCAATTTGACGAAGTTAAGCAAGAACGTCGAATCCTGCACGGTTCGAAAGCCCCTAGTTGCACGCTCCCCTTACGGTACCTTCTCAAACATCATCACAGCTGAAATCACGTTTCCATCGACGTAGCTCTTGTGCGGATCGGCCATCAGAACCAATTTGCGTCCTTCGAGCGTGACCTGGCGGACGATGTCGGTGCCGGTCCATGCTTGATTCCAGGTGACATCCAGATGACTGGTCAGGGTCTTACCATCAAATGTGTAAGCTCCTCCGTACGCGATCATTGTTTTGAAGAGGTCGGCGCGCTGCTGATCGGTCATTTTTTCCGGTTCCGGCGGGGCTGGCCTTTGGTCCTTAACCACCAGCATCATCATTCGGCCATCGCGCCCAAACTGGATAAAGCCGGATGGCGTTTTGCCAAATGTTTCCATTGCTTCTCCCGTGGCTACGATGGTTCGGGTAAAGCGAACAAGCCGCCAGGTTCCCACGAGTTCTTCGTTTGCAGGTGCTGGGCTCAGCGTTACAGCGTTTGCGCTGACCGTGTTCCTGGAAGGGAGTGTGGCGAAGAGCGCGCCCACCGCGAGGATGCACAACGCGAGCATGGATAGAATGGTTTTCACTTTCCGGCGCCTCCACGGCGAATCATACGCTCCTCTATTATTTTCGGGTAGAGAGAGGTTGCCTTGTTGCCCTGCCGCTTCAGGAAACCAGACATCTATGTACGACGAGACCGGCTCCAAGAACCCCCCAATTTTTTTCCCGGTAATTCTTTACATCGCGCCGATTTGTTGGAGCCCGGGCTCTTCTCCTGCCGGCGGCTGAGTGCGGTCCGCTGCTCCGTTAGGTTTGTGACCCGATGGCGTGCGAGTCTCGGAGGATCGGGCAAATAGTCTGGCGGAATAGGCAAGGGTCCGGGCCGTCAGCGGAATACACTTCTTATCGTTGATCCCAGCATATAGTAATTGTCGCGCAGAACCGGCGCGGAGGGATTCGACCTTCACGGTTCGACATCTCTGGAGGAGAAACAATGCAAAAGCGCAAACTCGGAAAAAGCAATCTGGAAGTATCGGTCCTTGGCCTCGGGTGCATGGGACTGAGTTTCGGCTACGGGCCCGCCGTGGACAAGAAAGACGGAATCACGCTGATTCGAGCGGCCGTGGAACGCGGCGTTACGTTCTTCGACACCGCAGAGGTATATGGCCCATACACGAACGAAGAGCTCGTGGGCGAAGCGCTCGCTCCATTTCGCGACCAGGTGGTGATCGCCACCAAGTTCGGGTTCAAAATTGATGCGAGTACCGGGAAACAGGCCGGGCTGGATAGCCGGCCAGAGCACATCAAGGAAGTAGCGGAGGCCTCGCTGAAGCGCCTGAGGAGTGGGGTCATCGACTTGTTCTACCAGCACCGCGTGGACCCCAACGTGCCGATCGAAGACGTCGCCGGAGCGGTGAAGGAGCTGATTCAGCAAGGAAAGGTGATGCATTTTGGGCTTTCGGAGGCAGGGGTGCAGACAATCCGTCGCGCACACAAAGTTCAGCCCGTCACGGCACTGCAAAGCGAATACTCGCTGTGGTGGAGAGAGCCCGAAAAGGAAGTGATACCGACGCTGGAGGAACTGGGAGTTGGGTTCGTCCCATTCAGTCCTCTAGGTAAAGGCTTCCTTACGGGAAAGATCAGCGAAGATACGAAGTTCGACAAAAGCGATTTCCGCAATATCGTGCCGCGGTTCGCGCCGGAGGCTCGGAAAGCGAATCAGGCGGTGGTGGATCTGCTTGGCAAATTTGCGCAACAGAAGAAAGCGACGCCTGCCCAGATTGCGCTTGCCTGGCTGCTTGCGCAGAAGCCGTGGATCGTGCCGATCCCTGGGACCACCAAGCTGCACCGGCTGGAAGAAAACATCGGAGCGGTCAACGTGGAGCTTTCGCCCGAGGAACTCCGCGAACTGGAGACCGCAGCGTCGAAGATCGCGGTGCAAGGCGCCCGGTACCCCGAAGAGCTGCAAAAAATGGTTGGCCGCTGAGCAGCAAAAGAGAAACGAAAATCGAGGTAGGGGTGTATGCGAATTGGCATCCTGGGCGCGGGATTGATGAGCGGCAAGCTCGGAACGATTTTCGCGCGAGAGGGGCACCAGGTGGTATTCAGCTACGCGCGGAGCAACGAGAAGCTCAAAAAGCTGGCGCGGGACGCCAAAGGCGATGCTCGCGCCGGCACGCCTAGCGAGGCCGCGAAGGAAGCGGACGCGGTGTTGCTGGACGTGCATTGGTCGCGAATCGACGAAGTGCTGAAGCAGTCAGGCGATTTGTCGGGCAAGGTGATGCTGACGTGCTGTCTGCCAATGGATTCGAGCAACACGAAACTGATCGCTGGAACGACCACGTCGGGGGCCGAAGAACTTGCCAAGAAGGCTCCCAAGGCTCGTGTCGTCTGCGCGTTCAACACCGTGCCCAGCGAGGTGCTGTTCGGTGTCTTCGAGGCAAGAAGCAAGAAATCTCGGACGAGCCTGGTGTACTGCGGTGATGACCAAAGCGCCAAGGACGTGGCAGCCAAGCTGATCGATGACGCGGGTTTTGATGCGGTCGATGTTGGCCCCCTGCGCATCGCGAGGTACACGGAGCCGTTCGCGTTGCTCGTGGGGGAAATTGCCTACAACGGTGAAGGTGGCCCGGGAATCGCGTACCGCTTCGAGCGATTTGCGAAATCGAGGAGCTGAACATGAAGAAACTGCCTTGGATCGGCGTAGTGTGTTTGTTTGTCGGTATGACCGCAGTGACGCTGTCCGGCAGCCAGGATCGGGCCGGAAACCAGGGCACTCGGGACCAGTTTGTCGGAGCGTGGCGGTTGGCGTGGCTCGAGGAGCAAGGCGCAGACGGGAAAGTTCACAAGGCTGATTGTGCTGGGCTGCTCGTCTACACGCGCGACGGGCACATGTCCGTTCAGGTGATGTATCGGAACCCCCCGGCAGTGACCAACGCTGCGCCGGTGCAATATGCGCAGGGCGGCTACGAGGCTTCGTTCGGCACATACGAGATCGACGAAAGCACTCACACCTTCACCTTCCACGTTGAAGGCGCGCTGGTGCGGACGCTGATCGGCAAAGACCTGCCGCGCGCATTCGAGTTGTCAGGCAAACAGCTGATCGTGAAGTCGACTCACCCCGAGGAACACTGGAGAGTTGCCTGGGAGCATTACTAGGCGGTCTGCAAATCGCGGCATGTCGAGCTGTGTAGAGGGAGAAAACAATGCAAAAACGCAAGCTTGGAAAAAGCAGTCTGGAAGTCACAGCTCTGGGGCTGGGCTGCATGGGAATGAGCTATTCTTACGCTCCGATTCCGGACAGGAAAGAGATGATCTCTCTTCTGCATGCGGCGGTGGAGCGCGGCGTGACATTCTTTGATACCGCGCAAGTTTACGGCCCGTACACGAACGAAGACCTGCTGGGTGAAGCACTGTCGCCTTTTCGCGGGCAAGTCGCCATAGCAACCAAGTTCGGCCATCAACTCAAAGCCGATGGAAGTCCGGGTATTGTACGGCTGGATAGCAGTGCTGAGAACATCATTCGGTCAGTCGAAGGCTCGCTGAAGCGGCTGAGGGTTGATGCCATCGACCTTTACTATCAGCACCGCGTGGACCCTGAGGTTCCGATCGAAGAGGTGGCGGGAGTCGTGAAGGACCTCATTCAGCAAGGCAAGGTGAAACACTTTGGCATGTCGGAAGCCGCCGCAAAGACGATCCGTCGTGCACACGCCGTACAGCCGGTTACCGCGGTGCAAAGCGAATACTCGCTGTGGTACCGCGAGCCCGAGAAGGAAGTGCTGCCGACGCTTGAAGAACTTGGAATCGGCTTCGTTCCGTATAGCCCGCTGGGTAAGGGCTTCCTGACCGGCAAGATCGACGAAACTACGAAGATCGATAGCTCTGATTTCCGCAGCACCCTACCGCGATTTAATCCGGAGAACCGGAAGGCGAATCAAGGAATGGTGGACCTGCTTGCCAAGATCGCGCAACGCAAGAAGGCGACGCCCGGTCAAATAGCGCTCGCCTGGTTGCTGGTGCAGAAGTCATGGATAGTGCCAATTCCAGGCACGACCAAGCTGCATCGGCTCGAGGAAAATATCGCTGCAGCGGCTGTGGAACTTACAAAGGATGACCTCCAAGAAATTGAAGGAGCCGCCTCCAAGATCACAGTGCAAGGGGCTCGGTATCCGGAGCACCTCGAGCAGTGGAGCAATCGCTGATGGCGTGGTTGAAAGATGAATTGCGCAAGATTGCGGAGACCGATGGCTTGCACATCGCACCGTTCCGGGAGGACGCGAAGACATATGGCACGCCAACATGGATTTGGTCTGTCGTGGTCGATGACGGCCTCTATGTGCGCGGCTACAACGGGCAAAAGTCTCGTTGGTACCAGGCCGCAGTGCGGCGGAAGGCGGGGCGGATCACTACCGCCGGCATGATCATGGAAGTCACGTTCGAACCGGTGGACGGGCCGATCAACGACCGCATTGATGACGCGTACCAGGCGAAGTACAAGGGAAGCCGGTATCTCAACCCGATGATTGGCACACGCGCCCGCTCCGCGACCGTCAAAGTAGTGCCGCTCGCGAGCAACGCGTAGAAGGTCACCGATGGCGCCGGCGCTTGAGAAGTATGCGCACGGCCCGCTTGTCGAACTATGGAGACCCCGGGGCTGACGCTACGAGACCGCAGCATGGTTACCATTGCCACTGATTGCACGCAACCAGACGATCGAGATGCCCTATCATTGCACCCTAGGGTAATGGCGAAAGATGTTTTTGCCTATCGTAAGATCGGAGCGGATCAACTTCCTCCCGCTGAGCCGGCGCTTCTTCCGCTCAACAAGGAGGGGGAGGCGCAACGTGCAGCGAATGCGGAACAGCAGTTCGGCAACGTCGCCGGGGATCGTGCAGACACCACTGACGTTCTGTTCCTCGACTTGTGACTGCGTCCGGACCTTGCTCCTCGAGATCGGAGTCTCGTTACCGTCAGCGCGTTGATTGCTTCCGGCCAGGTGGCACAGATCACCTATCACCTGAACAGGGCGATGGATAACGGGCTGACGCAGGAGCAGGCTGGGGAGGTGGTCACTGCCTTTGGCCTTCTACGCCGGTTGGCCGAATGCCTTTTCCGCGTTACCGGTTGTGAAGGATGTCTTCGAGAAACGTCCACACTAGAACCAAGGGTGTGAGGCGCTACGACCGCGGTGCAAAGCAGTGGCTCAAATGAAGAGGTTTAGTCTATGGAAAGCAAAAGAGGTATTCTCGAAGGCGTGAAGACAAACGGCAAAGGCGCGTCTCTATGGCGGGGAGACAAAATTGCGGGCACGAACGAGCCAGACACGGGTCAGTTGGCGCGGGTGATTGCTGCGTATGCGCCGCACGACGGTAGTTTTCAGCTGCGCGTACCTGGTGTGCACGTGAGTCGCGCGTCACGGACGAGCGAGGAATGCGTGCATGCGCTGCGGTTGCCGTGCTTGTCGATCATCGCACGAGGGGCGAAGACCGTGATCGTGGGGGAGAAGATCTACGAGTACGACCCCGCGCGGATGCTGGTTTACTCCGTTGCACTGCCGGTTGCTGCCCAAGTCACGCGGGCCAGCCATTCCGAACCTTACCTGGCACTAAGGCTGGACCTCGACCCGCATAAGGTTGCCGAGCTGGTGTTGAAGGTGTATCCCCGCGGTGTGCCACCCGTGCAAGAGAGGAGCGCCGTTTACATTACTCCGACCGACGTGAGTATCGTGAACGCCGCAACGCGATTAATGGAATGCTTAGCGCAGCCCGGCGACGCTGAACTCGTCGCGCCACTGGTGGTGGATGAGATTTTGATTCGGTTGCTGCGCAGTCCGATTGGCGTTCGCGTGGCGCAAATGGGATTTGCCGAGTCCAGCGTGCACCGAGTTGCGAAGGCGATTTCCTGGCTGCGCGCCAATTTCTCTCAACCGATGAAAGTCGAGGAGCTGGCCGAACTTGTGAACATGAGTGTTTCCTCGTTCCACGAACACTTTAAGTCCGTCACTTCGATGAGCCCGCTGCACTATCAAAAGGTGCTGCGTCTGCAGGAGGCGAGGCGGCTGATGCTGTCGGCGATGATGGATGCGGGTAGTGCAGGTCAGCGAGTGGGATACTTAAGCGCTTCGCAGTTCAGTAGGGAGTACAGCCGGTTCTTCGGGAATGCACCGACGAAGGACGTCGCGAGATTGCGTAGCGATTCTAGCGCCTGGGTGTGACGTCGCGCTTGGCGAGTTGTTGGTCTCTTCCGTTCGTGATGAACGCGTAGTTGGGTGGTAGGACGAACACGTCCGGCAACGCGACAAATAATTCGACAACTCAGGAGTTAGCCATCCGGACGGCGGGCTACTCACCGGTGATGCCTGCATTGCCGACGAACGTTCCAACGATTTTGTACGTCGACATTTTCCCGACAAAAAATGTCTTGGTATTTCGGCCGTTAGGCTGGCGGAATCGCTTTGGGCAGCGCTTTGGAGGATTGCCGAGCCATCGCGCAAAACACGTAAGCAAGCAAGACTGACGGCATCAAGGCTGCCCGATTATGGTTTTCCCAGCGCTAGAATCCATGCTGTCAGTCCAAACCAGCTTCTCACCGCATGATTTTAAATCGGGCAGTAGAGTTCTTATCGCTCGAGCATACTTCACCGCCTCAGGTCCCAGTAGAGGCGATTACCAGAAAAGTGGGACCGGCTACCCCCGAGTGTTTTCATCCAATCAATCTGATCAGGTGACCCGCCGGCAGGTGGCACGCTCCGCTGCGCCCGCACACGCCGTGACCCAGGCGGTCCATCGCATGCCCATCAATCTAACACGCGTTACAGAGTTCATTCTGAGGGCCTACCTGTTTTTGCGTATGGCTTGGGGCGGCGGAAACGGTGTTTATGGTAGGTGCGGCGTGATTGTGTCGGAATGTCGAAAACTGAAGACCTACGGAGAGATTTCCATGGAAATGAATCGCCTGAAGCACTTGTATGTCGAAGAGCTAAAGGACCTCTACAACGCGGAAAACCAAATGGTGAAAGCCCTGCCGAAAATGGCCAAGGCAACGACCGCCGAGGATTTGCGCGCAGGCTTTGAAGAACACCTTGGGCAGACGAAGGGACATGTGGAGCGCCTGGAGAAGATCTTCAAAGCGCTGGGAGAGAGTCCGAAGGGCAAGAAGTGCAAGGGCATGGAAGGGCTGATCAAGGAAGGCGCCGAACTGATCAAGGAACATCCCGCGCCAGAAGAACTGGACGCAGGGCTGATCTCCGCAGCGCAGCGCGTGGAGCACTATGAAATTGCCGGTTACGGCTGCGTGGCTACGTACGCGAATCTGCTGGGAGAAGGCGAGGCCGAATCACTTCTGCGGCAGACGCTGGACGAAGAAAAGGAGACGGATAAGAAGCTGACGCAACTGGCGGAGCATATCAACCTGGAGGCCGAGCAAGCAGGTGAATCGGAAGGCGGAAACGGCAAGGGAAAAGCGATGAAGGCAAGGTCGGCGCGCGCGTAGCGGACCACTGGTGCCAGGACGATTCGTTCTGGCCGCCGGTGCTTAACAGAATTTTGGAAAAGAGAAAGGAGATTGGCGATGAGGAGAAATGCAATGCCCGGAACAGTGCTGCCTTTTGCGGTGGGGCTCGGGGTCGGGGCGGCGGTGGCTCTGCTGTTTGCGCCGAAGGCTGGAGAGGACTTGCGCAGCGACATTACCGAAGGCGTGAACGACGGAGTGAATCAGATCCGCAGCACCGGCAAAGAGTTAAAGAGGAAAGTGCAGCGACTGGCAGATGCGGCGCAAGATCAGGTCGATCGCGTGCAGGACGCAATCGAGGCAGGTGAAACCGCGTACAGCCAGGGGTCAAAGAAGTCGTGAGATTGCGACAAGCAGGCAGTTTTTCCGAAACTAATAAAGGAGACCGCTGATGAAAGCACGCACGGGTAGGCACACCAAGGACGAGGCACTCTTGATCAGCATGGCCGAATCAATCGGATCGACCCTGGGCAGCATTGCGGCGAAAGCAGATGCGGCACAGAAAGCACTCAGCCCGAGCCATATTGTCGAAACCGTTCAACGCGAGGGGAAAAGGCTGGTCCGGAAGAGCAAGACCGCGGCGCGCAGGACCAGAAACAAAGCAGCTGCGAATCTGCGGACACGCAAAGTGGCGAAGGCTGCGCGGCGCGGCAGGACGCGAAGTCGGGCGGCGGCACGCCGGGCCGGCGCGAAACGATAGATCGATAGCACCTGCTTAACCGGCTGGAGCTGCTTGTCGTTTCGGCTCCGGCGGGAGGGTGGTGAAATGGCGACTGCAACGATAGCACGGGGCGCGGCGGCGCGAGATGTAACGGCGTCTTATCGAGGGCTGGGCACCTGCTGGATCGTGTACGGCGTGCTGCGGCTGGGCATCGCGGTGTGCCTTGTCGGCTTCACGCGACAGGCCACGGTGATGTTCGGCGCGACGCTGGTGGAGGTGGCGCATCCAGAAAGCCTGATGGCAATGTTCCACATGTTCTATCTGTTCGCGATTATTTTGTCAGTGGCCTCGGGAGTGACGGCATTGCTGGCAGGGTTCGCGCTGTTGGCCGGGCGGAGGTCCGGGCGGATACTCGCGATTGTTGCGGCGTTTTTGTCGTTGAGCGAGTTGCCGATTGGGATTACGTTGGCGGTGTATACGCTCTTGGCGCTGTTCCCGCGGCGGGCGAAGTTGGAATGAAGGTGGTATTCGGGCGAAGCAACGCTCCCTCGACTGCGTAACCCGGCGAAGAAGTGGCGGGTCATTTCGCTCGGGATGGCCCCCTGTAAACTGTGAACGTGGGGAAGGGTGTATTAGACTGGACGCGCATTCTTCGGTTGCGAGCTTATGAGCCGACAAGTTTTGCGCGAACCGCGTTGGCCTGCGTTTGTAGCGATGTTAGCTGCCGCGGGCGTGTATCTGGCTTTGCCGGAACCGCTTTCGGTGGGACCGAGTTGGCTGCTGCTGGTGATCATCGTGCTATTGATGATTCCGATCGTGGTCTCCGATCGCCGCGGCAATCACAACGTAACGAGGACGCTGACGTTCATCGCTAACGGCATCATTACGATTGCCATGGTCGCTGCGCTGATTCATTTAATAGAAGGCATTCCGCATCATCTTGAGACGCCGAAGGCGCTGCTGCGTTCCGCGGCCGCGCTGTGGATCGCGAATGTTTTGGTGTTCGCGCTGTGGTACTGGAAGCTGGATGCGGGAGGTCCGCTCCGGCGCGATCGTGGGCAGGGAATGTCTCAAAGTTCGTTCTTATTTCCGCAGATGTTGAATCGCGAAGGGCATGATGCGTCGTGGACGCCACATTTCGTGGACTACCTTTTTCTGGCGTTCAACACAAGCACGGCGTTTTCGCCAACGGATACGGCGGTGTTGTCGCGGTGGGCGAAGCTTGGGACCATGCTGCT
>Ga0210401_10004393_pt1 | contig 14732 bp, 10 predicted proteins | sample IncBWH32MmetaG_FD_150866 | JGI IMG/M metagenome (GOLD analysis project Ga0210401, IMG submission 150866) | Forest soil microbial communities from Barre Woods Harvard Forest LTER site, Petersham, Massachusetts, United States - Inc-BW-H-32-M | ecosystem: Environmental > Terrestrial > Soil >... | reverse complement strand
CGCACGACCATTTCGCGAACGTCCCGGCACCGGGATAGCGCCAATCACGCAGAGCGCGGGTCACACGCATTCGCGCGATTGAGTAATAGAAGTTCTGAATATCGATCCTGAAGAAGAGATGATTGGGGAGGTGCGCGTGTAGGGCGGCAACGTGTCCGCCCTTTTTGTAGTGGAAGAAGTAATCAGGAAAATCTATTCGCTTTGAAAAGAACTGAATCATCCGGCGGCCCCGGCGTTCGCACTTTTCATTCGGCACGAAGAAATATTTACCGCGCGACCGATATTTGAACTTGTAATTTTCGATCATGGCAGTTGGCGACCTTACCCACAATTTCGACAAGAAGTTTGATGACCGAAAGAATCGGCACCAACCATTCCGCGACCTTGCGGGTAAGGGTCGCCACACGTGCTAAAAACTTGCGCATGCGGCGTCTCCATCGTTCACCGCCAGCTACCCGCGACCCAATAACTTGGAGTCGTCAACCGAGAAGCATCCTGATCCGCCATGACACGTCACGTCGCACCAGTTACGTCGAATCGTACGCCACATGCACCGAGCATGTACCGTCCGATGTCGCCAGGTCATCGCCAGCGGAGGGTTTTTATCTGGGGTTAAGTTTCCTAAAGTCAAGATTGCGAAAGATGATCCTTCACCTTCAGCGGGTTACGCTGGTAGGCATGGGCGCTGCCAGCCGGCCTCAATTCGGCTTCGCCGCCCCAACCTCCGCCGGCACCTCCCCCGCATCCGGCACCGCCTGCTTCACCCCACCCCCTGTAAACCGCTCCAGCACCGACCGCACCGCATCGCGCGTCTTGCGATCCTTCACCGCATCGAGCAGCGGCGCTGACGCCGGCGAGCGGCGGATCAGGCTTTCCGGGTCGGGGAAGATCAAGGGATCGTCCCACGGGCCCTGCACCACGAAGGGAAGCTCGAAGCCGGGCGCGGCGTTGGCCGTCGTGGTCAGGCTGGCTGTGCCCTTGAGATCGAATTCGCGCGCGGGCACCGAAGCCGTCCCGGTGAGCGTGATGCGCGCGGCGGGGCCCTCGACGCGGACATCTTCCGCGGTGGCGATGCCGTCGGCGAATTTCACCGCGATGGTGAGCTTGTCGTAAGGCGTCGAGCCCGAGCGGAAGTTGCCGGCGCCGGACAGCGGCCGGCGCTCCAGGCGCTTGAGCAGCTGCTCGACATTGAAGCCTGATATCGCGCCGTCATGGCCTGTAAGCGTCGCGGTGCCGTCGAGCGATTGCGCGAGCCCGAACGGGCTTGCGCCGGAGGCCACCAGCGAGACGCCGAGATTGCCGCGGCCGGAGAGCTTGTTGACGCCGAACAATTCGGATGCGCAGGCTTGCAGGTCGACGTCGGTGAACTGGAACTGGGCCTTGACGTCGGCCATCGTGTCCGCGCGCGCCACGCCGAACGAACCCCTCGCGATGCCGCCATAGACCTGCGCCTCGCCCACGCTCAGGGTCAGCGCGCCGCCGCGCAAGTTCGCGCCGAACGCCGTGCGGCCGAGTTTGGTCGCGCCGACCGTGACGCGGGCGGCCGACAGGCGCATGTCGAGATCGGTGGTTGACAGCGAATTCAGATCGAACAACTGCCGGTTCCAGTCATGCGCGCCGCTGGCGATCAGGCGGAAGGTGGAAATATAGGGCGTGAAGTCGAGCGCTTCGGCGGCGAGCGTCGCCTGCAGCGACTGGCGGCCGTTGTTGGCCCAGGTCATCACGCCCTCGGCGACATTGCCGTCGAGCTCGACATTGACGTTGGTGAGCGCGATCGACGCACCGACCACATTGGCGCGCGCCTTCAGCGCGAAGCGGCCGAACCCGCCGCTGCCGGGAGGGGGCTGCCCCGTCCAGCGCAGCGCATTGCGTAAGGACGGCGAGTCGACGCTCACCGTGCCTTCCAGCATCAGGCTGGTGCGGTTGGCCACCGTGCCGTCGAACGCGAGCTTTAGCGGCGCGCTGGTGAGCCGGGCCTTGAGGCCGGAGCGGTCGCCCGACAACGCCGCGATGAAGTCGCTGGCGCTGATCGAGCCGTCGACGCGCTCGCCGCGCCAGTCGAATTGCCCGGTCGCCGCGAACGAGCGCGAGATCGACGGCCATGCCAGCGACAGGTCGATATCGTCGAGCTTCTCGGTGAGGTGACGAGCCTCATCCTCGTAACTGAGCGTGCCGTCCTGGATACGGATTTCCGAGAACGACACCTGATTGTCGGCGCCGGGAGTCATGGTGTGCGCGATCGTGGAGATGAACGGCGTCCAGTTGCTCTCGCCGCTTGCATGGCGGGTGACATGGATGTGGGGCCGCAGCATCATCAGGTCGGCGATCTCGAAGCGCTGCAGCAGCAGCGGCAGCAGGCGCAAATTCGCGGTCAGCACGTCGACGACGAGCGCGGGGTCAGCCGTGCCCCCGCCGCGCAGGCCGACGTCGTGAAACGAGACATAGCTTGCGGGAAACACCGAAATGTCGGTCGAGCCCTTGACCACCAGATCGAGGCCGGTGACGGCGCGGATTTGCGCCTCCACCGCCGCGCGAAGCGCATCCCGGTTGAGGAACCAGGACGTCCCGACCAGGCCGATCAGCACCACCCCGAGAAACGCCGCAACCGGCATCCCGAGGCGTCTTATTCCTTGGGCCATCGTCAATGAGCTATCCAGGCGTCGTTGAACCGAGAGGCTTGATGTCGCCAGCCTGCTGAAAAGACGGGCAGGGGGACGAAAGTCAATGCCAGGGGGCGCAACTTGAGGGGTTTTCTTGACGCTTTCAAGGCCGTTGGCGGCGGTCGGGACCCGCCGCCTGAGGCGTCATGGCCGGGCATAGCCGTCCGAAGGACGGCGTCGCTGCCGCTCGCCTATGCCCGGCCATCCACGTCTTACTCTCCGCGGGCAGTCAAGGACGTGGATGCCCGGGACAAGCCCGGGCATGACGACTTTATGCGCCAGCCCCCATCATTGACGCGTTGCGAAGAATTCGCCTAATAATCCTTGGAAAGCGTGCGCTCCGGCACCTCCCCATCAGGTCGCATTTCATGAACAAGGTCTATCCCGACGCCAAATCGGCCCTCGACGGCATTTTAAGGGACGGCATGATGATCATGTCCGGCGGTTTTGGTCTCTGCGGCATCGCCGATACGCTCTCGGATGCGATCCGCGACAGCGGCGTCAAGAACCTCACCGTTATCTCCAACAACGCCGGCGTCGACGGCATCGGGCTTTCCCGCCTGCTCGAGACCCACCAGATCAAGAAGATGATCTCGTCCTATGTCGGCGAGAACAAATTGTTCGCCCAGCAATACCTCGCGGGCGAACTGGAACTCGAATTCAATCCGCAAGGCACGCTGGCCGAGCGGATCCGCGCCGGCGGAGCCGGGATTCCGGCCTTCTACACCAAGACCGGCGTCGGCACTTTGATCGCCGAAGGCAAGGAAGAAAAGGTTTTCGACGGCGAGAAATACATCATGGAGCGCGGGCTGTTCGCGGACCTCGCCATCGTCCACGCCTGGAAGGGCGACACCGCCGGCAATCTGGTCTACCGCAAGACCGCGCGGAACTTTAATCCGATGATGGCGACCGCCGCGAAAATCACGGTGGCCGAGGTCGAGCATCTGGTGCCGGTCGGCGAGATCAATCCCGACCACGTCCACACGCCCGGCATTTTCGTCAAGCGCATGATCGAGGTCGGCACGGCCAGGAAGCGCATCGAATTCCGCAATACCCGCCCGCGCCCCGCGGCCTGAGCATGATCCGGAAAAGTGGGAACCGGTTTTCCGACAAGATCATGCGCAAACAAAGAGCGCATGATCCGGAAAAGTGGGAACCGGTTTTCCGATAAGATCATGCGCAAACAAAGAGCGACATAGCAGGAGAGCCCCATGGCCTGGACCCGCGAACAAATGGCTGCCCGCGCCGCCAAGGAACTGCGCGACGGCTATTACGTCAATCTCGGCATCGGCATTCCGACGCTGGTCTCGAACTACATCCCCGACGGTATCGACGTTAATCTCCAGAGCGAGAACGGCATGCTCGGGATGGGGCCGTTTCCCTACGAGGGCGAGGAAGACCCCGATCTCATCAACGCCGGCAAGCAGACGGTGAGCGAATTGCCGTCGACGAGCTATTTCTCCTCGGCCGATTCCTTCGGCATGGTCCGCGGCGGCCACATCGACCTCTCAATATTGGGCGCGATGCAGGTGGCGCAGAACGGCGATCTCGCCAACTGGATGATCCCCGGCAAGATGGTCAAGGGCATGGGCGGCGCGATGGATTTGGTCGCGGGCGTCAAGCGCGTCGTGGTGGTGATGGAACATTCCGCCAAGGACGGCCCAAAACTCCTGAAGAAGTGCAACCTGCCGCTGACCGGCGAGCGCGTCGTCGACATGGTGGTCACGGATCTCGCGGTCTTCACCATCGACAAGCACGGCAAGGACGGCATGGCACTGATCGAACTCGCCGACGGCGTCACGCTCGACGAGGTGAAGAGCAAGACCGAAGCCGATTTCCGCGTGGCGCTGAAGAACGCGTGAGGGCTTCTCCCTCGCCCCGCCCTTCGCGGGGAGAGGGTTGGGGTGAGGGGCTGCCTCGGCGAATTGCGAACTGAAGTTGTACGCGGTGAGTCCCCCTCACCCGAAATTCGCTATCGCGAATTTCGACCTCTCCCCGCAAGCGGGGCGAGGTTAAGTCGGACGCGCGCACCGACCGAACAGATCACGATCCCGCTCACACCTTCGCCGTCGCCACGTCCTCCAGTCCGCGGTTGCGCGGCTCGACGCCCCAGGCCCACACCACCACGATCTGAATGACCACAAGCGAGATCATCAGCCAGACCACGCCGGGCAATTTGTAGGACGCCATCAGGGCGCCCACGATGAAGGGCGAGACCACGGTGGCGCCGCGGCCGAGCGTGTTGCAGATGCCGTTGGCGCGCAGGCGGATCTCGGTCGGGAACAGTTCGGGCGTATAGACCCCGAACAGGATCGCGGTCTGCACATAGATCGCGACGATCAGCACGAATCCCACGGAGAGCACGATCGCCGGATCGGATGCCGCGTCGAAGCGCGCATAGATGTAGCCGGCGAGGATGGTCACGACCGACGCGCCGATGATGCTCGCCCGCCGTCCGATCGCGTCGGACAGGTACGCGCCAAGCGCGCAGCCGACCAGCGATGCGATCGACAGCACCAGCGTATAGGCGAGCGAATTGGCGATCGTCAGCCCCTGGCGCAGGAAGAACTGCGGCAGGAAGATCACGAAGCCGAAGATCAACGTATTGATCGTGATCAGCACCCAGGAGCCGACGATCAGGCGTTGCAGCAACGGCGGCTTCAGCATGTCGGATGCGCTGACCTGGGCTACCGGCGCCGGCACCACCAGCGGCGGCAACGGCTTGCCGCCGGAGGCCTCCTGTTCGATGGCCTGCATCAAGGCTTCGGCCTCCGCGGTGCGGCCCTGCGATTCCAGCCAGCGCGGCGATTCCGGCAGGTTCTTGCGCAGATACCAGACGAACAGCGAGCCGACGCCGGCGATGATGAACATCGGGCGCCAGCCGAAAGTCGGGATGATCAGATAGCCGAGCAGGGCGGTCACCGGAAATCCGGCCACCACCAGGAACGCCATCATCGACAGCCAGCGCCCGCGCGTCTTCGGCGGGACGAATTCGGTCAGCGTCGAATAGCCGACCACGATTTCGGCGCCCAGGCCCAAGCCTTGCAGGAAGCGGCAGGCGATAAGCTGGTTCATATCCTGCGCGAAGGCCGCCGCCAGCGAGGCCAGCCCGAAAATCAGGAGATTGACCTGATAGGTGAACCGCCGCCCGAACTTGTCGCCGATAAATCCGGTAATCAGCGCGCCGAGCGTCATGCCGGCAAAGGTCAGCGAAATGAATTGCGAATTTTGCGGAGCGGTCGAAAAGCCGGATTGGATCGCAGACGCCAGCACGCCGCCGGCGATATAGAGATCGTAGCCGTCGAAAAACATGCCGGCGCCGACCAGCCAGAAAATCCGGTAGTGAAACGATGAGATCGGCAGCCGGTCGAGCCGGGCGCCGGCGTTTACTGCGTGAGCCATGTGAAGTCTTCCCCCCGTTATTCGTTTTCATCCAGTTTGTTCTAGAGCAAGATGACATTTCTTCGAATCGTCATCTCGCTCCATCTTTTTGTTTGAGCATGATCTTTTCGGAAAACCGGTACCCACTTTTCCGGATCATGCTCTAGTACAACTGCATCACCATTCCCTCATGGTGAGGAGGCGCTCTTGCGCCGGCTCGAACCATGAGGCCCCGGTGGTGGCCTCGTCCTTCGCGACGCTTGCTCGCGCAAGCTCCTCAGGATGAGGGGACAGAGCCGGCCATGACGCAGCAAGACAGTTCGTTCAGTTCAGCCGGCGCTGCGCCGCCGTGTCGCGGTACCAGTCGAACGGCTGATCGTGCGTTGCGACCATCACGCTCTTGGTATTGAAGTGGTCGTCAAAACTCTCAGTGCCGAATTCGCGCCCGACGCCGGAATCATCGACGCCGCCCCAGGGCGAGGCGGGATCGAGACGGTGATGGTCGTTGACCCAGACGATGCCGGCCTTGACGTGCGCGGCGAGGCGATGGGCGCGCGCGATGTCGCGGGTGCGGATCGCCGCCGCCAGCCCGAACGGCGAATCATTGGCGAGCCGCAAGGCGTCGGCCTCGTCGTTGAACGGCGTCACCGAGGTGAAGGGGCCGAACACCTCTTCCTGGAAGATGCGCATGTCGGATTTCACGTCCGCAAACACGGTGGGCTGCACGAAATAGCTGTTCTCGTGGCCCGGCACTTTTGCGGGCCCGCCGCCGGTCACCAGCCGCGCACCGTCGTCGCGGCCGAACTGGCAATAGGCCAGGACGCGGTCGCGCTGCCGCGCCGAGATCACCGGGCCGAGCTGGGTCTGCGGATCAAAGGGATCGCCGATGCGGATGTTTTGGGTTTTCGCCTTCAGCTTTTCGACGAACTCGTCATAGATGGAGGCCTGCACGATGTGGCGCGAGGCGCAGACGCAGGTCTGGCCCGCGCCGATGAAGGCGCCGAACGCCGCGTAATTCACGGCCTGGTCGACGTCGAAGTCGTCGAACACCATGACCGGCGTCTTGCCGCCCAGCTCCATGGTTTGATGCGCGAACACTTTCGCCGCAGCACTTCCCGCGATGCGGCCGGCTTCGGTGCCGCCGGTCAACACCAGCTTGTTGATGTCGCCATGCTCGGTCAGCATTCGCCCCGTCGTCTGGCCGAGGCCGAGCACCACGTTGAACACGCCGGGCGGCAGGCCTGCCTCGGTGAAGATTTGCGCCAGCTTCAACGTCGTCAGCGGCGTGTATTCCGACGGCTTTACGACCGTGACGCAACCGCTCGCCAATACCGCGGCCAGCGATTTGCACATGATCATCAGCGGGTGATTGAACGGCGTGCAGTTGGCGACGATGCCGATCGGCGTGCGCAACGTGTAGTTCAGGTACGAGCCTTCGACCGGGATCACCGCGTCGCGCCGCGCCAGCGCCAGCCCTGCGAAGTAGCGGAAGAAATCCGGCAGCCGCGACAGTTGCGCGCGGGTCTCGTTGAGCGGGCGGCCGTTGTTCAGCGTCTCCAGCCGGTACAACTGCTCCAGATTGGCCTCGAAGGCGTCAGCCAGGCGGTTGACCAGCCGGGCGCGCGCACGAATGTCCATGCCGCCCCAGGCGCGGCCTTCGAAGGCTGAGCGTGCGCTTTTCATGGCGCGGTCGACGTCGTCAGCGCTCGAGTCCGGAATCCGCGCGATCACATCGCCGGTAGCGGGATTGCGGACATCCAGCATCTGGCCAGAGCCCGCTTCGATCTCGCGGCCGTCGACGAAATTACCGTGGATTTCGACCTCGTTGGCGGCTGGTTTTGCGGAAATATTCACGCATCTCTCCCTTCGATCATGATCCCCGGGCAAACGCTTCGCGTTTGTCCCGAGCGGATCATGATCTCATTTCTGGTGGTCTTCTTGGAAAAACACCGGCAAAACTTGCAGTTTGCCGAATACCAGGTCAAGCGCGAAAGTCTTGAAAAGACTTGATTTTGATTTATCAATCCAGCGCGCGTCACCGCGCGCCCGATAACGGGCTCGATAACGCAATCAAGAAAGACAGGCATGGACCGACTCTTCGCCAATGGCACGGTCAACGCGGCGCAGTCCGGCGAAGGACCGGCGTTGTTCCTGTTTCACTCGCTGTTGTCGGACCGGGCGAGTTTCGACGCCATCGCCCCAAAACTGTCGCGGTCGTTCCGCCTGATCGTCCCGGAATTGCCCGGCTTCGGCGGGTCCAGGGCGGTCGGTGGCGGTCTCGCCGCCGTCGCCGATCGAATGGCCGAGGCCGTGAAGGATGCCGCCGGTGACCGTGAGACCATCGTGCTCGGCAACGGCTATGGCGGGTTTGTCGCGCTGCTGATGGCGATCCGCCATCCCGCGATTGCAGCCAGGCTCATTCTCGCCGATTGCGGGGCTGCGTTCCCGGAAGCCGGCCGCGAAGCCTTCCGCAATATGGCGGCGGCGTCCAAAGCCAGGGGGCTGGCTGCGATTACCGACGTCGCGATGCGCCGGCTGTTTGCGCCGGAGTTTCAGGCCCGGCATCCCGATCTGATGCGCGATCGCCGCGAGGCATTTTTGAAGACCGACCCGCAAGTGTTGCAGGCGGCTTGCGCGGATCTCGCCGAGCTCGACCTTCGGCCGCAGCTTGCGCAGGTCAAGGTGCCCGTCCTGGTGCTGGTCGGCGAACATGACGAGGCGACGCCACCGCCGATGTCGCGGGAACTGGCAGCCGGATTGCCGAACGCGCGCCTGAAGGTGATCGCAGGGTGCGCGCACGTTCCCCAACTGCAATCGCCCGAGGCGTTTCTGGAGGCGATCGGCGATTTCCTGCCGGCAACGGATGCCGCAATCTAGGGCGCGTACCCATAAATCGAGATTGATTGCTACACCGGGCTAGCAGGGCGTGTCGGCCCTAAGATACAACCCCGCAGTGGCCTCACATAGTGAGCTATTTACTCCAATTCTTGGACGCGTAGGGACGGCACTCATAGGCGTGAGGCGCACGACAATCATAGTCGCCCCAGGCACTGGACGCGTAGTAGCCGTCGCCCCCGGTAGCTGCATAAGGCCCGCCTCGGTAACCCCATGGCGAGGTAGCGGCGGCCGTGACGGCGGCACCAGTGCCGATCGCGCCAGCCGCCAAACCAGCACCGACGGCAGCGGGACCGTACCTGTGCGCCGTCTGCCGGTAGTGCCGACGCGAAACACCCGCGGCGCTCGCTGAAGTCTGCGGGCGGCCGACCCGCGCCTGTGCGCTGTCGATCGACAGCGAGAGACCACGCTGCTCAGACCAGTCGAAGGAGACTAGTGTCATGCATGCGAAGGCCGTGGCTGCAACCGCAATTTTTCCTGGACTCATCTGCTCTTTCTCCTTGCTACCTGCCCTCTACCAAAGGCGTTATGCCCCGGTTGCACGGAAAACGTTGCGCCAGAAGTCCGGTTCCAGGCTCTGCCGAAACTGGTGCTAAAAATCGGCGATGGCTTTAGGCACAGTTAGATGCAGAAGGGCGAGTACATCGCGAACAACGCAACTGAACGCGCTTGATTTTCAACTTTTTTGGCTACGGTTTCCTGGATCGTTGGGCTTTTGAGGCTTTCACATCACGGCGGCGTTAGTTCGAGAGGCTTTCAATTTTAACGTATTTGTGGGACTCTGGGGCATGGACCGCCAAATCATCATCCGCCGGCTGCTCGCGATTTCTGTGATCGCGGGTCTGGTCCTGGCTCCGGTCGCCCGGCCTGCCATGGCGGGCACGGTATCGGACGTGTCGATGTCGGCGATGACCGACGATGGGTCCGTACCGCCAACAGCCGATGCGATGACGGGTGACATGCCCTGCTGTCCGTCGAATGTCCCGGCACCGATCGGTTGCGACAAGTGTATCTTCATGGCGGCCTGCGCAGCGAATTGTTTCCCTGCCCTGACGGGAGTTCTTTTCCAGCCGCCTTTCGCGGCCTCGTCCGGCCGTGCTCGTCCCCAAAACGATTTCTGGCTGGACGGCCTCCGCCACTCACCTCCCGAACATCCTCCTCGATCTCTGGTCTGATCGGCGTCGAAGCGCCGGTTTGCTGCTGCGCGGCTCGAAGCCGCGCGGATCGTTGCGCGCCGCCTCGCTGCGAACCAAAGACAATTGAGGACTCAACATGAAAACGTCTCGCTATTCGCGCGCCTTTCAGGCCGCGTTCATAGGCATTGCCATGACCGGCCCGATCACGACGGCCCGTGCCGACATCAAGGATTATGAATTCCAGCTCGTCGACCAGACCATTCAGGCCGGCCCGGACAAGGTCATCACCGTAAGGCTGATGAACGCCAGGACCGGCAAGCCAGTCCCTGACGCGGTTATCTTCGCGACCCGTCTCGACATGGCGCCCGACGGCATGCAGGAGATGGCCACCAGGATCGCGCCTATGCCAGGTGGCGAGCCCGGGACCTACAAGTTCAAGGCGACCTTCGGCATGGCCGGCCGCTGGCAGCTCTCGCTGGGCGCGAAGGTCCAGGGCGAGACCGGGACGGTCGAAAACAAGCTCGTCATCACGGCGCAGAAATGAACCGCGCCGTCCTCACCAGCGCCACTGTCGTCGCGTTGATCGCGGCGGCGGGAGGCGGATTCTTCGCCGGGCACGCGCAGCGCCAGCCGGACCGAGCACCAAGCATGGCCGCGGTGACGCCTGCGGTCACGCAGGTGGGTAGTAAGCCGATCTATTATCAGGACCCCGACGGGCGCTCGCTTTATTCGCTGACGCCGACAAAAACGCCGGACGGGCGCGACTATCGCGGTGTGCCCGCCGGTGCCGACATCAGCTTCGAAGAAGCCTCGGCTCCGGAGCCTGAGCCGGCGACCCCGATGAATCGAAGGATCAAATACTATCGCAACCCGATGGGACTGCCGGATACGTCGCCGACGCCAAAGAAGGACTCGATGGGGATGGACTACATCGCTGTGTTCGAAGGCGACGATTCCGACGACGGTTTGGTCAAACTGTCGCCCGGGAAAGTCCAGCGCACAGGCGTCAAATCCGAGCCGGCGGCACGGCGGGTAATCCGGACCATGATCCGGGCACCCGGCACAATTCAACTCGACGAACGCCGCATCTCGGTCATCTCCATGCGCGCGGAAAGCTGGGTGCAGAAGGTAGCCGACGTTACGACGGGCACCCGCGTCGGCAAGGGCCAGCCGCTGATGGAAATCTACAGTCCGGCGGTGTCGTCGGCAGCCGCCGAGTACATCGCCACTATCGATTCCAAAACCACCGGCGGCGCTGGAGTGTATAGGCCCGGTTCGCGGCAGCGGCTGATGAATCTCGACGTGCCCGAGACGGTGATCGTCGCGATGGAAAAGAGCCACGCGGCTCCGATGGCTATCGAGTGGTCCGCGCCCCGCGATGGCATCGTGCTGGAGCGAAATGCCGTCGAGGGGATGCGGGCGGAACCCGGCAGCGTATTGTTCCGGGTCGCCGACACCTCGGTCGTGTGGGCGATGGTCGACGTCGCCGAGCGGGACCTCGGTGCGATCGCCGTCGGGCAGCCGGTCACGGTCAGGGCGCGAAGTTTCCCGGGGCGTGATTTCCAGGGCAAGATCAGCGTGGTCTATCCGCAGGTCAATCGCGAGACCCGGACCGCCCGTGTCCGGATCGAGCTTGCGAACTCCGATCTCGCATTATTGCCGGACATGTATGTCGATGCCGAGATCAATACTGGCAGTCCGGAACCGGTTCTCAGTATTCCTGACAGTGCCTTGCTTGATACCGGAAGCAAGCAAGCGGTCCTCGTCGACAAGGCACAGGGACGTTATGAGCCGCGCGACGTTAAAATCGGCCATCGCGGCGGCGGCTATGTCGAAGTGCGCGACGGCCTCATCGAGGGCGAGCCCGTCGTTGTTTCGGCCAATTTCCTGATCGATGCCGAAAGCAACCTGAAGGCGGCGCTGAAGGGATTTTCGGAAGCGGGAGGCCAGCAATGATCGCCCGCCTGATCGACTGGTCGGCCCGCAACCTGCTGCTTGTTCTGTTCGGCGCAGGCTTCGCCGCCGCGGCCGGCTTCTACGCCCTGGTTCATCTGCCGCTGGATGCGATTCCTGACCTCTCCGACACCCAGGTGATCGTCTACACGGAATATCCCGGCCAGGCGCCGCAGGTCATCGAGGACCAGGTCACCTATCCCCTTACGACGGCGATGCTCACCGTGCCCCGGTCAAAGGTGGTGCGCGGCTTTTCCTTCTTCGGCGTATCGTTCGTCTACGTCATCTTCGAGGACGGCACCGACATCTACTGGGCACGTTCGCGCGTCCTCGAATTCCTCAACGGCGCGACTTCGCGATTGCCAACTGGCGTGACGCCGACCATCGGCCCGGACGCGACGGGCGTGGGCTGGGTCTACCAATACGCCGTCATATCGAAGGAACTCAATCTTTCGGACACCCGCACCATCCAGGACTGGAATCTGAAGTTCGCGCTGGCGAAGGCCGAGGGCGTCGCCGAGGTGGCGAGCGTCGGCGGCTTCGTCAAGCAGTACAACGTCGTCCTCGATCCGCAGCGCATGCGCGATCTCGGTATCACCATGCAAAAGATGCGCGATGCGATCCGCGCCAGCAACGCCGACGTCGGCGGTCGCACCGTCGAACTCTCCGAGTTCGAATACGTCATCCGCGGCAAGGGCTACCTGAAGAGCATCAACGACCTCGGCAACATCGTGCTGAAGACGAGCAACGGAACGCCGGTGCTGCTGCGCGATGTCGCCCGCGTCGAACTTGGCCCGGACGAGCGTCGCGGGATCACCGAACTGAACGGGGAGGGCGAGGTTGCGAGCGGCATCGTGCTGCAGCGCTTCGGCGTCAACGCGCTCGATGTGATCGAGAGCGTGAAAAAGCGTTTCAAGGAAATCGCCAGCAGCCTGCCGAAATCGATGGAAATCGTGCCGGTCTACGACCGATCCAATCTGATCTATGCAGCTATCGACACGCTCAAGCATACGCTGTTCGAGGAAAGCGTCGTCGTCGCGTTGGTCTGTATCGTTTTCCTGCTGCACTTCCGCAGCGCATTGGTGGCGATCCTGATGCTGCCCGTGGGCATCCTGATGGCTTTCGGCGCGATGAGGCTTCTTGGGCTGGGTTCCAACATCATGAGCCTCGGGGGTATTGCTATTGCGATCGGGGCCATGGTCGATGCGGCTATTGTCATGATCGAGAACGCTCACAAGCATCTGGAGCGCGCCGCGCCCGACCGTTCGCGGGTCGACATCCTGATCGCGGCGGCGAGGGAGGTTGGGCCTGCACTGTTCTTCAGTCTGCTGATCATCACCGTCTCTTCCATGCCGATCTTCACGCTGGAGTCGCAGGAAGGGCGCCTGTTCAGCCCGTTGGCCTTTACGAAGACTTTTTCCATGGCAGCGGCTGCATTGCTGTCGGTGACGCTGGTACCGGCGCTGATGGTGATCTTCGTTCGCGGCCAGATTGTTGCGGAGCATCGCAATCCGATCAACCGCTTCCTGATCTGGATTTACCGCCCGGTGATCAAGGCCGTGATGCGCGCCAAGACTTTGGTGATCCTGCTTTCGCTCGCGGTACTTGCGGTGACGATCTGGCCGGCACGCCAGCTCGGCACCGAGTTCATGCCGAACCTGAACGAGGGCACGCTGCTGTTCATGCCGACGACGTTGCCCGGCATATCCGTGACCAAGGCCGGCGAACTGATGCAGACCCAGGACAAGATCATCCGGGCATTTCCCGAAGTGGCTTCCGTCTATGGCAAGGCCGGCCGCGCGGCGACCGCGACCGATCCGGCTCCGTCCGAGATGTTCGAGACCGTCGTCAACTTGAAGCCGAAAGGCGAGTGGCGTCCCGGGATGACTGTCGACGGGCTGATCGCGGAAATGGACAAGGCGCTTCAGTTTCCCGGCGTCTCCAATGCCTGGACCATGCCGATCAAGGCGCGCATTGACATGCTATCGACCGGAATCCGGACGCCGGTCGGCGTCAAGGTGATCGGAACCGATCTGGTGGAAATCGACAAGCTGGCAAAGCAGATCGAGCAGGTTCTCAAGGCGGTGCCCGGAACGTCGTCGGCCTACGCCGAACGCGGGATCGGCGGCTACTATCTCGACGTCACGCCTGATCGCGCGGCTTTGGCGCGCTACGGCATCATGGTTCAGGACGTTCAGGATGTCATCGGTACCGCGCTTGGCGGTCAGACGGTGACCACGACGGTCGAAGGCCGCCAGAGGTTCAGCGTCAACATGCGCTACCCCCGCGATCTCAGGGAAAATCCGCAAGCCATCGCCAACGAAGTCCTGGTGCCGATGCCGGCGGGCGGCGCGGTGCCTCTCGGGGAGGTCGCGAAGGTGGCGCCGGCGCGCGGGCCGTCATCGATCCGGACCGAAAATGGGCAGTTGGCCACATACATCTATGTCGACATCCGCGACCGCGATCTCGGCGGTTATATCGCGGATGCGCAGCGGGCGGTGCAAGCCGGCATTCAATTCCCGGCTGGCTACTATGTGATGTGGAGCGGCCAATACGAATATCTCGAACGCGCCACGGCGCGCCTGAAGATCGTCGTGCCGGTGACACTGACCATCATTTTCCTGCTGCTATACCTCAACTTCCGTTCCGTCACCGAGACGATGATCGTCATGCTGTCGCTGCCGTTCGCGCTGGTGGGTGGACTCTG
>Ga0210401_10004390_pt1 | contig 14739 bp, 13 predicted proteins | sample IncBWH32MmetaG_FD_150866 | JGI IMG/M metagenome (GOLD analysis project Ga0210401, IMG submission 150866) | Forest soil microbial communities from Barre Woods Harvard Forest LTER site, Petersham, Massachusetts, United States - Inc-BW-H-32-M | ecosystem: Environmental > Terrestrial > Soil >... | reverse complement strand
CGGCCGCTTGACTGTTATTGATCTAACGAATCTGTCGACAACCCCAGTTCAGCCGATTGCGGTGATTCCAGACGGATATCACTCGCATATCGACATCAGCGGCAACGGGCAGCTGTTCGTCGGCTCCACAAATTGCACGAACATTGTGCCGGCGAATCCGGGCGAGGAACAGCGCGGCTGCCTGGCGATTCTGAACACCAACAACGGAAACCTGGTGATCCCTCCCGACAATGGCGACGTGACCGGACTGCAACCGATTACGAACCGCACCATCTTCTACGTATGTGAAGGCGGCAACTTGCGCATTTACGACACGACGACCGACAAGATCTATACCGTGATCGAGATCATAATCTTCGGCAATGCGGTGGATGTGAAGTTGATTGATTTCTAGAGGCAGGCCTTAGGTCTTAGGTGTTAGATCTTACCTCGTCAGACTAGCCGGAAACGAGCGAGTGTTCCTTGAAGCGGTCAACCGGGCCATTGAGCAAACGGCCAACTTCTGGGCGCGATCGCCTAGAACCCATCTGGCTCAGTGACATCCTAAGCTCTACTTGGCAACCCATCTCATAAATGGTTTGGGAAGGGCACGCCTTCACCGCTGCGGGGAAAAAAGACTGTAGCGCCGGCGTCCCGCCGGCTGTCGCGAGGGCGTCTCGCCCTCGCCGAAACAGGAAGTGCGTTAACTCCCTCTGCGAGAAGTCGGAGTAGGCGCGTACGATTGAATCACTGCTGCGTGTCCCGTCCTCCGTTCAAGACACAACATCCCCCGCAACAAGATCTCCATGTCCTCGATAACTCGGACAGAGGGGAAAGGCACCGGTGCCAGTTGAATAACTTCAACGGTCCACATTCATTTGAATGAGACCTTCTTCGGAACTCGTCTGCCTTTTTGTCTATGAAATCGTCCGGTGAGACGCCACGCCACGCCGATCCCTGCCGGGTTCGCAGCACCAAAAAGGGAGGCAAGTACTTCCTGTTCGGCATCACCACCGACATCACATCGACAACATCTTATGTAGTTCTACTGGCGCAGCAGTAACTTTGTGTCCTGGCTCTAACATCGCCCGGGTGCCCCACGCTAACCTCGCGCTCTTTGCGAGGTTAGGGTGGGGATTTCCTCGCCATCTCCTCCCACCCGAATTTAGACCACAAAAAACCCGCCCCTAGGGGCGGGTCTCTTTAGCTGATAGCTGACGACTGAAGACTGGCGACTACCTTACTGCGGTTTATTGTCCTGCGGCTTATCCGTTGCCGGTGCCTTGTCGCTGGTCGCGGGTTTATCGGTCGCTGGCGTCTTATCTGTTGCCGCCCCCGACTCCAGCTTCGACTCGTTCTTCGCCTGGATCGATACCAGCTCCACTTCGAATACCAACGTCGATCCCGGCGTAATGTCGGGACCGGCCTGGCGGTCGCCATACGCCAGATCGGCGGGAATGAACAGCTGCCACTTCGATCCCACCGGCATGAGCTGCAGCGCTTCCGTCCAACCCTTGATCACGCCACCGACTGGAAACGTCGCCGGCTGCCCGCGCTTGTACGAGCTGTCGAACTCCTTGCCGTCGAGCAGCGTCCCCTTGTAATTGCATACCACCGTGTCCGCTACTGTCGGTCTCGGGCCGTCCCCGGCCTTCAGGATCTTGTACTGCAAGCCACTCGGCAGCACCACGACCCCTTCCTTCGTCTTGTTCGACGCCAGGAAGGCCTCGCCGTCTTTCTTGTTTGCCTCCGACTTCTCTTTCGCCGCCGCCGCCTGCTTCGCCTGCAAGCCTTTCGTCAGCTCCGTCAGGGTAGCCCGAATCTCATCATCACTCATCACCGGCTTCGCACCGGTCAATGTGTCTTTCAACGCCCGCGTGAGAATGGTCGGATCTACATCGATCGACGACGCCTTTAATTTGTTGCCCAGATCTGCACCAATCGCGTAGCTGACCTTTTCTTTGTCGGTCTTGAGCGCAGGCGCGGCTGCGGTGTCGGTCTTCGCCGCTCCGGCTGTCGCCGGTTTCTTGGCCGCGGGCTTCGCCGGGGCTGGGGTGGAGGTTTGTCCGTAACTCAAAACAATGCTACCGACGAGCAGGCTCGCGAGCAACAACGGCTGTGTGGTGAATGTAAGAAATTTTGGCATCTCGCTCCTATTCTACTGTGTCCCCACCCTCCCCGGATATAGCTCGAAAGAGGCCCCAACCCCGCAAGACTCGTATGCGGGCCGGCGCCCCAGACGTCAGCACTTCCCATCGAAGCCGCCTCCATTCCTGTCACCGTCCCGATGATTTTAGTACGAGCTGCTGCCAGCGCCACCGCCTAGCGATGCCACCACCATCGCAACCACAATTGTAAGCGCCGCGAGCCCTCCAGCCGCCACCGTCGCGAGAAATGCCCGTTCTGCCGTCTGCCGCCGGCCATGTTCCAACAATACCCAACGCAATCCACTAGCACCGTGGACCGCCAGCGCCACCACACCGAGGAAGTAATACGGCACCAACCGAACACTCCACGCATCGGTGAGCAGGTTATCCGCTGTAAGCCAGATCCAATTCGTGTCAATGTGCTGGAGATACCTCGCCCGCAGCACCGCGCTGACATGCGAAGCAAAGAACAACAGCAGGTACGCGCCCGATGCGTTCTGTAGAACCTCTATCCACTTCACCGTCGATCGTCGTGTCCTTCGTAGCAATAGAACGCCGCCGCTCACGACCTGAAACAGAACACAACTTAAAAGTACCACCTCAATCGCTGGCTGCCGGTACACCAGGCGCAGACGTCGCATCACGGCCATGTGCGTCTCGCCACCGAAAACCGCCGCCAGATGATTGGCAAGATGGAACACGGCAAACGTCGTGATCACTGCGGCCGACACTCCGTGGGCGAAAGCCAGCTTTCCCGCACGAATGCCCGCTTCCTCGATCGCCTTGGGTCGTTCGACGGTTGTCAGAATCACCAGTCCACACCACAGGACCACCCACACCCCATTCGCGCCAAACGGAAGCCATTTCTGAGAATCCAGCCAGCCGCCCAGAAAGGTATAGAGCGCCGGTGCGCCTACTGCGAAGTACGCCACCCGCGTCGCGCCGCGATACCGGTTCTCATTTGCGAGGCGGAATGCCAGGTACAGGCACAGTCCCGGGGCCAGCAAGGTCAGGATCAACGCGAACGGCGACAGCGCGTGCACGCTCCAAACCAGTGCCGGATAGACCAACCCAATCAGCGCAGGAGCCACTCGTCCCATGCGCGGCACGTCGCCTCGCACCGAAAGCTCACTGGGCACGGATGCAGCTGTTGTCACCTCTCGATCTCCCTATCAGCGACACGTGAAGACGCCAACGTCATCGATGCTAGCGCCTGCAGTGACACCCCTACAAGATCACATCAGGCCCTCGGGCGAATCGATTCAGGATCGCGCTTTCTGCCCGCGGCGAAGCCACAAGCCAGGTTCCCTTTCTTTCTGTCCTTTGTGTCCAATCTCATAACATGCTTTACAAAACGTCCCGGGACATCTTTTACACTCTTCGCGGTGGCTCAGCCGGCTCGGAGAGGTTATGAAGTGACATCTTCAGGATCGTGATCGGCCTGCGGCTGAGGATGGCAATGTTGCACCACGATCGAGGCGCGGCTTTGCCGACGGGTAGCCCACTCAAGCCCGGTTTTGGCTTGAGTGGGGACGTTCACAGTCCACGAACCCAACAACCAAACAAAAAGCCCCACTCTCCCGAGCGGGGCTTTTGCTCTTCTCTTAGTCCAAAGCGCGAAACTACCCGCACACCGAATCGCGCAAGGACGCCGTTTCCTTCACCCGATCACCCGATGACTAGATCACCCGATCCCTCACGACTGCCCCGACGTCATTCGCAGGACCGCCTCGAACGCCCACCATACCCCGAGCCCGCACAGCGTGAGGATCGCGACCGCGATCGCGATTTTCTTCCGTGTGAGCCACGACGATTCTTCTACCTGGTATACGTCTTCCATGGCCTCCTCCTGGGAACAAATTTTCGGGGGAGGGCCCGGTCGAGCAGGGGAGAGAAGCAGGGGAAAGAACTTACTCGTGCGCCGCCGATGATGTCACCGAAAAGCCACCCGGCACGACGCAACTCACACACTACCTCAGGTCGTCCGTGTGCCTGAGTAATCTTCTTGTAAATTCGATGTCAACTCAACCGGTCAATCTAATCTATTTGGTGGAGATTGACGGCTGTCGATACCGCTAAAAGTATTGTTAGATAGTTCGGCCGCAGCTGGTGCCCCAGATAATCGTGGGTGCCCCATTCAATCGCGTTCTGTGCGATTGAGTGGGGGTTACTTACTCGCCCAGCAGATACTTGTACTGCGCCGCATTCAACGGTACCACCGACAATCTCCCCTGCCGCACCAGCGCCGAATCGGCAAACAGTTTCTGCCCCTTGATCTCGGCCAGCGTCTTGGGCGCCGCAATCGCGCTCCCAACCTTGATCTTCACCAGTGGCGTCTTCGGATCCGCCGCATCCAGCGATACCACCGTGGCCGTGCCCACCGCGCGCTTCTCGTCGCCCGTGTGATAGATCACCAGCCCATCCCCCGGCTTCATCTCGCGCAGATTCCGCACCGCCACCGGATTCGTTACCCCATCCCAGATGGTCGTCTTGTCCCGTACCAGATTCTCAAACGAATAAACCGATGGCTCTGTCTTCAATAAGTAGTCCATAGATAATGTCGTCCCGAAAAAATACTCCAGTTCACTGCGGTTTTTCTGTTGAATCCTTCGGCGCGTCTTTCTTCTCCGGCGCTGTCGGATCGTCATAAATCGAATATTGCTTCTGGGGTCGTTTGAGCTTCACCGTAATTTCCTTCGACGCTTCTGCGATCTCGTAATCCTCCCCAAACGTCTGAAACCCCGGCGCCAGCACCTGCACCCGCAACTTCCCGTACGGAACTCCTTCGAAATGAGTCTTGCCGTCAGCGTCCGTCTTCAGCTCAAATCCCCCACGCCCCTGCTTGCCTTTCGTGTTCACTGGATGCAAGACGACCGCCGCATTTCGAATCGGCTTCCCGCTATCATCTTTTAATACCAGGAAACTCAAAGCCGCCGTCGGATCCGCGCCCCACGCCGAAACCACCAAGGCCCCACATACCACCAGCGCGCCGCACACCACCAGCCGCGCGCCAATCATTCCCGGGAAATTTGTTTTCATCGTGCCCACATTCTATGCACCCCCATTCCTGACTGTCACCCTCCGCTGGCCAAAATTCTTGTCGCTTCCACGCCGTAACGCTACACGCCCCTGCGCCCTCCCGCCCACGCCGCCTTGACAAGTCCACGCCCCGAACCGTATCATTAGCACTCGACGGGGTGGAGTGCTAATAGCCCCGGAGACACAACTCAACCTGCAATCTAAACCACACAAAACATTCGACCTTTTGAAAGGAGTCAGCAACACATGGCTACCAAGTTTACCCCCCTGCACGACCGCATCCTGGTCCGTCGCGTAGAAGAAGCCGAAACCACCCGAGGCGGGATCATTATCCCGGACTCGGCTAAAGATAAACCGCAGGAGGGCGAAATCATCGCCGTCGGGCGGGGCAAGAGCAATGACGAAGGCAAGGTGTTTCCTCTGGCGGTGAAAGAGGGAGACCGCATCCTGTTCGGGAAGTATTCGGGAACCGAAATCAAGATTGATGGAGAGGACTTCATCATCATGCGCGAAGAGGAAGTGCTCGGGATTCTGTCGGGCGCGACTTCGGGTGCGAGCAAGAAGGAACTGGCGGGCTCGCGCAAGTAACTCTTGGCTGATGGTCGTTGGCTGATGGCTTAGCGACTTTTGGCTAATGGTGGATCGGGCCGGGTTGGCGTCGCAGCGGAATTTCCTGAGACCTGACACCTGTGACCTGAGACCTAATTTAGAGATCGAAACACTTTACGAATTCAGGAGAAGAAGCAAATGGCAAAGCAGATTGTTCATGGCGAGGAGTCGCGGCAGGCGATTCTTCGTGGCGTCAACTTACTGGCGGATGCGGTAAAGGTCACGCTGGGTCCGAAGGGACGCAACGTGGTTATTGAGAAGAAGTTCGGTTCGCCGACCATCACCAAGGACGGCGTCACCGTGGCAAAGGAAATCGAGCTGAAGGATTCGCTCGAGAACATGGGCGCGCAGATGGTGCGCGAAGTCGCTTCCAAGACTTCCGACGTGGCCGGCGACGGCACCACGACGGCGACCGTCCTGGCGCAGGCAATTTACCGCGAAGGTGTCAAGACCGTCGCGGCGGGCGCGAATCCGATGGCGATGAAGCGCGGCATCGAGAAGGCCGTGTCCGTGATTTGCGGCAAGCTGGATAAAGAAGGGAACCGCGAGAAGGGCGAGCTGGACAAGTTTTCGAAGCCCGTCACCGGGGACATGATCGCGCAGGTGGGCACCATCTCGGCGAACAACGACGAGACCATCGGCAAGATCATTGCGGAAGCGATGAAGAAAGTCGGCAAGGACGGCGTCATCACCGTCGAAGAGTCGAAGACGCTCGAGACCCAGCTCGAAGTGGTCGAGGGCATGCAGTTCGACCGCGGCTACCTGTCTCCGTACTTCGTCACCGATCCGGAGCGGATGGAGGCGGTGATGGAGAATGCCTACATCCTGATCCACGAAAAGAAGATCAGCTCGATGAAGGACCTGCTCCCGCTGCTCGAGCAGATTGCCAAGGGCGGCAAGCCGCTCATCATCATTGCTGAGGATGTGGAAGGCGAGGCGCTGGCGACCCTGGTCGTCAACAAGCTGCGCGGCACCTTGCAGGTGTGCGCGGTGAAGGCGCCCGGGTTCGGCGATCGTCGCAAGGCGATGCTGCAGGACATCGCGATTCTCACCGGCGGCAAGGCCATCACCGAAGATCTCGGCATCAAGCTCGAGAACGTGCAGGTGAGTGACCTGGGCCAGGCCAAGAAGATCACCGTCGACAAGGACAACACCACCATCGTCGAGGGCAAGGGCAAGCACAACGAGATCGAGGGCCGGGTGAAGGAAATCCGCAGCCAGGTGGAAAAGACCACTTCCGACTACGATCGCGAGAAACTGCAGGAGCGGCTGGCGAAGCTGGTGGGCGGCGTGGCCGTGATCAAAGTCGGTGCGGCAACCGAAACCGAGATGAAGGAGAAGAAGGCTCGGGTTGAGGACGCCATGCATGCGACGCGCGCGGCCGTGGAAGAGGGCATCGTCCCGGGTGGCGGCGTGGCGCTGGCGCGCTGCGTACCGGCGCTCGAGAAGCTCAAAGTCGACGGCGACGAGCAGATCGGCGTGAACATTGTGAAGAAGGCAATTACTGAGCCGCTGCGCATGATCGCCGAAAATGCCGGCGAGGAAGGCGCGATTGTGCTGGGCAAGGTCAACGACTCGAAGGACAACAATTTCGGGTACAACGCGCTGACCGGCGACTACGAAGACCTGGTGAAAGCGGGAGTGCTGGATCCGACGAAAGTCGTGCGGACGGCGCTGACCAATGCCGGATCGATCGCGTCGCTGATGCTGACTACCGAAGCGCTGGTGGCCGAGATTCCGGAAGAGAAGAAGGGCGCTCCAATGCCGGGCGGACACGGCGGCGGCATGGGAGACATGTACTAATCGCGTAGGGACAGCCGCCCTCGGCTGTCCTACCGAATTGTCATCCTGAGCGAGGCGCTCTTTGCCGAAGCGAAGGATCGGCAGTTACTGGCTGTCAGCTCTCAGCTTTCAGCTGTCAGTGAAAACGAAGGCCCCGCTCGGGTGAGCGGGGCTTTTTTTAGTCCCTATCCCTGGTCTTTCAATCAATCGTTGAATTGAACAGTCAAGGAGGCGGTCGCAGACGTCGAACCGAAGCTTGCACCAATAACGTCGCTACCGCTAGCACTTCCTCCAGCAGACGCGTACCCCCCATTGGTGATGGTAACGATTGAATTGTCAGACGATGTCCACGTTACAGTGGAGGTCAGGTCGGCAGTGCTGCCATCACTATAGGTGCCGATGGCCTGGTACTGCAGGCTCTGGCCGTTAAAGATTGTGGCGTTTGCTGGAGTTATGGCGATAGATGCGAGGGAGACGTTGCTGACTGTGAAGGATACCTGATTACTGATGACACCGCCCACCTGAACATACACCTTACCGCTGGCGGTGCCGGGTGCGATGCTGATGACGATTTGCGTGTCGCTCCAGCTGACGACATTGCCGTTGGTGTTGGCAGTGGCAACGAATCCATTCTGTGTCGCTTCAAATCCGGTTCCCGTGATCGTCATTCTTCCGCCGGGGACGACGGTCGTGGGCGAGATGCCAGTGATCACAGGAGGAACGAGGGTGTAGGGCACCTGGTTGCTGATCACTCCTCCGACCTGCACGTACAAATTGCCTTGACTGGTGCCGGGCGTAATGGTGGCGACGATCTGTGTATCGCTCCAGCTTACGGTGTCTGCGTTCGTGTTGGCGGTAGCAACGAATCCATTCTGGACGGCCCCGAAGCCAGTCCCAGTGATGGTCACCTGGGTTCCAGGGGCGACCTGGGTGGGCGAGATGCTGGTGATGTCCGGAGCAATGAGGGTGAAGGGGACCTGGTTGCTAATTACGCCGCCGACTTGGACATAGAGACTACCCTGGCTGGTACCTTGGACAATGGAGACGATGATCTGTGTGTCACTCCAACTTATAACGTCAGCATTCGTGTTTGCGGTGGCAACGAATCCGTTTTGGGTAGCACCAAAGCCCGTGCCAGTTATGGTGACATGGGTTCCAGGGGCGACCTGAGTGGGCGAAATGCTGCTGATGACGGGAGCGATGAGGGTGTAGGGAACCTGATTGCTGATGACGCCGCCCTGCTGCACGTAAACCTGTCCTTGACTGGTCCCCTGGGCGAGGGTGATGACAATCTGAGTATCGCTCCAGCTGACGACGCTGCCGTTGGTGTTGGCAGTGGCCACGAAGCCGCTGCCTTCGGTGGCGCCGAAGCCCGTTCCGGTAATGGTCATCTGCATCCCGGGCGCAACCAGCGTGGGCGAGATGCTTGTGATGACTGGTGGGATCATCGTGAAGTTGACCGGAGCGCTGTTAACTCCACTGTGTTGCACATAGACCTGGCCCTTGGAAGTGCCAGGGGCGATTGTGATGACGATCTGGGTATCACTCCAACTGACCACGTTGCCGTTGGTGTTGGCGGTGGCAACAAAGCCGCTACCCTCGGTTGTTCCGAAGCCGGTGCCGGTGATGGTCATCTGCATGCCGGGGGCGACTGCGGAGGGAGAGATGCCGGTAATTTGAGGCACATCCATTGTGAGGGGGATATCGTTGCTGAAGAGCCCATTCTGGCTCACCTCAGCGACCCCGTCGCGAGAACCGGTAGGAATGGTGGCGACGATCTGGGTATCGGACCAGGAAGAAATCTGAGAGGCGTTCCGTTTTCCGAGCAGGACGGAACCACTGCCTTGCGACTGGCCAAACCCGGAGCCCGTGATAGTCACATGTGTGCTGCCTGGAATTCCATGGGTGGGGGAGATGCCGGTGATGACAGGTGGAGTGCCGGAAGGAGGCGGTTCCGGAACCTGAATCATTACCGCAGCGGACTGAACAGATGATGAGACAGTCTGAACGAGAATGAAGGTTTGCCCTGGCGCTACAGCCGTGACTATACCGTTGCCGTCGACGGTGGCGACCTGGGAATTATTGGAGGTATAGCTGGTACGGGTGGAGCGGGTGACATCGAGTGTGGACCCGTCAGCAAAGGTTCCTGTGGCGCGGAGAGGAAGCTTGCTGCCAATCTGGGTAAAGTTCAAAAGAACCGGTTTTGCATCAATGGCGATCGGGGTGAACTGGGGTTCGACGTCTATGGTGACCGGATCAGAATCAACCGAATCGGTTGAGGTTAGGCCAATGGCTGTCAAATGGTAAAAGCCGGGAGTAACCGACGCTGGGATTGTCTGTAGGAACTGATTGGATGAAGAACCGGACTGAAGGTCAGGAAAGGGACCGTCGGCTACAACGCCGACAACTTGCACCGAAGGGTCGGCAGAAACACTAATTGAAATCGTCTGTCCAGACGTAACCAGCGCCCGATCTACCGGTGCGGTGATCTGTAATAGTGGTTCTTGAGCATGTGACAATCCAACGAACAACATTATCGCGACTATCATCATGATTGAACTTACAAGTGTTCGTAACCGATTCATTGTCAACCCCGTCATCTGACGACGATGTATCGTTAACGATCGATCAGGCAATCACAATTAATGAGACTGGTTTCTCTTGCGACGATAAAGGACGACTGCAACAGCAGTTCCGCAGATTGCGAAGAACCACAGTGGTCCATCTATGGAAAGACCTATTAGATTGTGTCTTGTCATCCGAGATGGCCCCAAAGGTTCAATGGCTGTTACTTTGTCGGCAACCCAAAGGCCCGGTGTTCCGTGATCTAGTCCTAGTTGCAAAGCGATGCCTTCCGACTGAATTCCGAGAAGGATAGAAACGGCTGCCGCTCCGATAACGAAACAAATGGCTAGAACGAGATTTCGCCCAGTTATTCTCATTCGTCTTGAGTCAGCACTTTAGTGAGTGAAGTCAACTGAGTCGGTGGCTTCGTTCAAGAGGTCCATGATTTTGTCAGGGATCCCGCTAGCCGAATCCAACTCAGAAGGTGAGTTGAAACCCAGCGCCTCAATGCCCGGCGAATGAATTACGCCCGAAAATGTCAGAAGCAGGTTACTGGTTGCATTAAGCTGGCTACCCAAAGGCACGATGCCGTCGTTGGCTTCACCGAAAAGATTCGACCAATTTTGCGATGTGAGGGCATTGGCCAAGGGGTTGGCGGCACGCAGGCCGCACCAAAGGCGTAATTGTTGGGCGTTACAGAGCCCGCCACAATCAAGCCCCGCTAAATTGTTCGGCAGAGTTGCGCCCGCGACGTAAGCGATGGGGAACGGGATGCTAATCGATACACCGGCTCGGAGATCTGCGACGGCGCCCGACGCCACCGTGGTGTCGCTAAAAGTGATGCTATTGAGAGAAATACTACCTTGCTCAGCCAGTTGTCGCCTAACACAGTTGTTGCTAGCACTAAGAAGGTCGTCTGCCAATGGAGTCCCTAGATGAGGTGTTCCTATCGTGATTAGCTTGTGAATCGGCCCTTTTTGGTAAGTTGCGTCGTCGAAAAAGGTCCATTGTGAGCTAGCTTTTGGCATGGTTCTAGCAATATCTCCTCCCATACTGTGAGCCACGACATCGGCTTGCCCGACTGCCACGTTCAGGCTGCTCCGGAAACTACCAAGAAACGTTCTGATGTTGTCTAGAACAAAGGGCACGTTGTAGTCAAACCCCATCGCATTTCGAGTGATCTTGTCGACAATGGACTGCTTATAGGGTGGATCAGTGGATGCTATCGTACTACTGAGAGGCTGTTTGTAATCTACCGTCATGAGCCCACCGTTGGGCAGATTGTTCCACAGAAGGTTCTGATTTCCCCCGGTTGGTATGAAATTCGCCCAGGCATCAATCGCGGAGGACCAGAGTCCGTGGATAAGAATTACTGGCGGCCTAACAATCGTTAAGTCTACGTTCGCCTTGGTGGTGCCGGTGGAGTCGGTGCAGGCGACTTGCAACTGCACGCTGCGCTGCGCTGTGACGTTGTCGGAGGTGATGCTGGTGCGAGTGAAATTCGTTGGCGCCTGATAAAGGGCGTAAGCGTAAGCACCAAAGCCGTCGTCGTGGGCGGTGACGGAGGTGGATGTGGAGGTACCGGAACCTGTGCTGATGTCTCCCAGACCACCTATCTCGTTGGCAGAAGTACTGTTACCTCCGGAACCGTCAACTAGGTTGAGCGAGACGCTAGCACCGTCCCCTGCCTGAATTCGCAATAGCACTCTGGCCACACCGTCGGCTGCGACACCCTGAACCGACCCCGTCGCTGTCGCAAGGTCAGATGGTCTGCTGATAATCTGCCCGCCCAGCCATAGCTTTGGAACGGAGTAGACGGGATCAATGAGTTCGGGCTGGCACGGTGAAGGATTGGGAGGAGCAGGGAGCACAATAACCGTCCAGGTTTTCTCGAAATGCACCGGCCCGTATCCGTCGCACCGATTGAACGAGGCGTGCACCTGGTGCATGCCGAAGGAATATCTGGTTATGAAGTGAAGGGATGGGGGCTGCATGTAGTCCACACATCCACGACTGAGCACGGGAGCTAGCTCAGAGGAATCGATATCCCCGAGATCGCCGCTGAGAGTGCCGGTGGCCGGGAAGTGTTGCTGAAAAAAGAACTCCACCAAATTGCCCGAAACTTCAATCTCGCCGCCTTTTTGGACGTAGTAGATGCTGACGAGGGGGCACGGAGTACCCGGGTCCTCGACGCTTACCGTGCCCTCGAAGCATATATTTTGCCCAAGGGCAGGGATCCCGTAAAGCACCATCAGTAACAACAATCTTCGCATAGACGGTTACCTTTGAGAAAAGACACGTCAGTTACACATCTGCTTGCGGTCCAAAAACAGGATGCGGGGCTGAGGTTATGCCGACCTGCTCCCCCTCAGGCGCGATCGTCCGGATTTGTGGAAAGTGCAAGTTAGCAGCGAAAGGTAAGTAGAGTCAACCATGTATACGAAGAAATCTGTGGAAGAAAGTTAATGGCGATTCTATTGTGACGATAGGGGGGCGGGTGGCCCATAATCGCGTTCTTTGCGATTGAGTGGGAGAGCGCGGCGCCTGGCCTCGCAGGTGTTGGGCCTTGTCGTCCTAATGAGAAAAGTAGCTCCTTCGCTTCGCTCAGGATGACAATCTGGTGGTGACTCCCATCTCTCGCAAAGGACGGCGAGTGCGGAGAGGGGTAGTGCGCTAACCTACACCGTCCGGCGGGAACGGGCGTAGGATGTTCGGACTAGCCAAGGAGCCCGATGATCCACGAAATGATTGCCGCAAAAGTTTCTGACGGGGCGCTCTACCCGGAGCTAGTGAATGGCGGCTTCGTGCCCGGACACACCTTCAAGTGTCACGCTTGCAACGTCACCTATCGACTGTTCTACCGGTCTTTCGGTGGAGCTCCATCGGTGAATGAGCAGGCTATGGAAGTCACGTCTTTTGAGTCTTGCGTGGAAAACTCTCACCCGGATCATCCGGACCGGATATGGGTGAAGCGCGCATTGTGACGATCAACGAACGGGCGGGTGGCCGATTCTGGCGGGTGCCCCATTCAATCGCGTTCTGTGCGATTGAGTGGAGTAGCGATGCCGCCTGCAATTCCCATCTCCCGTTCGCCGTCGAGAGCCCACCTTAGGCGCAAAGAACACGGCGAAGGTGGGGCACCGGGCTACTATCACGCCAAGCATCTCCATTTTCATTGCCTGCACTTGTTATCGTCGCCGGCCACTGTGGTCCACCCACTGATCCAGAAAGTCAACCTCAAAGGCAGCGGACAGGAGTGTCCGCTCCACACCCCACATACCCGCCCGCACCCGAGGAGGGATCGGGAAAAGTCCCGCCCTAACGTCGCAAAGAACGCACCGTTTCGGATGTGCGCCTGGCAACAAAGGCCGAATTGATCCGATAAGAGGACCAGGAGGCTCCCATGTTTGACATTTTCGTGAACCTTGACGGCATCAAAGGCGAATCTTCTGGTGGCCAGCATCGAGACTGGATTGAAACGGCCAAGTTCGGGGAGCACAGCCTCGACCAGGTGGCAGATCGCCTGGGTATTCAACGAAATCACCTTCTGAGCGCCAACCCACAGATCAAGGACCCTCACAACTTGAAAGTTGGCCAAGAAATCCACCTTCCAACCCATCCGAATCCAAAAAGCGAGAGTAGCGTAGCCACCCCACCCGGCACCGTCCACGCCACAAATTTGCCCAAGCCACCACTGGGTGATCCGATAATTGCGAATATGGTGAAAGAGTCCCTCCTTGGCTCCAAGGTAAAGCTCTAGGCAGCGGACGCCAAGATCGACAGCAAGGAAGGAAGCAGGGCAGAAATTCGCGAACGCCATGGATGCCGCCAACATGCAGATGACTCTGGGCACCACTCATGGGGTTGGGGCTGCGGCTGGGGCCAACCAGTCCTTCTGCCTTCTTGCGAGGACAGTACTGCAACGCTGATCGTCGTGAAATTCCCGGCCGTCATAGGTGCCATGGCCCTTCCAGCGGCTGCTCACTACGGCTGTGTCCATCGTGAGATAGGCCTTCAACTCGGTGCGCTCGGCAGATGCCAGGTTGTACTTAGGGGATAAAAACTCTTCGAGAAGAGACTGTCGCGATCGGACTTGACCCTTGGACGAGAAATAAACGTAGTCCGGGGCCAGAATACGTTCGATGGCAGCGGCGTCCTTATGGTTCCAGGCATTGTCGTAGCTCTCGATAAACCGGGCAATGTCCGCTTCTTGGGTTTGCTTCCCTTGCGCCGAAGCGATTGCACACAAAGCCAGCAATGACAGGACGAACACAAATCCAGTTCTCATAGCTTCCGCCCGCATCAACTTATCTCATAGTGCTGCCGTCGAGGTTACGCTTGGCGGGTGGGTGGCTCAGGCGCGAGATCGCGCGTTTTCATCGCGTTCTTTGCGATTGAGCAAGCCCCCAGCTTCAGTCAAGCATCGTTTCGTGGAGAAAACATTCCCATCGGTCGAACCATCGCAAACGGTGCAGGGGTCCTTCGACTGCGTTCGGCAGGCGCCTCACTCCGCTCAGGATGACAGCGTGAGGGAGCGGTATCCGCGCGTATGTTCGCGGGAGAGGGCGGGAGACGTTGACGGGATGGTGGCGCTGTATGAGCCGCAGGCGGTGCTTGA
>Ga0210401_10004389_pt1 | contig 14739 bp, 17 predicted proteins | sample IncBWH32MmetaG_FD_150866 | JGI IMG/M metagenome (GOLD analysis project Ga0210401, IMG submission 150866) | Forest soil microbial communities from Barre Woods Harvard Forest LTER site, Petersham, Massachusetts, United States - Inc-BW-H-32-M | ecosystem: Environmental > Terrestrial > Soil >... | reverse complement strand
GTGGGTGAGGTCGATCGATGCGAACGTTAGCGAAGAATATCCTTCTATTGCTGCTCGTTTTGATGCCGGATTGGTTCTCCGGCGCGGCGCCGGCTCGAGAGGCGCTAGCGGCCGCCGTGACCGACACCGAAATCCGGATCGGAAATGTCATGCCGTATACCGGTCCGTTGGCCGCGTTTTCGACCATCGGGAGAACCGAAGCCGCCTATTTCGAGATGATCAACGAGCGCGGTGGCATCAACGGACGCAAGATCAAGTTCATTTCCTATGACGATAGCTCCGATGCGCCGACCGCATTGGAGCAGACCCAGAAGCTGGTCGAAACCGACAAGGTGCTGCTGATATTCGGATCGTTCGGGACACCGGGCAATCTGGCGGTGCGTCCCTATCTAAACCAGCGAAAAGTACCGCAACTCTTCCTCGCCTCCGGAGACGAGGAATGGAGCAAGCCGGAGAAGTTCCCCTGGACCATGGGATGGCAGCCGGCCTTCCGCGCCGAGGGACGAATCTATGCCAACTACATCCAGGCGTCCTATCCCGAGCGCAAGATCGCGGTGCTGTGGCAGAACGATCAGTTCGGGCGCGACCTGATCCGTGGCTTGCAGGAGGGACTCGGCGACTGGGCGCGGATGATCGTTTCCGACATTTCGTTCGAAATGTCCGACAAGTCGATCGACACCCAGGTCGACCTGCTCAAGGCTTCGGGCGCGGAAATCGTGCTGTTCGACGGGGCGCCGGCCATGGCCGCGCTGGCGATCCGCCGGATCGCCGAACTCGACTGGCATCCGGTCTTTCTTCTGGACAACACCTCTGCCTCCATTGCCAGCGCGTTGCGGCCCGCGGGTCTGGAAAACGCGATCGGGGTGATCTCGACCTCTTTCCTCAAGAACGGCGGCGATCCCGCCTGGAAGGACGATCCCGGCATGAAAGACTGGTCGTCTTTCATGGAAAAGTACTATCCCGACGGCAACAAGGAGGACGGCACCGCGCTGTTTGGCTATGCCGCGGCCGAAACGCTGGTCCAGGTGTTGAGGCAATGCGGCGATGATCTCTCGCAAGAGAACGTGATGCGGCAGGCGGCGTCGCTGAAGGATTTTCGCGGCTCGATCCTGCTGCCGGGCATTGCGATCAATACGGGGCCGGACGATTTTCGCCCCATCGAGCAGATGCGGCTGGTGCAATTCGACGGCGGCACGTGGCAGCCGATCGGCGACATGATCGAAAGTGCGTTTGTCGGCAGCGGGAACAAATAGTCCGGGAAGTAATTCGAGACATTCTCGAAAAAATAGGCAACGGAGGGAGCAGCGATGGCAGAAGCACAAACCCCGCCGGCCGGCCCCGATCTCACGGAGGGTGTTGCACCGGATTTCGCCGGCGATACCCTGCTGGGCCATGTCGGCGATCAGGATGTCGTGCTGGTCCGCTCGGGTGCTGCGATCTATGCCATCGACGCGCATTGCAGCCACTACCACGGACCGCTCGCGGAAGGTCTTGTCGTCGGAACCAGCATTCGCTGCCCCTGGCATCACGCTTGCTTCGATTTGCGAACCGGAGAGGCGACGCGCGCGCCGGCGCTTAGCGCCCTTTCGGTATGGCAGGTCGATCGCGAGGGCGATCGCATTTTCGTCCGGCAAAAGCGCGAACAACCGGTCGCGCGAGGCAAGGGACCGGTCGATTCACCCGACAGGATCGTGATCGTCGGCGGCGGGGCGGCGGGCTTTGCCGCGGCCGAGATGTTGCGGCGGCAAGAGTTTCGCGGCGAGGTCGTGATGCTGAGCGACGATGCCGCGCCGCCGGTCGACCGGCCCAATCTGTCAAAGGACTATCTTGCCGGCAGCGCGCCGGAGGACTGGTTGCCGCTGCGCCCCGACAATTTTTACACGGATGCCAATATCGAGCTTCGGCTCGAAAGCGGTGTCGCCGCGATTGACACCACCGCGCGCCATGTCGTTCTCGCCGGCGGCGCGAGCATTGCCTATGACCGTCTTCTGCTCGCAACCGGCGCCGAGCCGGTGCGGCTGCCGATCCCGGGCGCCGACCAGCCGCACATCCATACGCTGCGCTCGCTCGCCGATTGCCGCGCCATCATCGACAATGCCAAGGGTGCCAAGCGCGCGATCGTGATCGGCGCGAGCTTCATTGGCCTGGAAGCCGCGGCAGCCTTGCGCGCCCGCAACATCGAAATCCACGTCGTGGCGCCGGAGCGACGGCCGATGGAACGTATCCTCGGGGCCGACATGGGAGACTTCGTCCGCAAGCTGCATGAAGAACATGGTGTCATCTTCCATCTCGGCGATACCGTCACTGCGATCGACGGCGTCCGCGCCACGCTCAAGAGCGGCGGATCGCTTGAGGCCGACCTCGTTGTGGTCGGTGTCGGGGTGCGTCCGCGCCTGGCGCTCGCCGAGCAGGCCGGCCTCAGGCTCGACCGCGGCGTCGTCGTCAACGCCCATCTCGAGACCAGTGTCGGAGGCATCTATGCCGCAGGGGATATCGCGCGTTGGCCAGACCCGCATTCGGGTGAGAACATCCGGGTCGAGCACTGGGTGGTCGCGGAACGCCAGGGGCAGACCGCCGCGCGCAACATGCTGGGGCAGGGCGAGGCGTTCGAGGCGGTACCTTTCTTCTGGAGCCAGCACTACGACGTGCCGATCAATTATGTCGGCCATGCCGAGAAATGGGACGAGATCGCGGTTGACGGCGACATTGCGGCGCGCGATTGCCTCGTGCGTTACAAGAGCAAGGGGAGGGTGCTCGCGGTCGCCTCGATCTACCGCGATGTCGCAAGTCTGCGAGCCGAACTTGCGATGGAGCGGAATGCGACGTTTTGATCGCATCAAATGCGCGTGTTGCGCGCACCTTGTGTTCGCGCGGTTTCTTGACAGGGCGAGGCTGCCCAGCTTCCTTGGATGTCCGACACCTCTTGGGCCTGCTCGGTTTGAACAAGAATGCAAAGCAAACCTGTAGCCATCAGGCGGCGTGATCTGCTCTCGCTGGTGGGCGCCATGGCAGGCAGCGCCGCGATGTATCACGCGATGACGAGCCTGGGATTTGCGTCAGCATCTCCGTACAAGGGGCCGATCAAGCTGAACGGCGACCCGAAAGGCGCTTCCGTGCTCATTCTGGGCGCCGGACTTGCCGGCATGACGGCGGCGCTTGAGCTGCGCAACGCCGGCTACAAGGTTCAAATCCTCGAATTCAACGATAGGGCCGGCGGCCGCAACTGGACGCTGCGCGGCGGCGACAGCTTCACCGAACTCGGCGGCTTCCGGCAGACCTGCGAATTCGAAAGCGGCCTTTATATCAATCCCGGCCCGTGGCGTATTCCCTATCACCACCGCGCGCTGCTCGATTATTGCAAGCGGCTTGGCGTTTCGCTCGAGCCGTTCATTCAGCTCAATTACAATGCGCTGATCCATTCCTCACGCGCGTTTGACGGCGCGCCGCAGCGGATCCGCGCCGTCAAGGCGGATTTTCAGGGCCAGGTTTCCGAGCTGCTGGCCAAGGTAACCCAGCAAGGCAAGCTTGATGAAGCCGTGACCAAAGAGGATCAGGAGGTCCTGTTGCAGGCGCTGCGGTCGTGGGGCGCGCTCGACCGCGACTACAAATACAAGGCCAACCTGATCTCGGCGGGATTTCGCGGCTATGCGAGGGATCCCGGCGGCGGGCTGGATGCCATTCCATTGTCGGGCGACCCGCTGGCCTTGTCGGAGATCCTGAAATCGCGGGTTTGGCGCTACCTGCAGAATTTCGCCAACTATAATTTTCAGACCACGATGTTTCAGCCGGTCGGCGGCATGGACATGATCGGCAAGGCGTTTGCCAAAGAGGTCGGCGACCTCATCCGCTACAATGCCAAGGTGACGCGGATTCAGCAAGACGACCGCGGCGTCACCGTCAGCTATGTCGATACCGTGAGCCCAGCGACCGTGCAGCTGGCAAAAGCGGATTGGTGCATCTGCACGATTCCGCTGTCGATCCTCAGTCAATTGCCGGTCGACGTCGGCGCCGGCATGAAGTCTGCGATCGACGCCGTGCCCTATGCCGGATCCGTCAAGGTGGGCCTGCAGTTCAAGCGCCGGTTCTGGGAGGAGGACGAGGCGATCTACGGCGGCATCAGCTATACCGACTTGCCGATTCGCCAGATCGCCTATCCCGACAGCGGTTTCAATCGCTCCGGACGCGGCGTGTTGCTGGGCGCCTATCTGTTCGACGGCGCCAACGCCTACGAGTTCACCGCGATGACGCCGGCCGAGCGGGTGGCGCGCACCGTCGAGTTCGGCACCATGATCCATCCGCAATATCGGGACGAGTTTGAAACCGGCGTTGCCGTGGCCTGGCATCGGGTGCCGTTCGTGCTCGGTTGCAGCGGCGACTGGAGCGAGGAGGCGCGCGCCACGCACTATCGCGATCTGTGCCAGATCGATGGACGGATTGCGCTTGCCGGCGAGCACGCTTCGGCGCTTCCGGCATGGCAGGAGGGAGCTATTCTCTCCGCGCTCGACGCCATTGCGCGGCTGCACGACCGCGTCGTGAGGACGTGATGCAAGCGAAGGCAAGGATCGCATTTATAAAGATCGCTGTTGTGATGCCGCTCGCGCTGTCGACGGCGGCGTCGGCCCAGGACAAGGCCCAGGACAACCGGACGTTCAGCTCGGGCTACAGGTTTGTCGAGATGACCGGCGAGGAATTGTTTGGCAATGTCTGTCAGGGCTGTCACATGCCGGACGCCGCCGGCGCCATCGGCGCCGGCTCCTATCCGTCGCTGGTCGGCAACCGGAATCTCGAAGCCAGCGGATATCCGGTCTATCTCGTCGTCAACGGCAGGCGCGGCATGCCGGGCTTCGGCGACATGATGACGGACGGCCAGGTCGCCGCCGTCGTGAATTATCTGCGCACGCACTTCGGCAACGACTACCAGGATGTAGTGACGGCCAGGGACGTCAGGGATGCTCGCCGCTGAACGGAGACGGCAATGCAATTGAGAACGATGCTGCTGCTTGGCTTGCTGTCGGCTGCCTGTGCCGGAAGCCTTCATACTGCGCGAGCCGAGGTGACCCGATATCCAATTCCCAACTCGACCTTCCCGATCGCGCAAGTCGTGCAAGTCACGGGCAACGCCACGACCTGTTATGTCAGCGGCCAGGTCCCGCCGGTCATCAATAAGGACGCCGATCCCGCCAGTCCGTTAGCCTATGGCGACACCAAGACCCAGACCGTCGGCGTACTCTCCAGGGTCAGGGGAATCCTGGAGGGGCTCGGCCTTTCCATGGCAGACGTGGTCAAGATGCAGGTGTTTCTGGTCCACAGCACGGCTGCGCCGATGGACTTCAAAGCCTTCATGGAAGGTTACACGCAATTCTTCGGCGGCAGCCAGCCTAATTTGCCGGCGCGGTCCGTTGTTGGCGTCGCGGCGCTGGCCAATCCCGGATTCCGGGTCGAGATCGAAGTGATCGCCGTCAAGGACGTCAAATAGGTTGGGTGGGTCGCTGAAATCGCGGGGCTTGTGCGCTCGCCAATGCGATCGCCGCCTGTCTGAATTCGGCCAATCGTCGCGAGCCCATTGGAGTGTGAGATGCGTGAGAACATCGGCAACCGAACCTTCGCCGCGTGGAAAATCGTTCTGCCGGCCGCGCTTGCGCTGGTCGTTCTTGCCGTAAAAGGCGCCGGCGCCGAAGGGCTGACGGCGCAGCAGCAGCTCGCATACGACATCTACAGGGAGCTCATCGAAATCGACACCACGACCGCGACCGGCGATACCGCGCGCGCCGCGGAAGCGATGGCGGCGCGGCTCAAGGCCGCGGGCTTTGCGGAGGCCGATGTGCAGGCGTTCTCGCCCGCGCCGCGCAAGGGCAATCTGGTGGCGCGGCTGCACGGCAGCGGCGCGCGCAAGCCGATCCTGCTGGTGGCGCATCTCGACGTGGTGCCGGCCAGCCGCGACGACTGGTCGGTCGATCCGTTCAGGCTGACCGAAAAGGACGGCTACTTCTATGCGCGCGGCAGCGGCGACGACAAATACATGGCGGCTTCCTTCATCGCCAATCTCATCCGCTACAAGAACGAGGGCTACAAGCCCGACCGCGACATCATCGTGGCGCTCGAGACCGACGAGGAAATCTTCGACCGCGACGGCCTCGGCATCCAGTGGCTGATCAAGAACCACCGCGACCTGATCGACGCTGAATTCGCGCTGAACGAGGGCGGCGGGGTCGGGCTGAAGGACGGCAAGCCGATCCGGAACAGCGTCCAGACCAGCGAGAAGGTCGCGCTGAGCTATCAGCTCGACGTGAAGAACAAGGGCGGCCACAGCGCGGTCCCGGTCAAGGACAATGCGATCTATCGCCTCGCGGAAGGATTGGTGCGGCTTTCCAAATTCAGTTTCCCGCCACACCTCAATGATACGACGCGCGCTTTTTTCGGGCGATCCGCGCAGCTTGAGACCGGCCAGAACGCGGCCGATTTGCGCGCGGTCGCATCGGACAAGCCGGATCCATCGGCGGTGTCGCGGCTCTCCACAAATCCGATCTACAATGCGCTGCTGCGCACCACCTGTGTTGCGACCATGTTTTTGGGCGGCAACGCGATCAACGCGCTGCCGCAGCTCGCCAGCGCAAAGGTCAATTGCCGCATCATGCCGGGCGAATCCGTCGACGAGGTCAAGGCGACGCTCGAGCGCGTGCTCGCCGACGACCAGATCAAGGTGACCCAACTCGACACACCCACGCTCAGCGCGCCTTCCGTGCTCAACGAGGAGATCGCAGGCGCCATCGAAAAACTGTCGCGCGAATTCTTTCCCGGCGCGATCGTGCTGCCGGTCATGAGCGCCGGCGCCACCGACGGCAGTTTCCTGCGCAACGCCGGGATCCCGACCTATGGCCATTCCGGCATGGCGATCGACGTCGGCGAATCCCGCATTCACGGCAAGGACGAACGCGTTCCCGTGAAATCGTTCTACCAGGGCAACGAATATCTCTATCGACTGGTGAAGGTGCTGTCAGGCGGCGGAACCAAATAGGGTTCGACAGCCCCCGGTGACCTCGACCGCAATCTTGCCGCTGGAATTACGCGCCCGGCCTCCTAAATGAGGGGCGAGTCTTTACTTTAGGTATTTTGGGAGGCGGCCCATGATCCTGAGAGGCGCTTTTTTCGCGACTATTTGCACAGCAGTGCTGGCGTCGAGCGGCGCGTCGGTTACCGACGAATATCGTCCCGACCAGTTCCTCGGCCTTGATCTTTCGCAGGCGGTGTTGTCGCCGAAACCGCTGGGACCGGCCACTGAATTCGCGCCGGTCGCGGTCGAGGCCAAAAGCGATCGCAACAGTGAAGCTTGGTGGGCGCGCAATGAACTCAAGACCGAGCCCAGGAAAGCAGCGGTTCAAAAGGTGAGAGCGGCGCCCGTCCACGTTGCGGCGCATCCCCGCAGCGAGAAGCCGCATCGTGCGGCTCGAACCAGGCTGGCGCGGCGGCACAATAACCCGCTCGACGCGCAAGCCTTCGATACCCGGATCCAGGTCTGGCCGTGCAAGTCCGGCGGCATCTGCAACTGGAAACGATCGGCGGAATAGGCGCGCCGCGCCATTGCGTTGCGTTCGAAGGCATCTCGATGGGTTCGGTCACTGGGGGACTTGGCGGCAGAATTCCGCGGCCAATTGATCTTCCAGTTGAAGTTCGTGGAAGTCTGTCAAGGATCTGAAACCGAACGTGAAAACGAGCGCGCTCAGGATCGTCCACGCTCCTAGGGTGCGGGCAAGGCCGACAACGCTCGCTACCTTCATGCGCTGGTCCATCGGAAAAGGTAAAAGCGTCGAGGGTGGGTCAAAGCCAGCGTGATTGAAGGCAGATAGGTGCCGATCACGTCGCTGCGGAATGTCAGGTGTGGCGACATGCCCGGCATGTGAGCGGCATCGAAGGCCATGACCGTGGCGTGAATCGCGCTAGATACGATGACGAAGTCGATCAGAGGCAGCGCCTTGACCGGATCGCGCGCCGACCAAACCAGGAAGGCTCCCATCGTTACATAGACGGCCACCAGCATGTGCTCCATGGCCAGATTGCGATTGGGATAATCCCATATCCACGAGGCGCGCTCGAGAACCACCATGTTCAGGGGGTAGAAGATCATCATCCCGAGGCCATTCAGGACCAACGCAATTCGGGCCGGCAGATAATCGTGAGGCATGGGGATCTCCCTCGGTTGAGGGTCCATACTGCCAACAATTGAGGCGTGCCGGTTGCGAATTTCGCATGCATTTCGCAAGCAAAATTTGTATAGTGGAGCAGAAAGGCGCCTTCATTGAAACCGGAAGCGGACCACCAGCCGTTCAAGGACCCCGGGCTCTCCTGGAGTCAGTTACGGGCGTTTGAAGCCTGCGCGAGATTGTCGAGCTTCAACGCCGCAGCGGCCGAGCTGAACCTGACCGCGTCGGCGATCCGCTACCAGGCTGGCCTCCTCGAGGGACGGATCGGGGTCAAGCTGTTGGACCGCCAGGGCGGGCGGCTCTCGTTGACTTCGGCAGGGACAGCCTTTGCGCGGCAAATCTCCAGACCGATGCGGGAGCTGGTCAGAGCTTGCGCAGCAGCAGGCAGCTCGGCTGCGACAGCACCAGTTACGTTGACCGCTCCGCCACTGTTCGCCCGCCAGTTTCTATTCGATCGGCGGTTCCTGAGATGGTGCGACGACAATCAGGTCAGACTGGACGTCACCGACGCAAAGCGCGATCTGCTGACGACCGATCAAATCGTGGCGGTCCGGTTGGGTGCCGAAGAGGACGCCGATCTGGCGGCAACGCCGATTTTGGCCGTGGAACTGGTTTTGGCCGCGGCGCCGTCGGTTGCAGCGCTGGCGCGCCCGTCCGATCCGGCATGGTGGGCCGAGCAGATCCTGCTTTGCCCAAGCGTCAGCGACAACGCCTGGCCGTGGGCTTGGCGCGTGCTGAAATTGCCGGCACCCAAGACCAACCGGCCACTTCACTTCTCATCCTACGCCGCCGCGCTCGAAGCCGCCTGCGCCGGACACGGCGTATTGTTGGCGCCGTTGCCATTCAGCGAACGCGAGTTTGTCGCGGGACGACTTTTGCGGCTCTCGGATGTCCGGCTATCGAGCCCGATCGGATATTCCCTGGTGATGAAGCGCGAGCTTGCGCTGATGCCAAGGGGCCGTTCGCTGCAGCGACGGGTCCTTTCCGCTGTTGCGAAATCGGGCGCGCCGCAGACGCCATTGCTGTGAGTCATCCGTTCGTCGCAAAACCTTGTGGCGGGAGTCAAAAAACCGTCGGGTGGGAGTCAAGTTGAGCCGGCAACCTTCGTCGCGATTTGGCGAAGGTTTCCTGCATGGCGATTGCGATAGCTGCGAAAAAGCGCCTCACCAGACGTCAGTTGCTGGTCCGCTCCGCTTCCACCCTCGCGCTTGCCGGCCTCACGGGTCTCGCAAAACCCTATCTCAGCCGCGCCGCCGATCGTCCGCAAGTCGCGGGCGGCATCCAATCGGGCGACGTGTCCGACGGCTCGGCGATCGTGTGGGGGCGCGCCGACCGGCCCGCGCGCATGCAGGTGGAATGCTCCACCGTCGAAAGTTTCAAGACCATTCTTGGCGCGGCTTCGGCTGATGCACTGTTGGATTACGACTTCACCTCAAAAGTGCTGCTGGAGAATTTGCCGCCCGCGCAGGATATCTTTTATCGGGTGCGCTTTTTGGATAGCGCGGAGAGCGGCATCGCTGGCCAAACCCAGATCGGACATTTCCGCACCGCGCCCGCGACGCGCGATTCGATTTCCTTTGTCTGGTCGGGCGACACCGCAGGCCAGGGCTGGGGCATCGATCCCTCCCGCGGGGGATATCGCAGCTACGCCACCATGCTGCAAAACCGTCCGGACTTCTTCATCCATTCCGGCGATCACATTTATGCCGATTGTCCGGTGCCATCAGAACTGAAGCTGCCGAACGGCGACATCTGGCGCAACATCGTCAGCGAAGAGAAATCCGAGGTTGCCCACAGCCTCGACCAGTTTCGCGGCAACTATAAATACAATCTGCTCGACGAGAACCTGCGCGCCTTTCACGCACAGGTGCCGATGTTTGCGCAATGGGACGACCACGAGGTGACCAACGACTGGTCGCCGATCGGTAGCGTCGACGAGACCGGCTACGACGAAGACGGCACCTCGCGTCTGGTGGCGCGGGCCCGCCGCGCGTTGCTCGAATTCATGCCGATCCGCCCGGTCGCTGAAAAAGCCGGCCGCATCTATCGCAAAATCGGATATGGGCCGCTGCTCGACGTGTTCCTGATCGACATGCGCAGCTACCGCGATTCCACCTGGAACAAGCGCTGCGACCGCAGCGACACGTTCATCCTGGGGCCGGTGCAACTCGCCTGGCTGAAGGGGGAACTGGCTTCTTCCAACGCGACCTGGAAGGTGATCGCCGCGGACCTGCCGATCGGCTTGATCAGCGAGGACGCGGTGGCGCTTGGTGATGGCCCGCCCGAGCGGCGCGAGCAGGAGATCGCCGATCTCCTGTCGTTTATCAAACGCGCCGGCGTTGCGAACACGGTGTGGCTGACGGCCGACATGCACTATACGGCGGCGCATTATTACGATCCGAACCGCGCGATATTTTCCGATTTCGAGCCGTTCTGGGAGTTCGTCTCTGGTCCGCTGCATGCGGGAACATGGGGACCGGGCCGGCTCGACAATACATTCGGACCATCGGCGATGTTCCAGAAGGGGTGCAGCGCGCAGCAGGGTGAAAATCTCGCGCCGTGTTTCGGGCTGCAATTCTTCGGCCGCGTCGATATCGACGGAAGCTCCGGCGTCATGACGGTGACGCTGAAGGATGTCGACAACCGCTACCTTTGGTCGATCGACATCGAACCGCGGCCCGATACGCGCGCGGAACGACTGCTGGCCCAGCACATCTGATCTTCAGGGACGGCTCAGCGCGTTACCATGAAATAGCCGCCGAGCACGAGCAGCATCGACAGCCCAACAAGCGCACCAAGCACGCCGGCGATGATTACAGGCAGTTCGTTGGCCTCCAGCCACTGTCGTATTGCCTTGACCATTCTAACCCGATCTTGATTTGCGCCCGGCGGCGCGGACAGAGTATCAAGCGGTGGGTACGCTGTCCCACCCGTTCTTTTCAACAAACGCCCGTTCGCGGCATCGCCGATGCCTCATCCCGGCGGTGGTTCTTCAGGAGTCACCATGGAATATCTCAACACCCAGGGCATCAGCCTGCCGCGGCTCGGGTTTGGCACGTTTCGCATGCAGGGCGATGTCTGCCGCGCCGCGGTCGAAAGCGCGTTGGCGCTCGGCTATCGCCATATCGATACCGCGGAAATGTACGCCAATGAGGAGGCGATCGGTGCTGCGATTGCCGCGTCCGGCGTCGTGCGCAAAGATTTGCACGTGACGACAAAGGTCTGGAACGAAAACCTCGCGCCGGAGGCGATGCGCCGGGCGTTCGACAAGAGCCTCAAGAAGCTGAGGCTCGATCAGGTCGATCTTTATCTGGTGCACTGGCCGGCACCGAACATGAACCTGCCGGCGATGTTCGAAACCCTGATCAAGCTCAAGGAAGAGGGGTGCACCCGCGCCATCGGCGTCGCCAATTTCAACATCGCGCTCTTGAAGACCGTGGTCGAGGAGATCAGGGCGCCGATCGCCTGCAACCAGATCGAATATCATGTGATGCTGGATCAGACGAACGTAGCGAAATATCTCGCGGCAAAATCGATTCCTCTCGTCGCCTATTGTCCGCTGGCGCAGGGCCGCGCCGCTTCGGACGAAACGCTGCTTGCGATCGGCGAGAAGCACGGCGCCAGTGCGGCGCAGGTGGCGCTGAGATGGCTGCTCGATCAGGATGGCGTCGCAGCGATTCCGAAGACATCGCGCCGCGAGAGCCAAGAAGCCAATCTCGATGCGCTGAAAGTCAAGCTCGACGACGACGATCGGAAGAAGATCGCCGCGCTGCCGAAAGACAAGCGCTGCGTCAATCCCGGCTTTGCGCCGGCGTGGGATTGAAGTCGCGCCGTCATTGCGGCAACGGGTCGCGCGAATACGCGCCCCCGACGAGCGCAATAGCGCTCGCGCAGAGATGACAGGCTCCGCGAAGCAATCCAGGATCCAGATGAGATTGCCAGTTTTTGGATTGCTTCGTCGCGTTGCTCCTCGCAATGACAAGAAAATGGCCCCTTGCGGGGCCATTCCTGTGCCGGGCCTCAGTAGCCGTGGCGATGTTTGACGATCACGACCTTGTCGTGATGATGCCGCCAACCCTCGTGCCAGCCGCGATCGCGATGCTCGCGGAATTCGGCACGGGCGCCGAGCCGGTCATGGTCGCGATGCTTGATCACGACGGTCTCGGCGCTCGCGATTGACGGCGCCGCGACCGCGATCGCACCGAGGGCCGCAATGACATATCCAAGCTTCTTCATGTTGTCCTCTCCTCACATTTCGCGAAGATTAAACTTCGCCGCGCAAGGAACGTTCCGAAGAAACTTTGGAGAATTCTGAACAAGTGTTCAGCTAACCGCGCTGCTGGGTGCATTTATATTGCGGTGGCGTTGGATTGCCGTTGGCAGTGAACTCACCGTGCTTGATGGTGTATTCGCCCTTCCGGCTGCGATTATACATCGCGCGTATGGAGCCGTCGGGCTGCTTCATCAAGCCATATTCGCGCATTTCTTTCAGCGACGGAAAGAAAACGCGTAAGTTCAACATGCCGTCGGCGGAGACTTTGGCGCCGACAACCTCGTTGTCATCGCTGGCGTCGCCGAAGTTGCGCCGAAAGACGAGGCGGTCATCTCGTGCAGCCTGGTAGATCAGGACCGTTCCCCTGTCGTGGTCGGGGGCAGCGAACAATCCAGCGACCAGCGGCCGATCAATCCCCATTTGCTCGCGGTTTCCGTCACCGTCCCCGCGAACGCGCAAGGCGCAAGTATCAGGAAGACCGGGATTGCCAACGCCAGTCGGATCAAATGATAGTTCGCGTTTCGCAAAGCCCCGACCCTCCCGGTCGATCGACCATCGAACGCTAGCATTTCGATTCCGGCGCAAATAGGCCGATGCCCGTGGCGGCGGCTTGCAGAAGGTAGGCAGCCGGCGCATCATTCGCGGATAAAGGCAAAATTGGGGGGCGCCATGTCCGCATTGTCACGCCGGCATTTTCTCGAGCTGACGGGGTCAGCCGCCGCGATGGCGCTATCGGCAAGCGCCAATGCCGCCATGGGACCGAACGACAAGTTCGATCTCGTGATCAAGGGCGGCGAGGTGCTCGATCCCAGCCAGTCGCTCAAGGGGAAACGCGACATCGGCATCCGCTGGGGCGTGGTCGAGGCGATCGAGGCGGAGATTCCAGCCGCACGGGCGTCGAAGACGATCGATGCCGCAGGCAAGATGGTGCTGCCGGGTCTGGTCGACCTGCATTGCCACGTCTACCCCTACGGTTCGGCGATCGGCATTCCCGCTGACGAACTGGTGCAGTTTCAGGGGACCACCACGGTGGTGTCGGCGGGCGATGCCGGCGTCAACAACCTCGCTGCGCTGCGGCGTTACATCGTGGCGCAGTCGCGGGCGCGGATCTACGCCTTCGTCCATATCGCCAACAACGGACTATCGGCATTCCCGGTCGCCGAACTCTACAATATCGATAACGCGCAGGTGGAGGCCTGCGCGATGGCGCTCGCGGAAAATCCGGACTTCCTGATCGGCGTCAAGGTGCGGATGTCGGAGAATATCATTTTCAAGCATGGCATAGAGCCCTTGAAGCGCGGCATCCAGGCCTGCGAAATGTGCGGCTGGCCGGCCAAGATGATGGTGCATATCGGCGGCGTCGAAACCAAGGAGCTGATGTCGCAGATCCTGGATCTGCTGCGGCCGGGCGACGTGCTGACCCATTGTTACTCCGGCTTCCCGAACGTGGCAGGCGTCGGCACCAACATCGTGCAGGACGGCAAGCTGCTGCCGGCAGCGCTTGCCGCCAAGCAGCGCGGCGTGGTGTTCGACGTCGGCCATGGCGGCGGCAGCTTTGACTTTACCGTGGCGGAAGTGGCCATTCCCGCCGGCTGCACGCCGGACACCATCTCATCCGACATGCACGTGTTCTCGGGCAATTCGCCGGGCATGCCGTTCCTGACGAACGTCATGAGCAAGTTCATGGCGATGGGCTTTTCGCTAGAGCAGGTGGTGACGATGACGACCTCGGCGCCTGCCAAGATCATCAACCGCGCGCCGAAGATCGGCACCTTGCAGGTGGGTGCGCCCGGCGACGTCGCGATCATGGAGCTGGTGGAAGGGCCGGTGACGTTCGTCGATACCCGCAACAACAAGCGCGACGGCAAGGCCTATTTGAAGCCGGTCCAGACCGTCATCAACGGCGTGCCGTTCGGCCGGCCGTATCAGGCGCCGTTCGCGGTCAGGTGAGGGGGCACATCAACACCGAATAATCGCAAGTCGAACGCGCCGGCGTCGACGCACTGGTCAAACGCCCGCCAGATTGGCATCATTGCCGGCAATCAGTCGGATTCCTCCCTTGTCCATCGAGATCGCCACCATTGTTCTTGCCTTGGCCGGCGTGTTCTTGATTGCCTTTATGAAGGGTGCTTTTGGCGGCGGCTTTGCCATTGTCGGCATACCGCTGTTGTCGATTGTCATGGATCCGCTTTCGGCAGGGGCCTTGCTTGCACCACTGTTTGTGTTCATGGATCTCCGCGCGCTGCGCTACTGGAAGCCGTCGATCTG
>Ga0210401_10004386_pt1 | contig 14752 bp, 13 predicted proteins | sample IncBWH32MmetaG_FD_150866 | JGI IMG/M metagenome (GOLD analysis project Ga0210401, IMG submission 150866) | Forest soil microbial communities from Barre Woods Harvard Forest LTER site, Petersham, Massachusetts, United States - Inc-BW-H-32-M | ecosystem: Environmental > Terrestrial > Soil >... | reverse complement strand
ATGCTGACTCGCTGGCTCAACCGCGACGTGCATTTCCGCAACCTCGGAGGCCAGGCCGACGAGGACCCGGATGCCGGGCCCTTCGCGGGAGTCGTAAGCGGTTTCCTGCTTGGCTTTGCCTTCGCCTTTGGCTGGACGCCATGCATCGGCCCAATCCTTGCTGGTGTTCTTGCGATGGCCGCGACCAGCGAGACCGTGTTGCATGGCGTCTTTCTGCTGGCGGTCTACTCCGCCGGCTTGGCGATTCCGTTTCTGCTCACTGCCGTGGGAATCAATCAATTTCTGGGATTCTATCAGCGCTTTCGCCGGTATCTGCATGCGGTCGAGATCTGCAGCGGCATGTTGTTGCTGGCCGTCGGCTCGCTGATTTACATTAACCGGCTCACTTGGCTTTCTGGCAAGTTAAGTTTTCTGAATACCTTCGTCAAGTGAGGAGCGGCTTCGAATGGCCAACAGGGTTTCAAGACTAGCCTCGATTGCCGCTATCGCCGTGCCGCTTGCTTTGGCGGGCTGCGGATCGGGAACCCAGCGCGAGGGCGTGAAGCAATCAGGCGGTACGGCTAATGCGGCGGCGCCCGAGATCAACATCCAGATCCCAACTCTTGATGGCGCGAACGCTTCAATCGACCAATACAAAGGTAAAGTGGTTCTCGTAAACTTTTGGGCTACTTGGTGTGCCCCCTGCCGTACGGAGATTCCCTGGCTTATAGAGCTCAATCAAAAATACGGCCCCAAGGGCCTAGTGATTCTCGGTGTCGCTATGGATGACGCAGGCGCCAAAGTCGTTCAGCCATGGGTGCAAGGCCAGCGTTTCGATGTGAACGGCCATTCGCAGACGATGGATTATCAGATCCTGGCCGGTAACACCAAGATTGCCGAAAAATTCGGTGGCATTCTGGGTATGCCGACGAGCATGCTTTATTCGCGCGACGGAAAAAGGATTAAGACGATCGTAGGCATAATCGATCGCGACGATCTTTCCAAAGCCCTCGACAGTCAACTTTGATCGAATCCTGCACTTGGCCCATGACGATAAACGCGAATTACTGGGCGCGAGTTTTGGTAACTGCTACACTTCTTTACTTTCCGTTTCGCCGTGTGCTTATCTTGCATTTGCCGGGAGAGTGATGCGTGCCTGGTGGTCGTCGCGGTCCTCAAAACCGTTGCCCCGACACTACGTGTCGGGGGGTAGGTTCGATTCCTACCCTCTCCGCCAACTTCCAGGAATTCGGAACCATTTTCGAAGGGAGGTGATCCCTTGTGTCGCGGGAGCAGATATTCAAGCTGACTGCGTTGTCATCCTGCGCCGGTTGAGCTTCGAAACTCAGCCAGCAGGCTCTGACGCAGGTTCTGCATCAGCTACCGATCCTGAATAGCCGCAATCTCCTGGTTGGCGCCGCCACGGGAGACGACGCAGGGGTGTATCGCATCGACCGCAATCGAGCTCTGGTGCAAACAACTGACTTCTTCACGCCAATCGTCGACGATCCGTTTGGCTATGGGCAGATCGCGGCGGCAAACGCTTTGTCCGACGTTTATGCCATGGGAGGTCGTCCGCTGACCGCGCTCAATCTGATGGGAATACCGGCAGACCTGGTGCCGCCGCGTGTGGTGATTCAGATCCTTCGTGGGGGCGCGGCAAAGATCAAAGAGGCGAACTGTGTTCTGGTGGGTGGGCATACGATTCGAAACCCGGAACCTATTTATGGCCTTGCTGTCACGGGTATGGTGTCGCCGCGGCATATGCTGACCAACTCGAAGGCTCGTTCGGGCGACGTGCTGATCCTGACGAAACCGCTGGGCACAGGTATTATCACCACGGGGATTAAGCGTGGCCTGACCGATCGCTCGCTGGAACGGAAGGTGATCGCCGTCATGACGAGGCTCAACAGTGTCGGACCGGAACTGGCCGAGAGAGGGCTTCTCAGAGCTGCGGTTGATGTGACAGGATTTGGTTTGCTTGGCCATCTTGGCGCGATGTGTCGAGCCAGTGGCGTGGGCGCTGAAGTCGCCGTTGGCGCCGTGCCGGTGATCAGCGCGGAGGTCTTCCAGCTCATTTCGGCTGATTGTATCCCTGGTGGAAGCCGCGACAATCTCGAGTTCGCGAATGGATTCACCAAATGGAATGGCACCACTCCGGCTCAAAAAGCGGTGCTGACTGATGCGCAGACGAGCGGCGGCCTGCTGTTGAGTGTGCCGCAGCGAAATCTGGATGCGGTGATGAAGCGTCTGAAAGGCTGTCACACGCTCTGCGCGGCAGCCATCGGACGGATTGTGCGTTCAAGCAAGCCAAGGATCAGAGTCACGGCATGAACCGTTCTGGACTGCGCGGCATCCCGTCGGTCGACAAACTCGCCCAATCACTGAACGATACGGGATTGCCTCACCCGACGATCGTAGCGACAATTCGTCGAGAACTCGCTACTCTGCGAAAACACGGAACCGTCCCCGGCTTCGAGGAAATCCTATCTCATCTGCGCTCGGTGTTGGAGCTGCTGCGCGCATCTCGCATCCAGCCGGTGATCAATGGTACCGGCATCCTTGTTCACACGAATTTCGGTCGTGTGCCTCTAGGGCATGCCGTGATGGAAGCGATATCCCGGATTGGATCGCAATATAACAATCTGGAGTACGGACTGGCTGAGGGAACACGCGGCGGTCGCGCCGCATACCTGGAACACAATCTCGCGATCCTGTGCGGCTCCGAAGCTGCCACGGTGGTGAATAACAACGCGAGCGCTCTCATTCTGATCCTCCGGCATTTCTGCAGAGACAACTCCCCGGCCGCTGAAGGGTCGCGCGGGAGCAGGTGGGACCGAAATCCACCGCGCAAAAATCAGGTTGTGATTTCACGCGGCGAGCTGGTTCAGATCGGCGGCGGGTTCCGGATTCCGGAAATACTCGAGGCCAGTGGAGCGCGATTGCGCGAAGTTGGTACCACCAACAAGACTTCCCTCACCGATTTCGCTCGCGCCATCACGAGCGACACCGCGCTGATCCTGAAAGTGCATCGGAGCAATTTCTATATGGACGGCTTCGTGGATTCGCCGTCGACCGAGGCCACAGCGAAGCTGGCGCGCAAGAGGCGAATTCCCTTTGTAGAAGATTTAGGTAGTGGCGCCATGATTCACACAGAAACCGTCGCAGGCCTGGAGCACGAACCGACCCCCGCGGAGGTTTTCCGAAACGGAGTGGATCTTGTCTGCTTCAGCGGCGACAAGCTCTTTGGCGGACCGCAGGCGGGAATCATCGTGGGAAAAGCTAAGCTTGTCGCGGCGCTCAAGCAAGAGCCGTTGTTTCGCGCGCTGCGCTGCGACAAACTAATCCTGGCCGGCCTCGAGGCCACGGTGGATATGTACTTGCGTCAATCGACCGGCTATCCGATTGCGAATGATGCGATGCGGCGCGAAGGCATTCCGCTGCTGGCGATGCTTCACATATCGAATGACGAATTGAAATTGCGCGCAGAGAAAATCGTCGCGGCCCTCGATGGGCTGCCGCTTAAAGCCGAAATCGGCAAGGGCCGTTCCCAAGTCGGAGGCGGCGCGCTGCCGCGCTCTTTTTTGGAGTCCACGACGCTGGACATAAGTCACAACACGCTCAGGCCGCAGGAATTGGCGGCGCGGCTGCGTTCCCATGTGCCGCCAATCGTTGGATTCGTTGAACGAGGCAAGCTCAAGCTCGACCTGCGAACCGTATTTCCAGATCAGGACACCGAAATCGTTGCGGCGGTACGTTCGGCCTTCCGATGAAAGAGTTTCAACATTTTATTGTCGCGACCGCTGGTCACGTCGATCATGGAAAAAGCGCAATTGTCAAAGCGCTGACCGGCACTGATCCCGACCGTCTGCCCGAAGAGAAAGCGCGCGGAATCACCATCGATCTCGGTTTCGCTCACCTAGAACTCCCCGCCTCCACGCCAGGAACTTCGCCGTTTTTGGTTGGAATCGTTGACGTTCCCGGCCACGAAGACTTCGTGAAGAACATGGTCGCGGGTGTCGGGTCCATTGATGTGGCGCTGATTGTTGTTGCAGCCGACGACGGATGGATGCCTCAGACTGAGGAGCATCTGCAAATTCTCACCTACCTTGGTGTCCATCGCGCAGTCGTCGCGTTGACCAAGATTGATTTAGTGCAGGAGGAAGATTGCGCGATCGCCGCGATCCAGGGCAAGCTGCACAAGACACCCTTCTCCGACGCGCCGATTGTTCCCACGTCGGTTGTGACCGGACGAGGCCTCGACAATCTAAAACTGGCGCTCGCACGGGTTCTCGTCGGCGCCCCGCTGCCGCGCGATATTGGCAAACCGCGGTTGCCTGTCGACCGGGTCTTTACACTGCATGGGATCGGCACAGTCGTAACCGGGACGCTGACCGGCGGCATTTTGCGGCGCGGGCAAAGCGTTGCGATCCAGCCATCCGGCAAAGTAGCTCGGATCCGGAACATCCAGTCGCACAACCGCGACGTCGCGCACAGCGCCCCTGGTACACGCACCGCCCTCAATCTTCCCGACATTGCTGCTTCTGATGAGATTCATCGAGGCGACGTGATCACACTGGCCGAGTTTGGTGAGCCGAGCGACAGAATTGATGCCGGCCTGGAAGTCTCAACGCGAGCGCACCGCCCGCTGAATGACGGCTCGCAAGTCCACGTTCACCATGGCAGTTCCAATGTCCGCGCCAAGGTCGTCCTTTTGTCCACCAAAGAATTACGTCCGGGAGAATATGCGCTCGCTCAACTAAGGCTTGAAGCAAGCGCGTTCGTTTTTGCGGGCGACCGCTTTGTCCTCCGCGACTCCGCTGGCCAGAATACGGTGGCTGGGGGCGTAGTACTCGACCCTGACCCGGAACCAAACCGGCTCCGGAGCGAAGCACGGGTCATTTTTCTCCGTCAGCGCGCGGAATCACCTGGCGAGGTGGCGTCCTTTGTCAGTTCGCAAATTGCGCGCGACCTGGCTGTCAGGCGGACGCAATTGCTGTCGAAGTCGAACTTCAGTGCCTCGGATATTTCCGATTCGGTTTCGCGGTTAGCGTCCGAAAGGAATCTCGTCCCAGTGGGAGATTTCGCCGTTGACGCAGCATGGTGGCAGCTGTTGCGCCGGCGCGCAGGAGAGGCGATTGATGCGAACCATCACGCTCACCCCGAGGAGTCAGGGCTTTCCCTCTCAGACCTGCGAACGGGTCTGGAGGACGGTCTGCCGTTCGCCGACCTGTTTGAATTCCTCATAGGCGACTTGTGCAGCGGTGAATTCGTTAAAGTGGGAAACACAATTCGACGAGCGACACATCTGCGGGCGTTGCCGCCACCGCTCCTGGCCGCGGCCACGAAGCTGCGCGCCGCGCTGGCTACGAAACCGTTTGATCCGCCTTCGCTGAAGCAGCTGGTGCCGGATACTGTTTCGCAGAGGGCGTTGCGGTTCTTGATCGATACCGGTGAAGCCGTCGAGATCAATAGGGAACTCGTGATGGCCGCGGAGGGTTTAAAGCGCATGACTGAAGTAATCCATCAATATATTCAGTCCAACGGACCTGCAACCGTAAGTCAGCTTCGCCAGGAACTCGGCTGCAGCCGGCGGGTTATCATTCCGCTCCTTGAGTGGCTCGACGGCGACGGCATCACTTTGCGGACCGGTGACACCCGGACGCTTCGGGCCAAGGTCAAATAGGTAGGTGCGACGGGTGGGCGTAGAGACCGGCTACATTTGCGCAAACCCGCCGTTTACAATGCTAGTCGGCGAAGAGACTGGGAGCGCGTCGCCCCTGACGCGGATGAGGCTTGGGCGCGGCCCCGGGGGACTTGTATGTCGCCTTGTCGCCTCGTGCATTCGAATCCTCAAAATCTTTGGTCCAATTCTGCTTCGATTCTAGCGAGTCCTGACTTGAAGCAACCGGGCAAATTCCGCGAGGTCGGACGCAGCTACATCCGAAACTGTCCAGAATTGAAAGCCACCGCGCGACCACCTCATGATGTTGTAGCCTTGCCGTGATTGGATTGCCGGGGTTGAGTTGGTTTCAGCGGAACCCGGCCACACGAATACATTAATGAAGTGTTTGCGTCTCTGGTAGACGAGCGCCGCTACTTCACGGCCTTCGAGATAATCGAGGCGCCCGCCGACTAGCGGGAAGCCCTCGCTCGCCAGATCTTCGACCGGCGGCGAAAAATCGAGCTTGCCGTCGAACCAGGGTTTCACCGTATGCTGGTCAGTTGAGGCGACGTCCATCAGATGGTTGGCTTCCAGAGATCGCACGTGGCTCGCGAAAACTTCCGCGGCGATTTGCTGGTCGCCAGAGGGCGCGCGAAAACGGGCAGTGAACTGCCAACCAGTAATGGATATCAAGACGAGCAGCGCAAAAGCGCTGGCGAACTGCCAAATATCAAGAGATGGCCACCAACTAGGTTTACTCTCCCGAACATCAGCCCTGCTCGAGGCGCGTAGAGATGACTGGATTCGCTCTCGCGAAACTGCTGGCGCTGCATACGCCAGAGAACTGCGCTGCAAAGCAGCCCGCAACGCTTTCAGGGTCTCCAGTTCTTGGGCGCACGTCGGACATCCCTTCAGGTGGCTTTCCGTCTCGATGGTTCGCACCAGATCGAGTTCACCATCCAGGTAGCCGGGAACGTAGCGTTGTGTCAGGTCGCAGTTCACTTTAGGGCTCCTTACCCAGACTTACGTTCAGAGACTCCCGTAGTTGGGTTCGTGCTCGCGCCAGCCGTGACATCACCGTGCCCAACGATACGGAAGTGACGTCGGCAATCTCTTTGTAGGACATCCCTTCCATTTCCCGAAGCACCAGCGCCTCCCGAAATTCTTCCGGCAGGTCTTCGAGTGCACGTCGCAAAGATTCTTTGTCCGCGCCGGCGAGAACTTGAGTTTCAGGATCGGCGCCACCAGAGAACGGCATGCTGTGAATCTCTTCGTCGAATAACTCAGTTCGGTCACCCCGCCGATTTCGCTTTATCCATGTGTAGCACGTGTTGCGCACAATGGTCAGCAGCCAGGCACGCATATTCCCGCCCTGGTATCCGTCGAAAAAGCGAAAGGCGCGCAAGAAGGCCTCTTGCGTCACGTCCTGAGCGTCCTGTTCGTTTCGCGTCAGCCAGCGCGCGAGGTTGTACGCCGCGTCCAGATGAGGCAGGACGGCTTGCTCAAAGCGTTCGCGTCTTACGGCCTCTAACACCCGTGGGGTCCGTTGCTTCTCCTTTGGTCCTACCCTACATGACTACGGTCCGGCCTTTTTTATTCCCGTTGATGAAAATATGTGATTGGGAGGGAATAAACGCCGCCCGCACAAGTCTTACATCCCGAAGGCCGCGTGCGGCAAGCATTCTACAGCCCACGCCCGCCGAAGGAGGAACGACAACATGGCTGACTTCATTCGCGACAACGTCAACAAGGACGGCATCGACCGCCGGGGATTTCTCCAGTGCATGGCCTGGGCCGGGACCGGGGTGCTCTACTCGGTTCACGGAGGCATTCTGAAATCGGTCCCGTTACTGCAGGGAGCCATGGGCGGCAAGGACATGGAGAAAATGAAAGGGGCGGATTTCAGCTTCATCCAGATTAGCGACTCTCACATCGGATTCAGCAAGGAAGCCAATCCCGACGTCACCGCGACGCTCCAAGTCGCCGTCGACCGGATTAATAGTTCGGCGGCCGCCCCGGACTTCCTGTTGCACACAGGCGATATTTCGCAGCTCTCCAAACCATCCGAGTTTGACACCGCCCAGCAAGTCCTCAAGAGCGCCAAAGCCGGACGAATCTTTTACGTTCCTGGCGAGCACGACGTTCTCACCGACGATGGCCAGCAATACCTGGATCGCTTCGGCAAGGACACGAAAGGCAAAGGCTGGTACAGCTTTGACCACAAAGGCGCGCACTTCATCGGCCTCGTCAATGTAGTGGACCTCAAGGCAGGCGGCCTCGGATCGCTCGGGTCCGACCAACTCAAGTGGCTTCAGGATGATGTAAGGAACTTGAAAAGCAGCACGCCGGTCATCGTGTTCGCACACATCCCACTCTGGGCGGTCTATCCCGAATGGGGCTGGGGCACGGATGACAGCGAGCAGGCGCTCGGATACTTGAAGCGCTTCGGTTCCGTCTCCGTCCTGAACGGCCACATCCATCAGATCATGCAAAAGGTGGAAGGCAACGTCACGTTCCACACGGCACTGTCGACCGCGTTCCCACAACCGGCGCCAGGCACCGCGCCATCGCCGGGCCCCATGAAAGTCCCCGCGGATCAATTGCGCAGCGTGCTGGGAATTTCGCACGTGAACTACGTGCAAGGCAATCACTCGCTCGCGATTGTTGATTCCCCCTTAGCGTAATTAAGGGGGAGTCCACAAGCGTTCAAACAAATTTTTCAAAGGAGAACAGAAATGAAAAGAATCATATGGATGTTCGGATTCGCGGCCACGGTAGTGGCAGCCCTTGCCTTGGCCCAAGGAATTAAGCCGAGCTTAGCTGCTAGCCCTGCTGATAAGCCGGCAAGCAGCGCCACCGTCAAGATCGACAACTTCAGTTTTGGTCCGGCAACCATCACCATTCCCGCCGGAGCTACGGTCACATGGACGAACAACGACGACGTTCCGCATGTCGTCACCAGCGACGACAACAAGATGTTCAAATCCAAGGCACTCGATACGGACGACCATTTCTCGTTCACGTTCACAAAACCAGGCACGTACAACTACTACTGTGCGATCCACCCGAAGATGACCGCCAAGATCGTAGTGCAGTAATGCGAGGAGACCCAAATGAATCCGTTCGATCTGAAGTCGGTGCTCCTCGCCAAGCACGCACAGCATGTGGCGATGGTCCACTTTCCCATTGCCCTGACTTTTGTAAGCGTCCTCTTTGATTTGTTGTCGCTGCGCAAGCAGAGCCTCGCTCTGCTTCGCGCGGCGTACTACACCGTGATTGTCGCGGCGATATCGGCCGTGCCTACGATCGCAACCGGCCTTCTAGCCTGGCAATGGCAGCTTGAGGGCGCGCGTATTAAGGGAAATCTGAAGCTGCATGTGATCCTGGCGCTTTGTTCCAGCGCACTGATCTGGATCGTTTGTTGGTTCCACATCAAGGAACAACGTAAGCCGCAATTCAATTCACCGGGTGCCCGGCTCGCCGTCGAATTCGTTGCGGTTGCCATGACTCTATTGACAGGGCATATCGGGGGATTCGTCAGCGGCGTCAACGGTCCGCTCTGAGTCTCTCAAAAATTCACTTGTGGGCCGTCGCCGAAACAAACTTCGAGAGGTGTGCTGCAATGCCGTTACGCGCCGAACAAAAACATGGAATTCGCGACCTTACTGAGGAAGAGATGGTGCAACTGGCCCAACAAGGCAATGCCGCGGCGTTCGAGCAACTCTATCGACGATACAGCGGACGTGTCTACGCGCTCTGCCTACGGATCGTAAAGAATGACAGCGAAGCCGAGGATTTGACTCAGGAGGCCTTCTTACTTCTATTCCGCAAGATTCACACATTTCGCGGTGAAGCAAGATTTTCCACCTGGCTGCACCGGTTAGCCACCAATGTTGTGCTTGTCAGGCTGCGTAAGAAACGGCACCTGGAGGTCTCAATCGATGCTGATAATCCAGAGCATTGCGACGAGGAATCCGGGCCTCTCATGGAGCATGGCGGACCCGACCTTCGACTCAGCGGAGCGCTTGATCGTGTGAACCTCGGGAGGGCCATCGAGCAGCTGCCGGAGGGATACAAGGAAATGTTTATCCTCCATGATGTCGAAGGCTACGAACACCATGAAATCGCCAAGATTCTGGGGTGCTCAAGCGGGAATTCTAAGTCCCAGTTGTACAAGGCGCGACTCCGGCTTCGTGAGCTTTTGCAGGAGGCGCTTCGGAGTCGTGCGAGAGAGAAACGCCAATCAACGCGCAGATCGCCTCTTTCAGAACGCCAAGACCATGAATTCGAGTGTGCCGAAGCCTGACTATATGGGCTCGAACGGAGCATCGGTCCTCCGGAAGGAACAAATTGCCCGGAAAAAGGAATTGCTGCACCGAACGCGGACAAAGTTGCAAGTGAGTTCTTGATTGCGTCTTCGAGATCACGAAATTGTATTAATTCTGTCAACTTTTTCCCAGCCTCACAACCAATCACTTTGCGTGCGAATCTGATACGAGTCGAGTTTACTCTCGGTTAAATAACAAAATGGGATATGGAGGATTACTTGAAAAGGACATTCGCGTTATTCGGACTACTGATGACATTCGTGATTCCCTTCGGGCTTTGGGCCCAGCAAGGTGGCTATTTCCAGACCAACCTGGTCTCTAATACTGCCGGCTTCGCCACAACTACAGACCCTCAACTTTTGAACCCCTGGGGAATATCCATTCTTCCCGGGCAAGATTTCTGGATCGCCAACAATAACAGTGGAACCTCTACGCTCTACGACTTGAATGGCACCAAAGATACAGCGCTGGTGGTGACCATACCCGGAGCCACAAAAAATCCAAACGGTAATTGCAGTCCTGGCTGCCCAACAGGAAATGTGTCAAACGGCAACGCCACCTACTTCGGCGGCGGACAGTTCATTTTCGACACAGAAGATGGCCTGATTGCCAACTGGACCGGCGCAAGCAACACAGCAGCAGTGGCCTTCGATAACTCCGCAAGCGGCGCGGTTTACAAAGGTCTCGCTGTGCTCAACAGCAACTTCCTTTTGGCGGCGAACTTCAATAGCGGGAAGGTCGATGTCCTCAGCAGCAACTTCACACTCACTTCGCTGAGTGGTTCGTTTACCGACCCAAAACTTCCGGCGGGTTACGCTCCCCACGGCATCCACGTCATCAATAGCAAGGTCTACGTTGCCTATGCCATGCAAGATGCTGCCAAGCACGATGCAAGGCCGGGCGCTGGCCTGGGGCAGGTTGATATCTTCGACATGAACGGTAATTTCGTGAGCACCTTCGTCGCTGCCGGCGGCCAACTCAACGCGCCTTGGGGCGTTGTGGCGACTCCGGCTACCTTCGGTGCCTTCCCGAACGCAATCTTAGTGGGGAATTTTGGCGATGGCACCATCAACGCGTTCGACACAACCGGGAAGTTTCTCGGCCAGCTCACCGACTCTTCGAATAAAGTACTGGTGAATCCCGGCTTGTGGGATATGGTGTTTGGCGGAGGCGGCCCCTCTGGTGCCACGGGCACTCTTTATCTGACGGCAGGAGGCAGCAACCAACCCAATTTCCCGGCTGGAGGCAGCACCACCAGCGTGTTTGCCAGCGTGATTCCAGCTGCTGCGGCGACGGGTCAAAATTTTTCCTTAAGTCTCTCGGCCCAAACTGTATCCGTCACGCCGGGCGGTTCAGCCAGCCTCATGATTAGTGCAGCAGCAGTTGGAGGATTCAACAGTCCAATTTCGCTGAGCTGCTCATCGGTTTCGGGTCTGACGTGTGCTTTCAATCCCACGACGATCACCCCCGGGTCGAGCGCGACGTCCACCTTGTCCATCTCTGCCGCCTCGGCTCCGCCGGTGGGAGGCTACCACATGGCGGCTCTCGTGGGACTGCTGCCTGCTCTGGGGCTGTTCGGGACTGTCTTCACGACACGCAAACGGACACCGCTTTCGCGGAAGAGCGGTTTGTCGATGAGGATATTTAGTTTACTGCTTTTCATCTCAATGTTCTCATTGTTGGCCGTCGGATGCGGCGGCTCTTCTAATGCACAAACAACTCCACCGGCCGGATCTCAGGTCACCTTGACTGTGACGGGCACAGCCGGCGCAATCACTCAGTCCACCCCAGTGACCATCACTATCAACTAAAACAACCGCGACAAGGGCGCACTCCGGTGCGCCCTTGTGCACTGCCTGGATTCGCGACTCTTGAAGCAGGTTTGCAAGGGTTCCTATTCCCGATCTAATTGGTGGGTATATTAACGTTATGTTTATTGGAGTAAGAATTTTATGAAAGCCCCGCAGTCAAAGCTTTTATGTCTTCACAGGTAGGATTCGCGGTGAGGTTTGGACACTGTCTCCGTTCATAAGATCCTTCAGAGCTTGACGAAAGCGGTCCCGCGCACGCGATAAGCTCGACATCACGGTGCCCGCTGCCATGCCCGTGATCTCTCCGATCTCATTGTAGGACATCCCTTCGAGCTCGCGCAGAACTAGCACTTCCCGAAAATTCGTCGGAAGCTTCTCCAGCGCTTTTCGCACCAGCGTGCCGCTGTCGTTTTGGAGCGCAACTTCTTCTGGGTTGGGATCGCGAGAATCAGGAAGGAAAAGGTTCTCGTCAAATTCCATAGCGCCTTGCAATGGCCGGTTTTCGCGCATCCAGGTATAACAAGTATTACGGACAATTTTCATGATCCATGAATGCGCATCGCCGCCGCGAAAAGCGGGGAAGAATCGGAAAGCGCGTAAGTATGCCTCCTGGACGATGTCCTGCGCGTCCTGTTCATTGCGCGTCAGCCAGCGCGCGAGGTTGTAGGCAGCGTCAAGATGAGGCAAGACAGTCTGTTCAAAACTCGGAATATGATTGTGATCGAGCATTGAGGACTCCTCGCAAGCGGTGACACGCCGCACACCTATACTTGAGGGTGTCACTTTGGGGCGCGTTCGAGATTGATGCAATGGACGGGCAGTTCCTTCCAGCTGGAATGAAGCTCCCCTGGCATGTCCCACTTAATAAAAGATTTACAGGAAGTTATCCCCGGCTTGCATTTCATTAAACCCTGTCCGGTGCTACACTCTGTTTCCCACTGAGGTTCGCCTCCTCATGCAAGATGACCATCAGATTCGCGGGGCGCTCCGTTTTGGAGTTTTTGAACTGGATCTTCAGGCTGGCCAATTGCGCAAGCATGGCCTACGAGTCCGGCTTCAGGAACAGCCCTTTCAAGTCCTGGCGATGCTGCTTGACCACCACGGCGAGGTCGTAACTCGCGAGGAACTTCAAAAAAAACTCTGGCCGGTAGACACGTTCGTGGATTTCGACCACGGGCTGAACAAGGCGATCAACAAAATCCGTGAGGCCCTCGGCGACTCCGCCGCGAGTCCGCGCTTTGTGGAAACTGTTTCTCGTCGCGGCTACCGCTTCCTCGCTGACGTCAAAGTTGCCGAAGCCCCAATTCGTGGCTCGGGACTCGGAAATCAGCCTCAACCCAGGGGAGAAGCTCGTGAACTAGGAGATCCTGCGAGCAAGCCTGCAATACTCAAACGTCTTGCGCTGTCACCAGCGTGGAAGATATCGGTGTTCGTACTGGTCCTACTGTTAGCATCTATGGCCGCCTGGAAGCTATATTTCTCGAATCGCCCGCCCCCTGTGATTCGCTCGTTGGCCGTCCTTCCGCTGGAAAGCCTCTCGGGCGATGCGTCTCAGGATTACTTCGCCGATGGGATGACCGACGAGTTGATTTCGGACCTCGGCCAGATTAGCGCTTTGCGAGTGATCTCGCGTACTTCAGTGATGGTATATAAACACGCGCGCAAGCCTCTGCCGCAGATCGCTCGTGAGCTGAATGTTGACGCCGTGGTGGAAGGCACAGTGCTCCGCTCCGGCAACCGGGTCCGTATCACAGCGCAATTGATCGAAGCCTCGACAGACAAGCACCTATGGTCCGAGAGCTATGATGGTGAATTGCGCGAGACTTTGACGCTCCAGAACAATGTAGCTAGAGCGATTGCGGATCAAATTCGGATAAATTTGAATCCGACGGAACAGGCTGCGCTGAAAAAAGTAGCCGATGTTGATCCGGAAGCTTACGAGTCCTATCTCAAAGGGCGCTACTTCTGGAATAAGCGAACCGCGGATGGATTGAGCAAGGCCATAGATTATTTCAGCGAAGCCATCCAGAGGAAGCCGGACTATGCCCAGGCTTATGCGGGGCTGGCCGACTCCTATGCCTTGGCCGGAGATTGGAAGTACGGGCTTCTAGCTCCCAAGCAAGCGTACCCTAAAGCAAAGGCGGCGGCCGCTAAAGCTCTAGCGCTGGATGATACACTCGGCGAAGCACACATCTCTCTTGCATTTTGCTTGGAAAACTTCGACTGGGATTGGGAGTCTGCCGGGAGAGAGTTCACGCGAGGAATCGAGCTCAGCCCTCGCTACGCAATCGGTCACGAGTGGTACGGCTGGCATTTAGCCGCGTTGGGGCGACATGGCGAAGCTATCGCCGAAGTCGAGAAAGCCGTGAGTTTGGATCCGCTCTCCCCGAGCATTGGCGCCGATCTGGCAGAAGAATTTCTCGTCGCACATCGTTTTGACGAAGCGATAAGACAAATCCGAAAGACAATCATCTTGGAGCCTTTCTTTGGGCCTGGACACTATGTGCTGGGCCAGGCGTTGGTACAACAGCATGATTACAACGAAGCCATCGCGGAACTTCAAAAAGCGATCGAATTGTCTCCAGGTAGTACGGCATTCACAGCCAATCTTGCTTACGCCTACGCTGTATCAGGCATGCGAGATGAAGCGGCAAAGAAACTGGACGACATGAAGAATCGATCGCCTCAGGCCTTCTCAAATGCTCCCGAGATTGCCATGGTCTACGTAGGGCTGGACCAGAAAGATCAAGCGATGGCCTGGCTCGAGAAGGCCTATGCGGAGCATTTTAGCCCCTGGGTGCTCATGCGTCCCTGCTTCGATCCTCTTCGCTCCGACCCTGGCTTTGAAGACCTTGTGCGCCGTATCGGCCTCCCTCGTTGAACCTGAGATTTTGATGAACGTGAGCGAAGGGGAGTAGCTGCACTAATGGCTAAACACCCTGCCGCCACCATGGCACATTATTCCTTCG
>Ga0210401_10004385_pt1 | contig 14752 bp, 12 predicted proteins | sample IncBWH32MmetaG_FD_150866 | JGI IMG/M metagenome (GOLD analysis project Ga0210401, IMG submission 150866) | Forest soil microbial communities from Barre Woods Harvard Forest LTER site, Petersham, Massachusetts, United States - Inc-BW-H-32-M | ecosystem: Environmental > Terrestrial > Soil >... | reverse complement strand
CGCGGGAGCGCGTCCCTACCATAGCGAGTCGTGACCCAACACGGCTTCGCGCCGGATCCACCTGGGAAGCGCGCAATCTACTCAATCGTCAGTCCCTATTCGAGATTTGTGTGTCTATCCCGAGCCTGACCAAAAGTCTTTCCGGTGCGCTTGAGCAGTTCCAGCACAACAATCTCGTTAAAAACGAAAAGCGCCAATTCGTAAAGGCTCCCCATTGGCAGGACCGAAGTGGCCTTGCCCTCGGTATCGTCTGCCATCGTCTGCGCGGGTAGATATACGATTTTATCCGCTGCGCGCGCGGTCTCTCCATCCGGCTGTGCAGTGAGACAGATGACCGTTGCACCATCACGTTGAGCGACCGACCGAAGTGCATCAACTGTGGAGACATAACCGGGACCGACGCTAAGAATGAGAAGATCTCCATTGGTCAGGAACGGCGCAGTCATGTCGCCAACGACGCTTACTTCATAGCCGAGATGGAATAGACGCATGGCCAATGCACGAATCATGAGTCCCTCGCGTCCGCCGCCATAAAGCGCGATTCGGTGCGCTCCCTGGATCAGATCCAAGAGGGCCTTCATCTGTTGGAGATCGACCCGGCTCAATACCGCGGTCACTTCTTCGTTAATTTTGTCGCTATATTCTTTGAGGTTGTTCATCGATTTTCACTGATTACGATTCCTGGGATTTGGTTTCCTTTGACACCCTTCAGGCTCGCCGTCGCACAAAATGGCTCAAGGTCATGACCAGCAGCAGAATCGCTCCCCACATCGCAATGGCAAAGAACGGATCCACACCCAAAAGATTGAGGCCGCTAGCTAACATTTGCAGCATCACGACGGCGAACATCACGCCGATGACTTTGCCATAGCCTCCGCTTGCGCTCGTTCCGCCAAGGACAGCAGCCAGGACTGTCACGAGCAGATAAGACTGGCCATAATCCGCTTTGGCAGAGTTGAATCTCGCCATCATGATAATACCGGCAATCGAGGCAAAGAAAGAGGACAACAAATAAACTCCAAGCAATGTTCGCGCATTGTTGATCCCGGCATATCTCGTCGCCTCCGAGTTAGTTCCCAGCATATATAAGTGGAAACCGAACACGGTCCGACTCAGGACGAGTGATAACCCGGCGCCACACAGAAGAAAGACTATTAGAGGGACCGGGATGCCAAAAAAAGCTCCGTTGCCGATGAAGAGTACCGACTGCGGCAAACGCGAGATCGTTGATCCTCCGGTGATCACGATACAGGCCCCGTTGACGAGGGTCATCGTGCCAAGCGTTGTCAGTATCGAAGAGACTCCGACGAAACCAACCAATATTCCGCTCAACAGGCCGACCAGCAAAGACGCGGCAAAGCCGGCTCCTAAACCCAGAGCAACCGCTAGCCATTCACTACCCATTTTCGGTGCCATCGCATGAATCGTCAAGGCGGCGATAATGGCTGTCAGGTTCGCGGTCCCGACCACTGCCAGATTGATTCCTCCGTGAAGCATGGCAATCATCATGGCAAGCGTCAGGATGCCGATTTCGGGTAATTGAAAGGCCATCGATCGCAGATTGTTAGGCGTGAGGAATCGTTCTGGATTCAACAACAACATCACGAGCAAAACGACCAAAAGAACCGCCGTGAGAGCAATCAAGTCGCGATGGTAGTTAAGGAAGCGGCGCATAGCTTATTGGGCTGTTAAATTAGCGACCCGACGTCTAACTTGCAGGTTGCGTTGGATTGCACTCATCGTCACGCCCACTAAAATCACGAGACCGATCATCACATTGTTCCAGTAGGATGACATCCCGATCATGGTCAAGCCGTTCCCTAGCATTGCCAGCAGAGCCACGCCAAGACAAGTGCCAAGCAGTGATCCCGATCCACCCATAATGTTGGCTCCTCCAAGGACAACGGCAGCAATAACGTCTAACTCTCGTCCCACGATAGAGTTCGGAATCACCGACTGGACCAAGGCTGTATGCACGACCGCAGCGAACCCGGCGACAAAACCCATAAATGAATAAACGAAAAGTCGGGTCTTCAAGATATTGAAGCCCACTCGGATCGCGGCGACCTCGCTCCCGCCGAGCGCGTAAATGCTTCGGCCAAGAACGCTATACTTCAGGATACAGGCAGTCAGAATAACTGCACAAATCCAAAAGAGACCGAGCACGGGAAAGTTACCAGGTAGTGTCGCGCCGGAAAGTGTCCGATAAAAATCTGGAACCTGGTAAATGATTTGCCCCGCGGACAAAACGTACAAAGCGCCGTAATAAAGATTAAGCGTACCAATGGTAGTAATAATTGGCGGGATCCGGATGAAATGAATAAGCAGGCCATTGACGGCGCCGAGAACAATACCGATGCAGCAGGCGACCAGAAACGCTGTCCAAAGGTTTCCGCCAAACTGCAGGATCAAAGCAACGCTAGCATACTCGGCGACTTGAGCGATTGCCGTAAATGAAATGTCGATACCTCCCGAAAGCAGGACGACCAGGACTCCGACCGAAAGAATCCCAAAAAAAGAGAAGCTCTTTATCAGATCCAACAGATTCCCTATTGTCGCGAACTTGGGGTTTGCCAGCGTAAATCCGATCCCCAAAGCGATGATCAACAAAGCCAAAAAGAATTCGTTTCGTCGAAGTAGCTTTCTCATGTCTAACCCGCAATGAGCTCGTCGCTTCGGTTTTCGGATTTTGCGGGTTAGGCTGCTTCAAGTCGCGCCTGCACGCTGAATTCATCCTCCTGGGAAGAGTCGAGATTGGCGATGATCTGGCCGTTGCGCATCAATAGCACACGAGTGCAATTGTTGAGCGCCTCGTCGATCTCGTCAGTGATAAAGATTATCCCCACGCCCGCTAACGCGAGTTCATGAATGAGCTGGTGAACGCTCCTTTTGGCTCCCACGTCAATTCCGACAGTGGGAGAGTCGAGAATAAGTACCTTTGGATTGGTTGCCAGCCATCTGGCTATCACCACCTTTTGCTGATTGCCGCCAGACAACGTCTCGATCGGCAGCTCCGGGTCTGATACTTTGATATTCAAGGCCTTGATCTGATTTTTGATTTGTCGCGTCCTCTCTGCGACATCAATCAGACCGAAACGATTAAGCACTTTGCGCAATGTTGACAGAATGATATTGGCGCCGATCGATTGACCGATGACCAAACCTTGTCGGATCCGATCTTCTGGGACATAGCCTAACCCTAGACGAATTGCTTCTTCGGCCGATCTAATCCGAACGGGATGCCCGTCGATCCGGATTTCGCCGCTATCGGGCTGAGCCAGGCCGAATAACGCTACAGCCAGCTCGGTTCTGCCCGATCCGAGCAGTCCGGTCAGTCCCAGAACTTCTCCTTCATGGAGAACAAGGGAGACATGATTAAACTCGTTTGTTCGCGAGAGCTGCGAGACCTCCAGCAATGGCCTCTTTCCCTCGACCGCGTTCCTGAACGGCTCCGTCGCTACGTCCTGTCCGGTCATCAAAGTGACGAGTTTGGGCAAAGTCAATTCACTACGTTCGTACGTGCCGATCCACTTGGCATCCCGTAATACGGTGAACCGCTGCGCAATTTCGAAGACTTCATTAAGCTTATGGCTCACAAAAAGTATCGAGATGCCTTTGCTTTGTAAGCCGCGCACCACGTCCAACAGAATCTCCACTTCTCGGCGCGTCAGTGCGGTCGTGGGTTCATCCATGATCAACAACCGAACGTCGTTACTAAGGGCTCGACAGATGGCTACCAGTTGCTGTTGGGCAAATGAAAGGGTCCGAACCAGCGCATCCAAATCAATCTTTAACTGAATCTTTTCGCCGACCTCTTTTGCTCGCTGCTGTACCTTTTTCCAATTGATGCCGCGAGTGCGCTTCGCCAGAATTTCGGAGATCACGATATTTTCGGCGACCGTTAAGTTCGGAAAAAGAGATGGATCCTGATAGATCACCTGGATACCGCGGTGAATCGAGTCGGCGGCGTGTAAAGCGTGCAAAGACTTATTTTCGAACAAAATCTCACCCGAGTCCGCCCGTTCGACTCCAGAAACTATTTTGATTAAGGTGGACTTTCCGGATCCATTTTCTCCGACCAAACAATGGATCTCCCCATAGCCTATCCCCACACTAACATCGTGTAAGGCGCGAAGTCCCCCATAGCTTTTGCTAATGCGCTCCAATCGCAAGAGATACTCGGACGGAGTGTGGTGCGAGTCGCCAGGCATGGTGTTTCAACGCGCTTTTCGCGATGGCTCATGATTGGCTGGAGATCCGCCTCCAGCCATCTTCAGTTAACCAATCAATTCAGACGCGACACCTTAGAAGTCGTAACTTTTGCGATTGCTTTTGTCGAGTATGAGCGGTCGATCATAGGTGATAGTGTTTCCCTGGAGTGACGGGATTTTTCCGATCATCGGAATCTCCGTTCCCTGCGTAACTTCCTTTTTATCCAAGACCTGTTTGGCCAGCCAGACCATAGCGTAGCCGGCTTCGCCCGGGTCCCATAGAATACTTTTCGTCATTGAGCCATCATCAAGATACTGGGCGGCCTGGTTCGGAGAGGTCGTTCCGATCACCACCGCACCCTGGACGTGCTGGTCTCTAACAGCCTGCGCAGCACCAGGTCCACCCTGACTGCCAAAAGCCAGGAAACCGTGGACATTCGGGTAAGTTCTCAACACCTCGAGTGACTTTTGCCGAGCCGCATTTTGATCTTCCGAGACCGGAAAACGATCCGCAACCACCTTAAGATCTGGATATTTCTCTTTGGCCAATTTTAATGCAGCATCAGCCCAGAGGTTGTGAGCCGGGACTGTCAACGAGCCGACGTAAACAACAAAGTCACCTTTCCCGCCAAGCCCCTGAGCCAAAAGCTCAAGTGCGGCTTGCCCGAACTTTTCGTTGTTGATCATCTCAATATCGAAATCGGCGTTCTTCTGATTTGGCGACTCGTGAGTGATAACCGCGATTCCAGCCTGTTTGGCCTGAGCGAACACCGGCTCGAGCGATTGAGCATTGTTGGGCACAACCAAGATAGCGTCGACGCCACGACTGATGGCATCCTGAATCAGGCGAGCCTGCTCCGCTTCGTCGGCTGAGGCTGGCGCCTGCATATACGTTTTGACGCCTAAATCCTGGGCCGCCTTTTTGGTTCCGACCTCAAGACGGTTAAACCAGGGAGCGCGTAACTTAGGGATCACAGCGAACTGATACTCTTTACTGTACGCGGTCCCGAGACCGCTCACTAAGAGTAGACCGAGAACGAGCCGTCCAAAGGATCGGCACAACCATGGGTTTTGCATAAGGCGTTTGGATTGTGGGGTTTGATTGCTGTTTAGGGGAGAGGAGGTTCGGGCTGGGGGATTTTTTTTCCCCGCTGTTTCTGCTCGAGTGAATCAGTGAGATAGGAACGAGATAACGTCAAATGCCTGGATTTGTCAAGTGAGCGTCTATTCGCTCATATGAGCGAACTCACCCGAGATTAAACTTCTTTGTACCGAATAGCGGGCGCGGGGCAGGCAGACGCGCTAATGTAGGTTTGTGCTGCCCTTTTGCACAACTTTTAAATTCAGCCGCAGAGCCCCGGTTCCTTCCTCCTCTCGACTTCATCTTGGTGCCAAGCGAGTGATCGCAGAGAGCCGTCACGGAGCCTCAGCGTCGCCGGATCATAGACGGACCCGTCACAATTTCCGGCCCGGAAGATTACTACATCATCTGCAATGGCCAAAATCTCCTCTTCCTCACTCGATACCACGACAACCAGGACTTCGTCGTTCTCTTCGGCCAGACGACGGATGATCCGATGAATCTCACCCTTGGCGCCGATATCCACACCCTTGGTGGGCTCGTCAAGAAGAAGAAGTTTCGGTTTTTGGCGGATGGCCCGCGCGAAAAGCACTTTTTGCTGATTGCCACCAGACAGCCTGACCATCGGGCCATCCAAGTTGCCCCTAATCTCGACGTGGTGAAGTGCTATGGACGTATCACGTCTCATAAGGCCACGCCGCAACCACTCGAATTTGACAAAGTCCTTCAATACCGGCAGGGCAACGTTCAACTTTGCATCGAGCTGAGGTATAAAACCGTCCTTTTTCCGGTCCTCCGTGACTAAGACCACACCGCGTCGGGCGGCGTGTCTTGGATTCTTGGGCCGGTACGGTCGGCCAAATAGCGTGATAGAACCGTCGACCAGCGGTTCCAGACCAATGAGCGAGCGCAAAAACCTCGAGCGCCCGGAACCGACTAAACCGTAGAGACCCAGCACCCTCCCAGGTCTCGCTGTGAGGTCGACGCGCGATAAATGAACTGTTTCAAGACCGCTTACTATGAGCGCGGGTTTCTCTGGTTCGACAGTCAATATTCGTTGAACTGCCCCAGCCCCTTTTGAGACTTCTTGCACTACTTCTTTTCCAGTAATGGCGGCGATGAGATCGGCCCGCGTAACCGCATTCACTGAGTCGCTGAGGGCGACCCTGCCATCAATAAGCGCAGTGATGCGATCCGAGACAGCAAGCATCTCGTTGACCTTGTGACCGATCAATAAGATGCCGACTTTCTCCCGGCGTGCTAGATTCCGCAACCATTCAAGCAGCCTGTCAACTTGGCCAACCTCGAGCGAAGCCGTTGGCTCGTCCAAAAGAAGAAAACGCATCTTTCGATGTACGGCGACTGCGATTTCCACTAATTGCCGCATGGCAACGCCGAGGTCGGCGAGTTTCATCAGCGGATCGATATCGAGTTCGAATCGTTCGAGCAGCTCGCGGGTCTCGCGTTCCATCGCATGCCGCCTAAGAACCCCGACTCTAGTCAGTTCCGCGCCCAAGAAGGTGTTCTCGACAATGGTCAGTTGGGGGAGCAGCGACAATTCCTGGTAGACGGTCGAAATGCCGGCACCTATTGCATCCGCGGGACCGTCGAAGGAAACGTCTCGTCCGGAAATTCTGAGATGCCCTCTTTCGGGGCGCATGACGCCGGCGAGCACCCGAAGCAAGGTACTCTTTCCGGCGCCATTGTGGCCAACGAGGCCGTGGATTTCCCCCGGTTCCACAGCAAGAGAAACTCGATCGAGGGCCGTGAGATCTCCAAATACTTTCGTTACCTCGATTGCTTCCAGCCCGCTTTTGGACTCAGTGACCACTGTAAAGAGCCTCCCTTTTCTCCGTGTTAGCCAACCTCGCCGGGAGCGGGCTTCCCATGAGTAATGATCTTGAGAGGTCGAAGGACCTGTTTGGGAACCTCCTTGCCGTCAAGGTAATCTCGGATCTGCTTAAGGGTGATCTTTGCGTACTCGTACGGTTCCTGAGCCGCGGCCGCAGGATACAGCGCCTCGATTGGAAACTCGGAGATAGCGAATCCGTATACCTTGGCATTCGCGTTCAGGCTCTTCACCGCACGGAGCGCTCCCTGGGCGGCTGGCCCTGTGTCTGCCCAGATCAGGTTGATGTCCGGATGAGCCTCGAGCATCTCAGTGGTTTTCTGCAGACTTACGTCGGGCTTGACCAGCCCGTTCACTTCCTGGACAACTTTCACGTTCGGATTCCCGGCGAACACTGACTTAAAGCCGTTCGAACGTTGGACAGTCGGGACTTCGTTCGGTTCGGTCACGATACCAATCACCAGTTTTGCGTCGGGTCCGTAATCCTTGAGAACCTGCTCGCCGATTTGCTTCCCTCCGGCGAAATTGTCGGCGCCGACGTAATCGACAATCTCTGCGTGTTGCGCCGCCAAATCCTTCTCTGAAACAATGACGTTTACGGTGAATACCGGTATACCGGCTTTGTAGGCAGCCGCAGCCTCTGCCGCAGCCGGTCCCGATTTTACGCCGTTTAGCGCCAGTGCACATATTCCCTGCTGGATAAAGCCCTCGACCTGTCCAAGTTGAGCCTCATTGTCGTCGTTAGCGATTTGAATATTCACCTGGAAACCAAGTTCCTTGGCGCCGTCGATGAAACCCTGCCGCATCGCCACGTAGTACGGATTGGTGGTGTTCGGCAACGCCACGCCGATAAGTGGCGTGCCGGACTGGCATGACTTTGGCATCAACCGTGGACTATCCGCCGCCATCAGCGCAGACGCTACCGGGACCATCCCAAGGATTACAGATACCCATCTTAACATTTTCATATTTCCTTCTTAAGTTATACTTTTGTTCGACTCGAATTCGTTACCCTTTTATTCCTCTTTACCTAACTTACCGTCTTGGTTTTTCTGCCTAGCTACTACGCTTCCGTCCCTCTTCTCACGATCTGTCTTCTTCTCGTGACCCGGATGTAAAATTGGATTGTGAATCACTCTGTTTTCCGGTGGCCTCCCCGGCAACTGGCACCGTAGCGACATGTTCGTCCTGAACTGATTTCCCCACGGCTTTCGAGCGCAGCACCTGCACCGCACGGCGAACCTCGCTAAAGCGCCGACGATAAGTGTCAAGGATGACACCAAAAAGGATGATCAATCCAATCACCAGCGGCTGCCAGAAACTCGGGACACTCAATAACGTCATGCCGTTCGAGATAGTGGCAATCAGAAGAGCACCTAGCATTGCGCCAAGCACGGAACCGACTCCGCCAAACAAGCTAACCCCGCCAACAACGGCCGCGGCGATGGAAAAGAACAACTCATTTCCCGTCCCGGCTGACGGGTAACCGACCATGAGACGCGAAGTGGTGATGAGGCCACCCATACCGGCACAGAAACCACTGATCGCATAGACCGAGATGGTGGTACGGGCCACGTCCACCCCAGCAAGTCTAGCTGCTTCAACGTTACCTCCGACGGCATAGATATGTACACCCAATCGTGTTCGTTGCAGCGTGAGATAGCCAATGAGGGCCGCAACCGTCACCAACACGACCGGCATAGGAATTGTCAGGAATTGACCGTTACCGAGCACGGAGAAACGCTCGTCTGCAACGGTTATGCTTTGCGCTTCGGCGAGAATCATCGGCACCGAAGTTGCCACGCCGTAGGTGGAGAAGGTTACGATGAAAGCTGGAATCTTCAGATAGTGAATGATTGCTCCGTTAAACAAACCTAACAAGGCTCCAGAGGCTAGGGCAACCAAGGACGCGAGAGGCCAAGGCAGTCCGAGCTGCATCATCACAGCGCAAAGCACGCCGGTCATCCCGACCGTTGAACCTGTCGATAAATCAATGCCGCCAGTGAGGAGGACAAACGCCTGACCCAAGGCAAGAAATGCTATCACTGAACCGTTTAGGAGCAGTACGCGGATGTTGCTATACATCCGGAATCGGTCCGAAAGCAGGCACATGATCAGGAACACCACCAGCCAGACCGAAAGAATCCCAATTTCCTCACCTAGCTTTCGACGACGCAAACTTGACCTCCTTATTAACCAATTTCCGATCGCGGTTCCGCGGTTCGTGGCGCGTTTGATCGGCGCGGGAATCGACGCGAACCGCCTGCGCCGGTGCCCAGCATTGTTGGACTTCGATTACCGGGACCAGCCGAAATCGCCGGCGGTAGCTGCTCGAGTTAGTGCTAGCGGCTGGATCGGTCATCGGTCCTTACCGAAGTGATTGTGCACCGCAGTCCGGTAGCACTCGCGGACGGCCTCGCGCGGAAACTCGAGATCCGGTTCCGCAGCTAACTCAAGGTCCGGCGCCCATCTCCTGGCGATTTTTGATATGGGCTCCCCAAAGAGAGCTGCAGCGGCTTGCACCCCGGCGCCAGCCGCCGCAGCCTCCGCGACCGTCGCAACCCAAATCGGTTCGCCGGTAAGATCAGCTAAAGTTTGTCTAAAGGCCTTTGATCGTGCCGCGCCACCAGTAAGGATGAATCGCCCGTCGAGTCGTATCCCTTGTTTGGCTAACAAATCCAATCCTTCAAGCAAACCGCAGAGTACACCCTCTACCGCTGCACGAGCCACCTGAGCTTGCGTAGAATTCGAACGAAGATTTAGCAGTCGACCGGTCGCATCAGGAAGGTCAGGGGTTCTTTCCCCGTCGAGATAAGGGATGAGAATTAGTGATTCGTTTGCCTGTCGCGGCTCCAAGGCCAAAGAATCAAACTCCTGGATGGAGACTCCAAGTAGCCGGCGAATACAGTCCGTCACCTTCGCGGCGTTGAGAGTTGTCACCATTGGCATGAATCGCCCTGTTGCGTCTGCGTAACCGTTGATCGCGCCCGATCCGTCTTTAATGCCGACCGGCGTCACGCTGTAGACCGTGCCGCTGGTACCTAGCGACATCACCGTATCGCCTTCCTCGATTCCCAAGCCGAGCGCAGCGGCCATGTTATCACCCGTCCCAGGTCCTACCAGGACCCCGTTGAGTTCTGAAAATGGAATTTGCGTGACCTTGCCGGCCGCCTGCGCTGATTCAACGATCGCCGGGACTTTATTTGAATCTATGCCGGGCGTTGCGAGACCAGCCAATTCCAGGTCCCACTTATTGGAAAACGGATTGAAATATCCTGTCCCGGAACAACCTCCACGTTCGGTGACTTTATTCCCACTCAACTGATAGATGATGTAGTCGAATGGCAACATGACGTGCGCAGCGCGACCGATTAGTCCCGGAAAACAGCGTTCGGTCCAGGCGAGCTTCGAAACCGTCAAGGCAGGCCCCGGTACGGAACCGGTTCGCTCAGCCCAATCGGCAGGCGGCAGCAGCTTGCGAAGCCGTGCGGCGTCGGGTGCTGCTTCCGTGTCGTTCCAGAGTTTTGCGGGGCGTAATGCGACGTTATCCTTACCTAACAAAACCAATCCGTGCCCCTGTCCACCTACCGAAATTGCCGCGATCTGATCGAGCTGAGGTTGCAATTGTTTTAATGCGTCCATCAGCGCATTCCACCAAGAGGCTGGGTCTTGTTCGCTACGAGGTGGATTGGTCGGTGGATGCGGAGCGCGCGCTTCTCCGACAACTTTGCCGTCAGCAAGCTGTCGCAGAACGACCGTGCTAGACTGCGTGGAAGAATCGACTCCGGCCACAAGTGTGCGCGCCATCGTTATGCCTCATCCTGGTTAAGCCGATGAAGAGCTTGTTCGGCGTTTTTCCCGACCGCTCCGGACGGATGCGTGAAAAAGAAATCGCTCCAGGAATATCCGCGGGCAGCGCGCGTAACTTCCACCAGCGCGTCAAGCAAAGCAGCGGACGCCAAGGAACTTCCTGTGGCCACCACGGTGCCAAGATCCGATTCGGCCGGAAGGCGAAGCTGCAGCACATGATCGGCCAAGTGAGCGAGTTCAGATTCTGGCGCGGCGGTGACGACAATCACCGCTGCTGCCAGTTCGCCAGCTCTGGAACAAAACTGATTCAATTCTTCGGATGCCCCTCCCTTTGAGATCGCGATTACGATGTCATTTTTTTGTAGGACGCCGAGGCCACCGTGGAGCCCGTCGTTGGGCGATAGATAAAATGCAGGGGTTCCACCGACCGAAAAGAGGTGCGCGGCGCGCCTGGCGATCGTTCCGGAAGTGCCGCTGCCGGTGATCAACAATTTACCGGAGCACGCGAGAAGAACCTGAGCCACAGCGGCGAAATTCTGGTCGAGTGATTCGGCGGCGCTGAGCACGGCGGCGGATTCAGCGACGATGACCTGACGGGCGCGTTCGAGGAGCTCTTGAAGGTTTTGGGGCAGACTCATTGAGCGAGATAACGGGAGATAACCTGAAAGGGACAGATTTGTCAAGTGAGCGTCTATTAGCTCATATGAGCGAAATCATCTGAGGAGGAATCTCCATGCATCGGGATTTTCGAGTAGCCGGTGATTTCCGCTGCCACAGCCTGCATCGGTCACAAATCTCTAAAGATTTGTGACCGATGCAGGCTAGCGGCTACTCCAAAAGCCGATGCGCAACACCTGCATCGGTAACCAGCGTGGTGATCCAGTTTCCTCGCAAGGCCGCGAGAATTGCGTTTGCCTTCTCCAGGCCACCTGCGATGCCGATGATCTCTGGAATTCGACGGAGTTGCTTCGCATTTATGGCCAGACCGACCTGATCCAACGGACTCCGGACGACTTGACCGGCGTCGTCGATCAAAGTGGCACACACATCGGCGCGCACGCCGGCGGCGAGCACCTGTTTTCTCCAGGTTTCGGAAAACGTGTTGTGTAAACAGGAGACGGGCGGATTCCAGGAGCCAATGCCGGTGACAAGAACGTCGATTCGATCGTACCAATCCAAAACTTGAGCGACAGCCGGCTCGGTCCTTAACCGCTCAACGAGAGAGGGATCTTCTACCCACATCGGCAAAAAGACCGGGTACGCGGTGCCATGACCGGCGCTAGCCATGCGATACACCAAATCAGTCGAGTTTTGAGGGAACTCCAATGCCGCTAATCCACCTGCCACTTGCACCACATTGACCTTCGGCAATCGGGTGATTGCATTGGCCGTCGCGGCGAGCGTGCGGCCCCATGCGACACCTAACACGCAACCATCGGTCAGCATTTCTTCCAGCAGCGAAGCTGCCACCCGCCCCAGCGGCTCGATCAACGCGCTGCAGGGCAGATCGGGACCCGCAAGCACCAGCGCGCTTCGCAGTGAATACTTTTCCCGGAGACGGTCGGACAGTCGTGCGTCAAGTTCACCCGCATCGTCGATTTCAAACCGCACGAGACCCTCTTCAATCGCCTCATCGATCAGTCGAGCTACTTTGAATCTTGAAATCGCGAGATCTTCAGCAATCCTACTTTTCGTGTGTCGCTCGAGGAAGTAACGCCGGGCGACCGTAATCGCCTGGATTCGCTGCAACGGCCGTCGGGGCATCCAGTGTCCTTTTCGTAAGAGAGTCAGTAGATTCGAAGCCGAGTCAACTCCGGGGTAGCGGAGTTGTCAACTTCTCCCATTCCCAACGCGTCAGCGTGGTAAGCGAGTGCGCCTTAGCCACGCCTCATAAATCTCTCTAAATATCTCTTTCAGGTTCTTTCTGATTTTCCACTTCGGAAAATGCGCTTTGATCTTCGACAAGTTCGAAATGTAACAGATATGGTCCCCTCTGCGGTTCTGATCGACATACTCATAGGACATCTCTTTTCCTGAGGCTTCTTTGATCAGGCGGAAAGCCTCCAAAATAGAAATTGAATTATCCCGTCCGCCGCCAAGATTGTAGACTTCGCCGAATCTTGGAGCCTCGATGAAGCACTCTATGAGCTGCGTCACATCGTGGGAATGAATATTATCCCTCACCTGTTTTCCCTTATAACCGTAAACTCTGTAGGTCTTGCCTTCGAGATTGCAACGGATCAGGTAGCTCAGAAAACCGTGCAACTCGACTCCCGAATGATTAGGTCCAGTCAAACAACCGCAGCGCAAGCAACAACTCGGCATCTGAAAATAGCGTCCATATTCCTGCACCATCACGTCTGCGGCCACCTTTGAAGCGCCGAAGACGGAGTGCATGGAGTTATCGATGGGGAAAGTCTCTTTGATGCCATCCAGGTATTGCTGATCCGCATAGTCCCACCGCATTTCTTTCTCGACCAGATTCAGCTGATTCGGAGCGTCACCATAGACTTTGTTGGTCGACAAATGGATGAACGGAGCTTCCGGGCAAGCCCTGCGGGCCGCCTCGAGCAGATTTAGCGTTCCACCGGCGTTGACGTCAAAATCATCGAAGGGCCTCGCGGCAGCCAGATCATGGCTTGGCTGGGCCGCGGCGTGCACGATGGCATCCGGTTTGATCTCGCGAACGAGGTCCAAGACCTTCGCCCGGTCCCGTATATCAACTTCGTGATGGCGAAAACCGGCAAACTCTTGTTCGAGTCGTTTCTGGTTCCAGGACGTGTCTCCCTCGGGCCCAAAAAAATCCCGCCGCATGTTATTATCAAGACCGTTGACTTCCCACGCCTGACGACAAAAAAATGTTACGACTTCGCTGCCGATGAGGCCGCTTGAGCCGGTAACCAGTAATTTCTTCACCGCATTGTTGATCTACAAGAGTTCGCTACTCGTCAAGCCCGTGGTGCACCACGTCTGAAGAATGGATCTCGGGGATTAAAAAGAAACTTGTCACTTAATGCCCTTCAGCATATCTGGCGGTTTCACTTCATGAGACTTCTCGCCACTGGCATTTGCGGCTTTGTCGGTTCGACTCTGGCGGTTCGCTGATCGCCGATTCTTTGATCACGACCGGGCCGACTCTTTCTTTCGTCATCATCGCCGTTTCTTTTTCGGTTTCGACTTTGTTGCCTTTGGTTTTCCCTATTGGTGGTACCCCGACTACTATTACGGATACCCTTATGGTTACGCCTCTTACGATTACTCGCCTGTATACTACGACTACAGGTATTGGCACGGTCTATCCACTGCAGTGCAAGCGGAGCTTGCCCGGCGCGGTTACTACCACGGATCGATTGATGGAGAGATCGGCGCCGAGAGCCGCGAAGCCATTCGATCTTTTCAAAAGGCCGAGGGTCTCCCGGTGACCGGCCTCATTGATCCCCGGTTGTTAAAGGCTTTGAAGCTACCGGCGGTGCCGCGCGTTTCGACGTCTTGACGGTTCGGTTCTTAGTTTCGGATGCTAGTGCGCTCTCTAGCTTATATTGGAAGCAACCCGAGAAATAATAGGGCTTAGCCGCTCGGCCGTCCGCGCAGGTACGGACGCGCTCCCGCCTGGTCCGCGTGAGCACGTCCGATGGTCATGGCCGGTGTACTGCCTCCGATGGTAGAGGCACTCCGGCGCGTCCGGCGTCGCAGGTCTGGAACGCCTCTGTGGAAGTGCTGCGCCGGACGCGCCGGAACGTGCATACGATCAAAGGCGCTGCACCCGGGTGTTAACCATCGGACGTCCTGCCACGGATCGCT